>LSQX01182448.1_pt1 | contig 11548 bp, 9 predicted proteins | sample 654561 | NCBI WGS metagenome assembly LSQX01 (sample SAMN04489861, study PRJNA283612) | anaerobic digester metagenome | isolation source: 4 biogas reactors fed with cattle manure at either 37C or 55C with and... | place: Denmark: Kongens Lyngby | collected 2014 | reverse complement strand
GTCCCCGGTCTAGAATCCGTATTGATACAGTTACTAGCCTATTTTATCAGTTTAATCTTGAGTCTTTTCGGTGCTGTATTTTTCTTGAATCACAAAAAACCTTTAAAAACACCCCATTAACTTTTGTACCCTTCAACTCTCTGAAGACTCACTCCAATAGAAAACTTCGTGAAATTCAAAACGAGTTTTAAGCTCAAAACAGCCTCAGTACATTTTTTTATTTTGAAGTCTCNNGGACTCACGGAGTTTAGGCAAAACGCGTGCCAGAAAGGCGTGGATGCGTGCTTGAGATGTTATGTGGGATGCGTGCCTGGAATGTGGGATGTGTTTGCGAAAAAATAGTTCATCTTTGAAAATTTATAACTTTTAACTTCTCTCTTTCTACTTTTATATCGTATGGATTGCCACGGGCAAAGCCCTCGTCATGGCGGAGAGGATCTGTTTTTAATGTTTTTATTTTTAAAAGAAAAAGAACCCTAAATATAGGGTTCTTTTTACGGGATGGACGAGGCTTGAACTCGCAACCTCCGGCGTGACAGGCCGGTGCTCTAACCAAATTGAGCCACCACCCCTTGATGGGCGATAACGGATTCGAACCGCTGACCCGCTGCTTGTAAGGCAGCTGCTCTGAACCAGCTGAGCTAATCGCCCTTTTTTTTGCTTTTACCCATCCATAAGATTCCTACGGGAATCACTACTAAATAGGCAAATACTAAAATAATAGGGGCAACTGTCAGAGACAATGGATTGTTAGGACCCGGACCTTGAGCTAAAAGCACAAAACCCAGTGCTAACAAAATCATTCCAACTAGCATGATTAAAATAGTTTTTTTATTTTTCATAAATTCCTACTAGTCACCACCAAATTACAGACCAAATATATTAAGTCTCTTCCTCTTTGTCAATACTTTTTGCAACTATTTTTCTTTTATGGATTGAATTCTATAAGATTATTAAGAAAATTTGTTTTAAAGGGCTTGAATGCTTTAAACGCGTTTGTTTTTGACTGTGTTTCTTAAGGAGATTCCGTTTGAAATGATTGCCTTAGGGATTGTAATGGAAATCCTTTTTTGTTGGTGCGTGTCTAGTTTTTTTGTTAGGCTTTCAAACAAAAAAGATTGGAGTGGAAAGCCCGACCCGCCCTTCTGTCTTTTTATTTTGCTTTTCGAGTTCATGTTTGGCGATTTCATTGCAAAATAAGGGATTGTCAATATGAATAAGGGCGGGGAAGGCCCTTGATTCGATTTATAAAAGCTGTTTTATAGTTTGATGCTAAACTTTATTTTTGAGAGGGGTATTTTACTCTGGTGTGAAAAGTGCCGTCTAGGCTTAATAAAAAGGCTTTTTCGAGTTTGGCTAGGTCTTTGACGCTGAGTTCTGTTTCGCTAAACTGGCCCTCTTTTAGTCGCAAATCGATGGTGTTTCGAATCATTTCGGCTAATTTTTCTGGAGAGGCTCCTTCCATGGCTCGGCTGGTGGCTTCTATGGAGTCTGCCAGCATGAGTATTGCGGTTTCTTTGCTTTGAGGTTTGGGACCTTTGTACTTGAAGTCTGATTCTTTGATTTCTCGGTCGGGATGGAGTTTTTTTGCCGCATGGTAAAAATATTGTGCGGTGGTGGTGCCATGATGTTCTGCGATAGAAGAGGCTACCAAATCTGGAATATTGTATTCTTTGGCTAGGCTAAGCCCCTGTTCTACATGAGAGGCTATGATTTTCATGGATTGATAGGGGTCCAAACTATCGTGTGGGTTGATGCCGTTTTTTTGATTTTCGGTAAAAAACTCTGGTCTTAAGGTTTTTCCAATGTCGTGATACAAGGCCATGACTCGAACTAATAAAGCATTTGCTCCTATGTATTCTGCGACTTTTTCGGCTAAATTTGAAACTTGTATGCTGTGGTGAAAGGAGCCCGGCGCAAGCTCTGAAATTCGTTTCAAAGCAGGTCGGTTAAAGTCTGACATTTCCATTAAGCTTAAAAAAGTGGTGATGCCAAAGAGTTTTTCGGCTAGGTGAATGAATAATACAGAAGCTAATGCTGTACAAAGCACAAGATTTAAGGAGCCTGCTATAAACGAGGTGTAAAATACATCGAATGCAAGTCTGTTTCTAAGTAATAGATTAATCACTAACATCAAGGCAAACATAGTGACCCCAAATAAGATGCCCCACGCAAATTGTGCCCGATACCGCATGCGTGCTAAAAAGTTTATGGTCGCCCAACAGACAAAAAATGAGGATATCATGACAGTGAGGTCGTAACCGCCTAAAAAACTTAAAAAAACTGATGAAAATAGAGAAAAAATAAGCCCAACACGACGGTTGAAGAGGACTGTGGCAATGATTGGTCCTAAGCTAAACGGATATATCCATATCAGATCAACTGTGTCTGGAATAATAGATTGTCCTTGAGCTAGTTCTCTAGATATGCGGTGGAATAACCAATAAAGAATGAGTTGAAAGGCAAGTAAAGAGATGATTGCCCATATATGCCTTGTTTTCTTGATCAAATGTGTGCCTGCAAAGACTAAGAAAAACAAGAAAAATCCAGAGACTATGCTAAATAGTAAAAGGGCTTGCCCATAGGGTGCAGTGAGGGCTTTGTTGCCAGCCTCTTTTTGAAGGCTTTGTTGTAATGCTTCGATCTTTTCTAAAATTTCTTTGGTAATGATTGAGCCTTGAGCAACTATTTCTATCCCTTTGGGAACCATTCCCTTGGATAGGTGTACTTGATCTTTTGCGTTTTTTTGACGAAGTTTTGTTTCTTTGTCTAAGTAAAAAATATTGGGTTCTGTGAATACATATAAAACTTCATAAAACGCACTCTGTAAACCTTGGTTTTTGGGGAATGCTATCTGAAGTTCAGCAAAAGTTTCATCGATTCGGTGTTCTTTGGGTTGAATTTGTGCCACTTCTATGATGATTTCAGAGTTTCCTTTGATTAAAGAGACGTTGGAATTAGTGTAAGTGATAAAAGGAATGTCTGGGGCGTTATAATTGTCTTTGAATAATTTTAATGTGGTTTTATTGTTGGTGATTAAAGTGTTAGAAACCCCTTTTTCTAACATTTTTTGAAAAGCTGCATACAAGGAGTCTCTGGCTTTGTTTTCTACACTTAGTTTTTGAATGGCTGTGGTAGAAAGTTTTTGTTTTAATGAATCAAAAAGTACTGAGGTTTGTTTGGTGAGTGCTTGCACAGAATCCATGTCGGTGCTTTTTTCAATGTTTTGTTTTAAGATGCCATAAGTATTGATTTTTGATAGAAATTGCTTTAGCGTTTTTAAGATTTTCTCCGTTTCGTCGGGATTGAATTCAAAAACAGCATTGACTTTTTCACTGGCTTTTTGCCTTTCAACTTCTAATTCTTGCTCTGTCTTGGGCACCTCAAATGATATGGGTGCAATGAGAGTCCTAGCACTGACTTCTCCTAAATAAGGTGTTTCTGCTTTTTGTGCCAGTTCTTTGTCTGGAAACAAAAGTACCGCCAAGAGAGATACAAAAACCCACCCCAAGATTGCAGAGATTTTCATTGGAGTGAGTTTCATGAGCATTCCTTTTCGCTTTCGTAAGCATTGATGATTTCTTTGACTAAACGATGCCTTAAAACATCGCTAGCATCTAATTCAATGTGGGCTATCCCTTGTATGTTTTTTAATAAACGAATAGCATGAATAAAACCAGATTCTAAGCCTTTGGATAAATCAACCTGTGATGGATCTCCAGTGATAATGACCTTACTATGATTCCCTAATCTTGTTAAAAACATCTTCATTTGAGCCACCGTTGTATTTTGAGCTTCGTCTAATATGATGAAGGTCCGTTTTAGTGTGCGACCACGCATATAGGCCAAAGGAGCCACTTCTATGGCACCAGTTTCTTGATATCGCTTTAGCTTTTCTGCGGGCAATAACTCACTCAAGCTATCGTGAATTGGACGCAAATAAGGGGCAATTTTTTCTTTAAGATCTCCTGGTAAAAAGCCCAATGACTCCCCCGCTTCTACTGCAGGACGCACTAAGCAAATTCGTTCCACTTCTTTGTGCTCTAGGCTAGCCACTGCAAGAGCTACTGCCAAAAAAGTTTTACCCGTGCCCGCTAGTCCTTTTGCAAATACAATATCATTTTGCTCCACAGCTTGTACCAATTTTTTTTGATTGATGGTTCTTGGGCTCACCGCAAATCCATAACGATTTTGCAGTATAGACTGGCCTACTACACTTGGGTCTTGAAGTGTTTGGAGTGCTTTGGGCTCTAATAAACGCCGCAACCAGTCCTCTGTGATGACTTCACCTCTTTGGGCAGAAAACTTCATTTGGTCTAACAAACTAAGCGTAGCTTGTATGTTGCTGTCTTTACTTTTGCTTTCAATAAAGAGACCTGGAAGTCTGGTTTGAATAGACACCAAAAAACGAGTCTCTAGTATTTTAAAGACTTTATCGTTTTCTCCAGCGATGAGTTGTTTTAAATCATCTGCAATGGGGTATCGTATAGACTTACTCATCTCCTGATTGTTGTTCTACAGGTATGCCTAGTTGGTGTTTGGCCTCAAAGATTTCTCGACGAAGCTTGTGGTTTTCTTCGGTGAGTCCTATCGCCTCTTTTTCTGCGTCTTTTAGTTCGTTTTTATTCACGACTGTTTGTTTGGCTCCACCATCGCCACCACTAGTGCCACTACCATCGTAATCTCCATGGTCACCGCCTCCACCAGAAGAACCTGCACAAGCAGTAAAGAAAATAACAATGCTAACGACAAAGAAAAGTTTCCATTTTTTTAAAAAAGACATTATTTAAGCTCCATGCTAGTCTGTGTTGCTTTAAAATATATATAGAAGAAAAAATAAAAGGTAGAAAAAGCTAAATTTTTTCTTAATGAACAAGAACAATGCCCTTTTAAGTGAATATTCTGAAGTATTTATTTCTGATTTTTTGAATAATCCTGTAAAAACTTACCGAAAGCGACGAGAAAACTTGCTTTCTCACTTGGATTCTTTTTGCGTTTTTGCTGGAGTTTCTATTGAACCTGGACTCGATGAAACTTTTAGTTCTGTGTGGACTCGGTTTATTCAAGACCCTGCCTTTTTGTTTTTAACAGGAATAAATCAAGTGGGTTGTTATTTGTTGCTAGACCCTTTGGCTCCAAAAAAAGAAGATCAAGAGATTTTATTTATCCCACCCAAAAACGCAAACAAAGAGTTTTGGCTAGGGAAACGCATGGGGTATGAAGTGGAATTAGAGGATTTGAAATCTTTGACGGGTTTTGAAAACATTTTGCCCAATGGTGCTTTATGGGGGAAAATTCTAGACTTGAGTGAGAGGTCTAAGACTCCTGCAAAGGCATATGCTTTTTTTTATGATGCTATTCATACAGACCACAATGCGAAGTTTGTTCAAAAATTAGAAGATTTTTTACCCGATTCTATGGATCTAAAAAACATTGCCGATGTGCACCTAGACTTGAGGATGAGCTTAGATGAAGAGAGGGTGACTCTGGTTCAAAAAGCCCAAGCTATTTCCAAAGATGCTTTTTTATCTATTTTAAAAAACATGGGTTCTTATAAAACAGAAAGAGATTTGTCCTTACAACTCAATTTGGCACTGCAACTGCAAAGTGATGGAGATTTAGCGTTTCCTACGATAGTTGCAGCCGGTAAAAATGCGTGTAGTTTACATTATTCAAAAAAAGATGAGCCTTTGTGTCTTGGTGACTTAGTTTTATTGGACTTTGGTATTAGAGTGAACACCCAACATAGCGATATTTCAAGGACTATCCCTATATCTGGCGTTTTTAATCCTTTGCAAAAACTCCTTTATAATATCGTTTTGGACGCTCAAGCCTTTCATGAGGCTCAAGTCAAACCTGGTTTTAGTTTGGCTGAACTAGACCCTCTGGTTTGGGATTTTATTATCCGCGAGTTAGAAAATCGTTTGGTGAAAAAAGGTGGATCCTATAAATTGTTATACGATAAACGGCCCCATGGAGTGAGTCATTTTATAGGAGAATTTATACACGAAGGAGACCCCAAAGGAAGATCTTTGGACAAGAAATTGAAAGCCGGGATGCTTATTTCTAACGAGCCTGGATTGTATGGTCATTTTGAACTCGAAATCCAATCAAACCTTTATAAAGAACAAATTGGGATTCGTATTGAAGACAATCTTTTAATCACAGAGACTGGGTGTATTAATTTATCTAAATCTATCCCCAAAACAGTTTCTGAAATAGAAGCCTGGATGGCTCCATCAAAATTCACTTCAAATTTATAGGTAATACAGTTATATATGTGGAAAATCAAAGGGACTAATCGATATTTTATCTCTGTGTTTGCAACAACATTTGTGCAAATGGGTGTGTTTATATATACTCAAAAAGTCATTTCAAGCACTTCTACTTCTACACACTTTTTGTGGCAGAGTATCCTTTTGCAAGGATTGTTTTTATTGCCTTATATTTTGGTGATGGCACCTGCTAGTTATTTTTCAAATCGATTCCCCAAACCAAAAGTCTTGGCTTGGAGCTCTTTTTTTATGACACTCACTGTGATGAGCATGGCTATCTGCTCTACCGCGGGATATCCAAAATTAGCATACTGGCTCACACTTGCACTGGCTTCGGGTTTCGCTGTCCATAGCCCTGCAAAATATGGTGTTTTAAAAGAAATGTTTGGCACCGAAAAATTAAGTTATGCCAATGCTTTTTTACAATTGATTTCGATACTTGCTTTGCTTGGCTCCTCATGGTTGATGCATTTTGGGCTCCTTTTCACTCAATCTATTTCGACCAGTTCTACCCTAAACGATTTTTCATCTAAATCCATTGCGTATCCGTGGATTTTAGTGGGTATGAGCTTACTGGCAACAATAGTTTCTTTTTGGATTCCTAATGTGGGTCGAGAAGATTCTTTTTCTAAACTGCGTTCGAGTAAAAGGACCTTTAATTCGACCTGGTCTAACCGAAATGTACGCTCCACTATCATTGGTTTGTCTATGTTTTGGGCTATGGCACAGGTTTTTGTGCTTATATTTCAAGATGCTTCTGGAGAACACGGGCTCTCTGTGCTCCAAGACAGTTTGATCCACACCTTTATTGGTCTTGCAATTGGTTCTTTGATTGCGGCCAGGACTTCTAAGACATTTATAGAAATTGGACTTATACCTATGGGGGTATTGGGAACCGCTTTAGCGATGTTTTTGATCCCTTTCACCTTAAACCCCATATTACTCACTGTTTTGTTTGTTTTGATTGGGCTTGGAGGAGGACTTTTGCTGGTCCCTCTCAATACAGTGCTTCAATTTAACACCCGCCCCAGTACTTCTGGCCGTATTTTAGCCGTGAGCAATATGGTGCAAGCTATTGCACTTGCAATCTTTTTAGGGCTTTACTCTTTGTTGCTCTACTATACTAGAATGACTCCACACCATTTCTTTTTTGGTTTGAGTTTTATATTTTTGTTTGGTTTTATTTGGTTTTGGTTTTATATGCCTCAGGTGTTTATTCGCTCTGTGCTTCGGCTTATTTTTAGTCGTTATAAAATGCAGGTGCTAGGCTTAGAAAATATCCCCAACGATGGAGCAGCCTTGTTGGTTGGGAACCATCACAGTTTTATTGATTGGGCTATTTTGCAAATGGCAAGTCCCAGACCCCTTCGCTTTGCCTCCAATAAAGATCACTTTGAAAAATGGTACCTTAGAATCATTTTAAAAAAGCTAGGGATGATACGAATCCCCGCCAGAGATCCAGAACTAGCCCTTCTAGAAATCAATGAGTGTTTGCTTCGTGGAGAGGCTGTGGTTCTGTTTCCTACTGGAGAGGTTTCTAAAGCCCCTCATGTAGTGCCCTTTACAATTGATTTTTCTAGTGCCTTACAAAATACGAACGCCATTGTGATTCCTTTTTATATTCAAGGGATGTGGGGCAGTCGCTATAGTTATAGTGGTTCAGACATGCATGACTTCACCTCTCCAAGAGCTGCCACAGTTGCGTTTGGAAAACCAGTTTCTATGAAAACTCCAGCCAATGAGATCCGTGAAATCATTCGAGATATTTCTATAGATGCATGGTCTCAAGCCATTTGTTTTAGAAAATCAGTCGTTTCTTCTTGGCTTAGGACTTGTAAAAAAGTGGTTCGTTTTGGTCCCTCTATTTATAGTCCCGATGGGGCCCATTTATCTGGCTATAAATTACTCTGTGCAGTGCTTGCCTATAGTCGAAAAATAAAACAAGCCACAGCAGGGCAAAAAAACATTGGGATCATGCTTCCACCCACTCCAGGTGGAATCATTGTGAATCTAGCGACTTGGGTTTTGGGTAAAGTGAGTTGTAACTTAAACTACACCTCCTCTCCCGATGTAGTAGCAAAATGCATTCAAGAAGCCAACATAAAAACAGTGATCACCAGTTCGCAGTTTTTAGAAAAAATGAAAAACAGAGGTAATGATTTTTATAATATGGGCGGTGCTCAGTGTAAAGTGATCTTTGCAGAAGAGGTGAAAGAAACTATTTCTAAAGGAACACTCTTGTACTATTTGTTAGTCGGTGTATTGTTGCCCACCTTCTTGATTGAATTTTTATTCTTCAAAAAGACTAAACTTTCTAGTGTGGCCACCATTTTATTCAGTTCTGGCTCAGAAGGGACTCCAAAAGGTGTGATGTTGTCTCATTATAATTTGATCGGAAATATTGAGCAAACTTCTTGTATTTTAAATGTGAGTCGAGGGGATGTGATGCTTGCAGAACTCCCTTTATTCCACTCTTTTGGTCTCACTGTGACCACCTTGTTAAACTTAGTAGAAGGCTGCCCCATTGTCGCTATTGCAGACCCAACCGATGTGAAAACCATGGCTAGGGCTTGTGCTGAATTCAAAGTGACTATTTTTGTGGGTACCCCTACTTTTTTAAGGGCTTTTGTGGTCAACAAATTAGTCCACCCTATGGTTTTTAAATATTTACGAATCATTATTGCCGGGGCAGAAAGCTTAAGGCCAGAACTTCAAGATTCTTTTAAAATGAAATTTGGAAAAGAAATTTTCGAAGGTTACGGTTGCACAGAGACCACACCCGTTGCTTCTGTGAATACAGAAAACATTTTGCTCAATGACTTTTTGACTATGCAAATCAATAATAAACCAGGGACTGTGGGTATGGCCCTCCCTGGAACTCGATTTAAAATTGTAGATCCAGAAACTAATGAAGAGTTGCCAGTTGGAGAAGCTGGAATGATTTTAATCGGAGGTTGTCAGGTGATGGTGGGTTACTTGAACAACCCTCAAAAAACAAAAGAAGTACTTATAGAAATCGATGGAAAAAAATGGTATAAAACCGGAGACAAAGGACACTTAGATGAAGATGGATTTTTGACTATTGTCGATAGGTACAGTCGTTTTGCTAAAATCGGAGGCGAAATGGTGAGCCTAGGAGCAGTGGAACTACGAATCCAAGACACTAATATTTTAAAAGGTTTTGATTATGCCGTTACCTCTGTAGCAGATTCTGTGAAAGGAGAGCGACTTATTTTGTTATACGAAGGAGATCAAAAAGCAAGTGATGTGCTACAAGGGATTCGTAAAGCAGGTGTTCCCCCTTTGTTGATTCCTAGCCAAGCATATAATGTAGAAAATTTACCTAAACTAGGGAGCGGAAAGATGAATTTAAAAGAAGTCAAAGAGATAGCTCTTTCATTGGTGGCAAAATGAGGGGTGCTTTTACAGAAACTCGAGTGGTACGCGTTATAGGGTCGCTTGTCTTTTTGATTGGCGTAATTGTCTCATTTTTTGTAAAAATTTTTGAAAAAGCCCTTGTTTTTGCAGACTCAACTGTACTTTTAGCGACCCAAAGGTACACTAGTTTTACAGGTAAAATCGCACTAAAGACTTTTAAAGAAGATCAGGAGCTGTGGAAGCTTTTAAATCAAATCAGTCAAGACTTATTGCCTATTGCCAAAACTTTGGTCCCTATCGGTTTAACTGCAGCTATTTTAATCATGTGTTTAGGCGTTTTAATCATGGCCTTTCCACGCTACTTCGGCCATTTACTGGTCATTTTTAAAGTACTAAAAAGAGTTTCCCCTACGCAAGAAATTAAAAAAAAGGCCCTATTATAAAATAGAGCCTTCAAGTTTTCTTAAATCAAATTACGCTTGAGCGTTCACCCATTCAGCATTGGATTTGACGGCCTCTACTGACTTTTCAAAGGCTAGCTTTTCGGAATCGGTCATGGAAACTTCGAGGATCTTTTCGACTCCACCTGCACCCATCACCACAGGAACTCCACAATACAAGTCTTGGACACCATACTCACCATTTAACATGGCAGCACATGTCAAAACACTTTTTTTATCTAAAAGGTAGGCTTCGGCCATTTTGATGGCTGACAAGCCTGGGCTATAAAATGCAGAACCAGTTTTGAGAAGTTCCACAATTTCACCTCCAGCATTTGCTGTGCGAACCGCTAGTTTGTCAAAAGTTTCTCTGTCCATCAGCTCTGGAAGCGGGATTCCACCCACAGAAACATAATTGTAAAGACTCACCATAGTGTCACCGTGTCCACCCATCACCACAGCATTCACATCTTCTGCTGCAACCCCTAATTCCATAGCCACAAAGCATGCTAAACGAGAGGAATCTAAAACTCCAGCCATACCCACAACTTGCTTAGAAGGGAAACCAGTCACTTTTTGCATTGCATACACCATAGCGTCTAGCGGATTAGTAATGACGATCACAAATGCATTAGGAGCTGTGTTTTTTATGGCGGTTCCAACAGTTTGGATAATACCGTAATTAATACCAAGCAAGTCATCACGACTCATCCCTGGTTTTCTTGGAACACCTGCTGTAACAATCACGACATCTGAATCCGCTAGATCAGCATAGTCATTTGAGCCTGTTAAAAGAGCAGAAGAATAAATAACAGAACGACCTTCCATAATATCTAATGCTTTGCCCTGAGGCACTCCAGGGGCAATATCAATAAGAACTATGTCTCCAAGTTGTTTTTGAGCAAGGGCCAAAGCCATTGTACCACCAATTTGACCTGCACCAACAAGAGCAATTTTTTTTCTAGCCATAAAAGTATCCTTCAATGAAAAATTATTAACAGAGCACACCAATGAATGAGCACTCTATGAATGTATAGATAGAAAATCTGAATCAAAAAAAACACTATTTTTTTACTAAGTTTAAAGATATGAGTAAAGCAAAAAGACAAGCACCCACACTCCCTAAAGGGACTCGCGATTTTTACCCTGAATCCATGCGATTACAGAATTTTATTTTTGACACTTGGAAACGAGTATCCAAACGATTTGGATATGAAGAATACGAAGGCCCTATTTTTGAACATTTAGAACTTTTCACCGGTAAATCTGGCGATGAAATTGTAAGCCAGCTCTATCACTTTGAAGACAAAGGGAACAGGGCTTTAGCACTTAGGCCTGAAATGACCCCTACCTTGGCCCGTTTGATAGTCCAAAAAGGAAACACCATAAAAAAACCATTCAAATGGTTTAGTATTCCCAGACTTTTTCGATATGAAAGGGCTCAAAAAGGCCGTT
>LSQX01380866.1_pt1 | contig 11549 bp, 13 predicted proteins | sample 654561 | NCBI WGS metagenome assembly LSQX01 (sample SAMN04489861, study PRJNA283612) | anaerobic digester metagenome | isolation source: 4 biogas reactors fed with cattle manure at either 37C or 55C with and... | place: Denmark: Kongens Lyngby | collected 2014 | reverse complement strand
CGCTGCCATTTCCTGGAGCCACAGCCCCGCCCACACCGCCGTTAGCAGCGGGTGAATCCGCTGCTCGGCAACCCACCGCCCCCGGCTCGCGGCCCACCTGCCCGAAATCGCGTCCGTTTAGCCGCTCCCGCCGCTGCGCCGCCCTAGGCGCCTCCACGCTCTACGTCGACCGCCGAAAACCGCGGGGCCTTTACCACACCAGGCCGCGCCTCCCGGTGAGGCTCGCCACCGCTGTATTCAAACCGTGCCGCTCTCCTTGACAACTTGAGCGTCGAGCCGCAAGGACGAAACTTGGCAACGGGAAACAAGGACAAAAAGTTCGACAAACCGCTCGGGAAAAAGGCCAGGTTCTTGCTTCTTCGGAGGCAGGATTCCGTGGGCAAAATGAGAATTTGCGAGGGAAAGGCACGATTTCCTAAAGGGAGGCAGCCTATACTCGCCTGGCAACGAGAATAGGCGGATCACCATCGACCACGATGTTCTCCGTCTCACTGGCGTCAGCGATGCCTAGGAACACACATAGTGTCGCAAAACGCCGTCACCATGGTGGACACCTTTGCTTCCTGAGATTCTGCCGCCTCGTCGTCGGCCTCCTTCTTTTCCTTTTGCCCGCGTCATGGCTCGCTGCTGCGGCATCACGTCCTGTCGCGGCCCAGGGAGTACTCGATCTTTCTCATTGGGACTTCTCCCAGGGTCACGTCGCGCTCGACGGCGAGTGGGAATTTCACTGGCGCCGGTGGATCGAACCGGGCCAGACAGGAGAGGACAACCGTGACGATCCGCCGCTGTACGTGTCCGTGCCCGGAAGCTGGACGCGGGCTTCGGAGTACGAACAGCGGCTGCCTCCATATGGCTTTGGCACCTACCGCTTGCGGGTCCTACTGGGAGAATCGGGAGGCCCGCTTGCGCTCAGTCTAAGCCGCGTAAACTCCGCCTTTACCCTTTGGGTGAACGGACATCAACTAATTCGGAACGGAATGCCCGCGAGCTCCGGCACTATGGAACGACCGGCCGGCGGCAGTGTAATCATTGGGCTAGGCGCCGGCCATAGTGAGCTCGACATCGTCCTTCAAGTCTCCAATCACACCTTCCGTGACGGCGGGATAAACGCCAGTATCATGTTGGGGGATGCAAACACCCTGACGAACGACTTCAAGCGCTCGCTCACGATTAACGTAGTCCTCGTTGCAAGCCTCTTCGTCATCGGCCTGTACCACCTCGGCATTTGGGCTATCCGACCGGGATTCTTTCATGCGCTATACTTAGGCCTGTTCTGCCTCGTGCTTTCCGCACGCGTTGTGATGATGGATCATGCTCCTATCACATTCTTCGTGCCGGATCTGAGCCGCGAGTGGTTGCTCAAGGTGGAATATCTCGGTTTTTATCTTGGGGGCGCGCTCCTCGCGCTCTTCTTGCAAGCGATGTACCCGGAAGAGATCCGGAAACGGCCCATCGCGGTCGTCGTGGCCATTAGCTTGATGTTTGCGGCCGCGGTATTGGTCACGCCAGGGCGTATCAACTCGCAGCTGGTGCTATATTACGAGCTCATCGTCCTCATCTACCTTCCTTATCTCACCGTATGCCTCATGCGAGCCGTAAGGCACGGACGGTACGGATCATCCCTGCTGTTGACGGCGACGGTGCTCTTTTTCCTCGTGTTCATCCACGACATGCTGTACTTTTGGGGGTTCTTTCCCACCCGGCAACTGGCACCCTTTGCCATATTGGGACTGGTCTTGGCTTACTCGCTCACTCTGGCCAAGCGCTTCATCAACGAGCTGGACAGGCAGCGCCTCCTTACCGAGCAGAATCTCCAGCTCGTAGAGCAGGTAAAAGCTTCCCGACGCCTGCTGCACGAACGTGAGGAAGAAACTCGGCGCTCCCTAGCCGATCTACTCCATGGAACGGTACAAAGCAGGTTACTGTCGGCCCGGCACTTTTTGCAGAAGGCCGTGTCCGCCTTGGAAGGCGGGGTTAGCCCAGAAGAACACGCGGCGTCCCTCAAAGATTTCGTGCAAAAAGCGTCGGAGCAGATCGACCGCAGCCGCGAAGACTTGCGGGAGATCAGTCACATGCTGCATCCTACGCTCATCACGATGGGGCTCGTGCCTGCCGTTCGCACGTTGTTGCAGCGCTTCGACGGGCAGTTCGACATGAACTTGCAGGTTACCGGCAAGTTAGCGCAGGATCCTGCCGCTGAAGAACGGCTGGAGCGCAGCCTCAGGCTCATTGCCTACCGCATCGTGGAAGAGGCTTTGAATAACGTCGTCAAACATGCAGAGGCTACCCGCGTCGTGGTCGCCTTAGACATGAGCGACGACACGCTGTCGATCGAGGTCCGCGACGACGGGAAGGGTGTCTCTGCGGAGGCTGCGGGTCGCGGCCTGGGACTGCAAATGATCGCTTCCCGCGCCGAAGAGTTACACGGCTCGTTCACATTCGAGTCGGTTCCAGGAGCCGGTACGAGCTTGCGCGTTACCATCCCGCTGTCAAGGGAATAAGGCGCGCAGGCCAGTTGCATAAGGAGTGTCGCGTGTGTTTCCCAGCATCGTATTGGTTGAAGATCAGCCCATCGCTCGCGAGATGATCCTCGAACTCCTTGACGGCCATGTTCGAGTCGTGGCCGCAGCCGAAGGACCGCACGATGCGATCGAAGCAGTGCGCGTTCACAGGCCGACCGGCGCCTTAATTGACGTAAACTTGGGTTCAACGAACGGCTTTCACCTCGCCAAGGAACTCAGTAAGGCATTTCCGGGTCTGAAGATCGTCTTAACGAGCGCGAACGCGGAGCCTGTTTACGCGGAGCTCGCCTCCGGCATACCGAATACGCTCTTCGTGGCTAAGTCGGATCTTTGTGGGAAAAACCTTGCAGCCTTTTGGCGCTGATCCCAAGGACGCGGGGTCGTCCGAGCGTGACGTGCGTCGGGCTGTCCGGCAGGGAAGCCGGGCAGCCCCAATACGCGGCGGACAGCGACCGGCAGAATGTCGGTTTGGCCGCCCGATAGGTCACAGGCGTTCTTTGAGGTAGGAGACGAGCTGGTCGTAGTCCGTGCCCATCACGAGGACGGGCATTCCCGCTGTGCGTGCCGCCTCTTCGGGACTGCGCCGCACGTCGCCGACGACGAGGCACTGCGCACCCGGTATATTGAGTTCTTCGGCTACATTCTGCAGCCAGTCCGAGCTCGGCATCCCGCCTGTGAAGACCGGACCTCGACGGAACATAGCCTCGAGCGCGGCCGTGGTCGGACCGCCGCCGGGCTGCCCATCGCTTCCCGGCACCGTAGGTTCTCGCTCGATAGCCACCAGCGCGGCGTCCAGTTGATGGCAGCGGAGCGCTTCGGCCAGTGCTCTGTGGGAAAACGCGGGAAAGGCGCCGGTTACGATGTAGTCACAAAGATAGCCTATTTCCGCGGGCTCATCGATCACCCGCAGGCCGCAATCTTCCAGTACGGCTCGAGCAGCATCCGATCCGAGCAAAAAGACGGTCGCCCTCGGGGTTTTTTCGCTGATCCGGCGTGCCACGTAAGAAGCGGCCGTCCGCACTGTCCCACGATCCAGGAGCAGACCGCGTGCGCGCAGTGCTTCGGATATCTCCTCAGGCTCGCGGAGGGAATCGTTTGTCAACCAGCGGAAAGGGATGTTTCGTTCCTTCAACAGGTCGAGCGCGCGGGCGAGGGCAGTGAAACAAACCGGATCGCCTGCCGTGAGTACGGGATCGACGTCAAAAATAACGCCTTGTACTTTGTTCAAGATTGAATCCACATCCTCTCGGTCTTGTTCATTCGACGACATGCGGGCTCGACCTGCTGCCAGGACGCACCCGGCGCTGGATGCTTTAGGTCACGGAAAGGTCCCGCTCTGTTACAATAGACTGGACGGGAGTGAGCCCATTTGCAACAGATCTTCACTTTGGCCAATCTGGTCACGCTGGTCCGCCTCTGCCTTTGCTTCCCTATTTTCTACCTGCTCTGGACCGACCAAAACAAAGGCCTCGTAATCGCACTCTTTCTCGCCGCAGCGCTGACCGACGTGTTGGACGGCTATCTGGCGCGCAAACGCAACGAAGTTTCCGCCGTCGGAAAGCTGCTTGATCCCGTGGCGGACAAACTGCTCGTCGTCGGCACTCTGGTCGCCCTCACGGTACGAGGTTCCATCCCTTTGCTCTGGATCGTCCTTCTGGCCGCCAAAGAAGCCTCCATGCTGCTCGGCGGTCTCATCCTACTCGGTACGGCGCGACGGGTCATCGCGGCGCGTCCCCTCGGCAAACTGGCCACCGTCGTCTTGGTGTCCGGCATAACGGGCGTTCTCGTTGGCCTGGATACGCTCGGACGCAGCTTGGTCGGTCTAGGCACTTTGCTTTCCCTCGGGGCCGGCCTTGACTACTTGCTCCTTCTTTTGCGGAACCGCTGACCGGCAGGGGTTTTGGTCGTTCTGAGACGCATTGCCATGGCTCCACCGTGCTCCGGGCGGCATACTAGCCCTGACTCTTGCCGCGGGGGCCTGATAAGATGGACTGGCCGGCGCTCTTGGCCGTCTCGCTCATTCCCGGAGCGTTGTGGGTGTGGTTCTTCAATCGCCAAGACTCAGACGACCGCGAGCCGCTGCATCTGCTCGTCCGATCTTTTCTTCTTGGCATGGCGGCGGTCGGTGCAGCGGCGTTCATCGAATACGCCCTCAGCCCGCTCCTGGCAGCCGCGACCCGTCCTGCCGCCCGGCTGGTCGCCCTTACCCTCTGCGTCGGACTGGTGGAGGAGACGGCGAAACTGACCGCCTTTCTGCTTGCCGTGGGCCGAGAGCCGGCTTATAACGAGCCAGTGGACGGCATCATTTACGCGGTCACGGCGGGCCTCGGCTTTGCCACGCTGGAAAATCTAATCTATACTGCGTCTTTCGGACTGCCCGTGGCCGTTTTGCGTGGCCTGGTTGCATCCTTAGCCCATGCCGCATTCTCTGGCGTCGTCGGCTACAGCGTTTCGGGCGTACGGTTTGTTGACAAGCCGAAGGGTACCGCCTGGACCGGTCTTTTGATCGCATCGTTCCTTCACGGCTTATACAATTTTTTTATCGTCGAGGAGTCCGTTCCGGCCTGGCTGATCCTGCCCTTGGTTTACGCGGTCTACCGATACTTAGCCGGTCGTATCCACAAGGTTCGGGTGGAATGAGGGCCATTGGGATCAAAGAAGCCGGGGCTCGATGGCGCAAATGGCATGATCAAGGTTTGCGGGGGACGAGAATGGGAAAGGCAGCATCAACGGCAGCGGTATGCCCGAAGGGTTGAGGACCGAACCAGCTTGGACTTGCCGGATTCTCAGCCCGGTTCCTTTGCCTCAGTCCCGCCAATGACTGCCCTGGGCGTTGCTCGGGGCCGTATGGTAAAATAATCACGCATCCTGTGCACTCTTTTTTGTAGGGGGATTTTCCATGGCAGGGCATTCAAAGTGGGCCAACATTCGCCACAAGAAGCAGAAAGAAGACGCCAAGCGGGGGAAGATCTTTACGAAGCTTGCGCGACAGATCACGGTAGCGGCGCGCGAGGGCGGCGGCGACCCCAACTCTAACTTCCGGCTGCGCCTCGCAATCGATACGGCCAGGGCCCATAACATGCCGAACGACAACATCGAACGTGCGATCAAACGGGGAACCGGCGAAATCGAGGGCAGCAATTACGAGGAGCTCGTCTACGAAGGGTACGGACCCGGGGGCGTCGCGATATTGCTCGAAGTCATGACCGACAACAGAAACCGGACCGCCAGCGACATCCGGCACCTCTTCTCGAAAAACGGCGGCAACCTGGGTGAAACGGGCTGCGTGGCTTGGATGTTTGAGACGAAGGGCCAGATCTTGGTGGAAGCCGAGGGTGTAGACGAGGACGAAATCATGCTGGCAGCTCTGGAGGCGGGGGCGGAAGATATCGAACTCGTCGACGATCTGTATGAGGTGAGGACAGCACCGGATACGCTGCACGCCGTCCGAACCGCCCTCGCGGAGGCCGGTTACACCATAAGCGACGCGGGAATTCGCCGTCTGCCCACCACGACCGTGAGCGTAGCCGCGGAGGAAGCGGAACGCCTGATCGCGCTGATGGACGCCTTGGAAGACCACGACGACGTCCAGCAAGTGTACGCTAATGCCGAGTTTAGCGAAGAAGTGATGCAGGCAATCGGTCAAAGCTGACACGACCTTCCGGGGCATGCATATCGGCTGCCGCCTGCGCGGACGCTACGAAGGCAATTGGCTTGAGCGCAGGATGCCGCAACCTCCGGAGGTGTGGCCCATGTTGCGTCGTAACGTGCTCTTGTTCGGCCTGGTCGGCGGCTTCGGCTTTGCCCTCGCCTTCGTCGCGGCACTGTACGCATTCGGTAGCCCCACAGCCAATCCGGCGGAACACAGGGTGGAGGAGAGCGTGCCGCATCGGCTGCGCGTCGCACCCGATGCCGAGCTCGTCCGCTGGTTTCTGTTCGAGGACGGAGAAAGGGTCGGACCCGTCTTGTCCCCGATGCCTGCCGAACTCGTGGGACTGTCTTCAACGGAGCTGGCGGATGGACAGCCCCAGTGGCGGCTTCTCAGCTTTTCCGAAGGCCGTGTCGTCGTCGAAGAGCACTGTTCCCAGCTCACCGGCGGTTTTCTCCGCAGCGAGCACGGAGCCTTGGCAGTGTACGAGGGCGATATCGACGGCTGTCATAGAAAGAAAGGCACGATCGAGCTGGACGGTGGCTTGATCTCTCCACTGCAGGAACTGGAACTCGAGCTCGGGGTACCCTTTTCATCTGAAGCGGAATTGGTCTTGCTCTTGGAAGGGATTGCAGCTCCGTAGGCAGCTGGGCCCAAGGCAGGAGATGGCTTCCAGTCTGACGAACCTAGGGTAAAGCGAATATAGGTTCGTGGGAGGCCATCCATGGTCATCTTGGGTATCGATCCCGGCACGGCCATTACCGGATACGGCGCAGTCGAATACGTCAGATCGCGCTGCCGTGCGCTGGGTTACGGAAGTATTCGCACCGAAGCAACGCAACCTACCCCCGAGCGACTTTTGCACATCTATAACAGCGTGTGCGGGCTCATCGACCTGTACAGTCCAGAAGCACTGTCGGTCGAAAAGCTCTTTTACGGGCGCAACGTGCAGAGCGCCATGGCCGTAGGGCAAGCGCGCGGCGTGGTCATCCTCTGCGCTGCCCAACACGGGGTTCCAGTATATGAATATACTCCGACGGCCGTTAAGCTCGGTGTGACGGGGGAGGGGCGGGCGACTAAGGAACAGGTGCAGTACATGATCAAAGCCCTGTTGGATCTCGACGAGGCGCCTCGACCCGACGACGTTGCCGACGCTCTTGGCCTAGCCATCTGCCATGCGCTTGTAGGTTCGACGGCCAAAGCCTGGCAGTCGGCGCGCGAGGTGTGACCGATGATTGCCAAGCTACAAGGCGTCGTCGATGCACTTGAAGGCGACTCGGTGGTCCTCATGGTGGGTGGCGTTGGCTACCGCGTGTTTGTTCCGGCCTCGACAGCGAACCGCCTGACCGTGCAAGAGCCTGCGACTCTTCACATCTACACGCACGTACGGGAAGATGCCATTCTCCTTTACGGCTTTCACGGGAAGAAGGAGCAGCAGGCCTTCGAGCTTCTCTTGACGGTGTCGGGAGTCGGACCGAAGCTAGCCTTGACCGTACTGTCGAACCTCACCGTAGATCAGCTCGCTCGGGCTGTGCGTACCGGAGACAGCCGCATGCTCACCCGGGTACCGGGAGTAGGCCGCAAGACAGCGGAAAGGCTTCTGCTCGAACTGAAAGACCGGTTCAGCTCGTGGCAGCTGCCCGAACTCGAAGCCGACCGCAGCGTTCCCGCTTCTGCTCCATCCGGTGCTGCTGAAGATGCCATCGCAGCCCTCGTCCAGCTCGGTTACGGCAGCGAAGAAAGCCGGACGGCGGTGTTGGCCGTGTTGGAGCAGGAAGGGGAAATGTCGGTTGAAGAGACGTTGCGCGCCGCACTAAGGAGGCTGCAGTCCGTATGAGTGCGCACGAGCGGGACCGTGCCCAATCCGACCGGCTGGTTGCAGGCGCCTTTCGAGACGAAGATATGGAAATTGAAGGGAGTCTGCGGCCGCGGCATCTAGAAGAGTACATCGGTCAAACGCGGGTCAAGGAAAATATCCGCGTTTTTATAGAAGCGGCGAAGCAGCGGGGCGAAGCGCTGGATCACGTGCTGTTGTACGGGCCGCCCGGTCTCGGTAAGACAACTTTGGCCCACATTATCGCCAACGAACTGGACGTGTCCATCCGGATTACGTCGGGACCGGCCATCGAACATCAGGGCGCATTGGTCGCGATTTTGACCAACCTCGAGCCGCGGGACGTCCTGTTCATCGACGAGATTCACCGCCTCAGCCGTACGGTGGAAGAAGTGCTGTATCCCGCCATGGAGGACGGAGCGGTCGACATCGTCATCGGGAAAGGCCCGGGTGCGCGCACGGTCCGGCTCTCGCTGCCGCCTTTTACACTCATCGGAGCAACGACGCGCATCGGCATGCTCACCTCACCGTTGCGGGATCGCTTCGGCGTCATCGAGCGGCTCGACTTCTACGATGAAAGTGCCTTGACGGAGATCTTGCGCCGGGCTGCCACCGTGCTCGGCATTCCGGCGGAGGAGGAGGGCCTGCGGGAGATTGCCCGGCGGTCCCGCGGGACACCTCGCGTGGCGAACCGTTTGCTGCGGCGGGTCCGGGACTTCGCCCAAGTGCGTCACGAAGGGATCGTCACCTCGGAAGTGGCTCGCGAGGCGCTAGCGGCTTTGGAGGTGGACGCGCTCGGGCTCGACCGGGTCGACAGGCTCTTGCTTCTCACGATCATCGAGAAGTTCGGTGGCGGGCCGGTCGGCATCGATACGCTCGCGGCATCGATTCAAGAGGAGCCGGACACAATTGAAGACGTCTACGAACCGTATCTGCTGCAAATCGGTTATTTGCAGCGTACGCCCCGGGGCCGCGTCGCCACCGCGGGAGCGTACCGGCACCTGGGACGCACCCCTCCCGAGCAGGCGGGATCCGACCAGCCCAGCCTCTTTGAATGAAAATAGCCGACGGCTACCCGTTGCCTCGGCTGACTTCCACAAGGGAAAGGCGTTGGTGTAGGTGTCCGAGTTCGGTCGCATGCTGGTCACTATCGGCCTCCTGTTGGTTGGAGTCGGTCTTGTGGTCATGCTCGTCGGTCGCATCCCGGGCCTCGGCAGGTTACCCGGCGACATCCTGATTCGACGCGGAAACTTCACGTTCTACGCGCCCATCGCCACCATGCTCCTCTTGAGCTTGGTATTGACTCTGCTACTCAACCTGTTTCGGCGCTGAGGGGCAGATGGGGGAACCGGCGCCTGCGTATGCCGTTGGGCTAGGCCGGGCGGGATCCGGTGTGTGGGGAAGGAGATCCTGACTATTGGGGTTATTTAAGGCGGAAGGGTTCGTCCTGCGTACCCGCGACCTGGGTGAAGCAGACAAGATCTTGACGCTCTTTACCCGCGAGCGTGGCAAGGTCGCGGCCGTGGCCAAAGGAGCGCGACGTGCGCGCAGCAGGCTCCTCGCGACAAGCCAAGTTTTCTCCCACGGCCGCTTTCTCATCTACGAAGGCAGAAGTCTACACACGGTCAGCCAGGCGGAACTCATCAGCTCCTTCCGGCCTCTGCGTGAGGACTTGTCGCGCATGGCCTACGCGAGCTACGTCGCCGAGTTGATCGATGCGTTCGTCGACGAAAACGAGCCGCATGTAGCGCTTTTTCGCACCGTGTTAGAGGCTTTTACGCTCATGGCGGGCACGTCCGACCTCGAAATGGGCGTCCGCTGGTTCGAACTGCAGCTGCTTGACCGTCTCGGGTACCGCCCGGAATTCGCCCGTTGTGTGGCTTGCGGTCGCGAGATCACGTCGCCGCGGGTTCTTTTCCATCCCGCGGAAGGGGGCGTGCTATGCGCGGCTTGCACTGAAAGAGCGGCGGGTGGTGTCGAAATCCCGCTGGGGATCACGCGGCAGTGCATCAGGCTGCTCGAAACTCCTGCTGCCCGATTGGGTATTCTACGACCGTCGCCGAGCGACCGGCGCATCATGGAGAGTTTACTCCGTGCGCACATCGACCATCGCCTCGACCGGCCCATCAAGTCCCGTGATTTCCTCGAAGCGATGCGCAGTCTGGGGCCGGACGAGGACAGGGCGGAAGGAGAAAAAGCAGGAAACGATGCACACGCTGAGCGAGCTGGAAAAGATTGACATTCTGCGGGAGCGCGTCGGCATCGGGTACGGAGAAGCCAAACAGCTCCTCGACGCATGTGACGGCGACGTCGTCGAGGCGCTGGTGCTCTACGAGGAAAGGCAGGCCGAAACGGATCCGAAGGCCCGGCTCGTTGCCTCCTTGGAACGCCTCGTACACCAAGGCAACGTCACCCGCTTGCGCGTCCGCAAGGGAGAAAAAACATACTTGGAAATACCCGTGACGGCCGGGGTGATCGGCGCGGCCCTCGCCCCGCAGTTGTTCGTCATCGCCGGCCTGGCCTGTCTCGTAGGTCGCTGCACGGTAGAGTTTCAAAGGAATGAAGACGGGGCTGAGGAGGCCTGGCACGAGCTCAACGCCGAAGACGCGCCGGCTACCTGAAAGGCTCGTTTGGTGCCGCGCTGCCCCACGGGTACAAATTTCGGCCCGGCGGGATAGATTCCTACCCTAAGTGGCAGGAATTTCATCTTTGGACGCAGAACTCTTCACGTCGGGTTTTCCCATTGTGAAGTAACAGGCGGCGGGCGCTCCTGCCATGGTTATTCTCAGTACTGGAATCGCAGCGTCAACAGTCGGCGGTTTCTACAGGGAGGAAGGAACATGCAAGAAAAGATGGTCTACTTCTTCGGCAACGGCGTGTCCGAGGGCGACGCGTCGATGCGCAACCTTCTGGGAGGGAAGGGTGCGAACCTGGCGGAGATGGTTTCGCTGGGTATTCCCGTCCCGGCAGGTTTCACCATCACCACCGAGGTCTGCACGGCTTATTACGCGAACAACAAGACTTGGCCGGCGAACCTCGAGGCACAGGTTAGAGAGGCCCTCGCCAAGGTGGAAGAGGCGATGGGCGCGAAGTTCGGCGACCCTGAGAATCCGCTCCTGCTCTCGGTCCGCTCGGGCGCACGCGTGTCCATGCCCGGTATGATGGACACCATTTTGAACCTGGGCATCAATGACGAGGTGGCGGAAGGCCTCGCCAAGCGCACCAACAATCCGCGCTTCGCCTACGACAGCTACCGCCGTTTCATCCAGATGTACGGGGACGTCGTGTTGGGCGTCGACCACGATAAGTTCGAAGAGCAGCTCGAGGCGCAGAAAAAGAAGGCCGGTGTGCAGCTGGACTCCGATCTCGAGGCGGAGGACCTGAAGGAACTCGTAGAGCGCTACAAGCAGCTCGTCGAAAAGGAGATCGGCAAGGGCTTCCCGGTCGATCCGTGGGAGCAGCTCGTGGGTGCGATCAATGCCGTCTTCGACTCGTGGAACACGCCGCGCGCCGTGACCTACCGCCGGCTGAATGACATTCCCCA
>LSQX01189340.1_pt1 | contig 11549 bp, 6 predicted proteins | sample 654561 | NCBI WGS metagenome assembly LSQX01 (sample SAMN04489861, study PRJNA283612) | anaerobic digester metagenome | isolation source: 4 biogas reactors fed with cattle manure at either 37C or 55C with and... | place: Denmark: Kongens Lyngby | collected 2014 | reverse complement strand
TGGATTTGAATTTGCAAGTGGCTCATCTATATAACTATATCCTTACTCCATCTATTGATCATCAAATCTCAAAAGATTTACTCTATAAAGGTAAAGTAAAACTTATTAAAAAAGATTTTAAACAAAGTGAATATAACTTTAGAGACTCTTTTTATTTTGAGTTTTCAAATGCCTTGTCTTTGATGACTAAACATATGGGTTTAAATACATTTACTCTAAGCTTAGGTAAAGATGACAAGGATAAAGGAAGCCATCATAATGTGGATTATGAATTTGTAAGCTTAAGATATGATAACCTATATCCTCTTACAAACCAAACACTACTTTCAACAGGCTTGGAAATATATAGTGACAAATATCAAAAAGAAGAGGCTATTTTGTACCAAAACAAAAAAAGTAATGATAAATTTATATTTGATTTAGGACTTATTCACTCTATCAACAAAAACCTATCTCTTGGAGCAAATTTTAAATATATAAACAACGACTCAAATCAAAATGTATATAAATATGATAAATATGTTGTTAAAACAAATGTTTATTATACATTTTAGGAAGTGACGTTTTAACGTCACCGTGTGGGGTGCATACCACTAGGAGGTGAGGTTTTAACCTCACTTGGTGAGACTGAAGTCTCACTTCCAAGTGGTGTGGCACTCACCACTCACCACTCACCACTCACCAATCACCACTCACCACTCACCACTCACTACTTACTTATATGCTCAAAAACTCCATCAAAATCTTGTGGAGGATGTTCTATATAGATTTCACATCTTTCTTGATATATTTTATAGATATTTCCAGCTATTTTATCTGGACTAGCTTCTAGGGTATTAAATATCTCCAAAGCCTCTTTAAAATTCATATTTCTATATAGATTTAAAGCTTTTTCATATAGTTTTAGTTCATCAATATACTCTTGTGATACTTGATATCCTAGCACTTGCCAGATCTCAACAGGGAGTTTTTTGCCCTTTACTCTTACAAGATCTAAAAACCTAAAAACATACTCATCTTTTAGCTTTTCTTTTGTAAAGTTTGTTATATTTAGTTTTGTTCCATAAAACTTACAAAGAGACTCTACTCTAGAGCCTAGGTTGATAGTATCACCTATAACAGTATAATCACTTCTTATTTTACTACCCATTTCTCCAACTATAACATCACCAGAGTTTAGTCCAATACCTATATCAATAGTAGGAAGATTCTCACTACTTAGCTCTTTATTTAGCTCTTTTAGGGCTTCAAACTGCTCTAAACTAGCCTTTAGGGCCAAATCTGCGTGATTTGGAGTATCAAGTGGTGCATTCCAATAAGCCATAATAGCATCACCTATGTATTTGTCTATTGTACCATCATATTTTATTACTATTTCACTCATAGGCTCCATATAACGGTTTAGAAACCCTATTAACTCTTTTGGTTTTAGCTTTTCACTCAAAGAGGTAAATCCTCTAATATCACTAAAAAATATAGTTACTTCCTTGCTATGAACAGAAAACTTATCACTATCTATGTTTTTTAAAATATCATCCATAACTGTTTTGGATACTTTAGATGCAAACTTTTTCTTAATAGCTCTTTCTTGTTGGATATTATAAAAATAATCCATAGCCATAGTAGTAATAGAAGCTATCACAATAGCAAATAGTGGAAAGATTATATTTAAAATCATACCATAATCAAAGAGTAATTTATAGTTTATGAGCAAATAAGCAAAGATATAAACAATAAAAACCAAAGGCTTTAATAAAAAGCTTACAAAGGTTGTAAAAAATACCACCATAAAGGTAAGCAAGATTATCAAAAGTAGATTGGCTCCATCAGCCCATGAGGGCTTTTGTATAAAATCTCCTTCAAAAATATTATCTATAATATTTGCATGTACTTCTACCCCTGGGAAAATATTGTCATATGGTGTAGCTCTTAGATCAAAAAGCCCAACAGCACTAGTACCAAAAAGTACTATTTTATCTTCTAGCTCTTCATATGGTATAAGATTATTATATATATCAACTGCACTATAATACTTAAAGCTATTTTGAGCTCCTCTATAGTTGATAAACATCCTAGCATACATATCAGTTGGTATTATGATATCATCTAAAACAATATTGCTAACACCATTTTCATCATAATTAACCACTACTTTTTTGCTATCATTTAGTATCCTTACCATCTCTAAAGATAGTGATGGATATAAAATATCATCATAATCTATAAGCAAAGGAACGCTTCTAATAATCCCTGACTCATCTGGGACTATGTTGAAAAAACCACTAGAATATGCACTTTTTTGATATAAAGGGATATTTAATGTAGTTCCATATGCTTGTGGAAGATAGGAGTTTTCATCACTTTTACCACTTTCTATAAAAATAGCTGGTATAGAAGGGGCATCTTTTTCTATAAAATCTTTTGATGATAGCTCAAATGAATAGCCCAAAATAAGCGGGGAGTTTTCTATAGTACTAGCAAAAATCTCATCATAATCTGGTACATTTTGAGATAGATTATACTCTTTTAGTATTTTACTTGGAGATGTTCTATCCTCTTCTGCAAAAACCATATCCATACCTATAATAGCTACATCATTGTTATTTAAATTGTTTATAATATCAGCTATTTTATCCCTACTCCAAGGCCATTGCCCTAGGGATTTGATAGATTTTTCATCTATATCTACTATGATTACATCACTTTGTTTTTTAATCTCACCTCTTAATATAAAAAATGAATCTCTTATTTGACTATCTATAGAATCTATTAGTTTTGGGAAAAATATATATACAAAAGAGAGTGATATAGAAATTATTGAGGCTAAAATAAAATATTTTAAAAACTTCTTAATAAATCTTTTAAACATCAAGTTGCTCTTTTAGAAGTTGGGTTTGTGCATACTCTTTTAAAGCATCACTTTGTTTAAAAAACTCTAGCAAGTCTTTATCTATCTCTCCATCTTTTGCCATAAAATCCAAAATTCTAAAGACTTCTGAAAGCTTTTTAACTCCTTTGTAAGGTCTATCATTTGATGTAAGTGCCTCAAAAATATCTGCTAAAATCAAAATCCTATCTTCTAAAACTAAATCTTTTGCTTCTAGCCCTCGAGGATAACCCTTGCCATTTAGTTTTTCGTGATGATTTACTGCTATATGCATAACATTTGAGTATTTTTTTGGAAATGGTAGGTTTGATAACATCTCATAAGATAAAGTTGCGTGGTTATTCATAATAGCCTTTTCTTCATCTGTTAAAGTTCCTCTTTTTATCAAAAGATTACGAAGTTCATCACAAGTAATCAATGATTTTGTGCTATCTTTTTCTTTATATTGATATAAGAGTAGATTTTCTATTCTTTTTGCATCTTCATCTCTTAAAAACTCTCCACCTTTGTTTGAACGCTCTATAAACTCTAGCTCATCTTCAATAAGTTCTATTTGCTTTTCAAACTCCTCTTGGCTTATATCTCCTTTTAAAAACTCTACTTCTAAATCTCTTTTGATTATCTCAACTCTTAGTCGTATAAGCTCTATTCTATCGAAGATTTTTTCTAGTTTTGTAGCCTTATCTACTATAAACTCTGGCATTGAAATCTTACCCACATCATGAAGTTTTGCAGCTAATTCTATCTCTTTAAAGTCATTTTCACTATACTCTATCTCTTTATAGATACCTTGATCTTTATCTATAGCTTGTGCTATTAAGGGTGCTAGAATCGCCATTTTAGTAATATGAGTTGAAGTATGGCTTGATTTTGCATCAATAGCCCCCGCAATAGTAGTAACAAAAGCTTCCAAAAAGCCTTCTAGCCCTAAAATAAGCTGAGTATTTGTCAAAGCCATAGCAGCTTGATATGATAAAGATGTTATTATTTTTTCATCATCTTTAGTAAAATAATTATCCTTTTGGTTCATATTTTTATTGATTAGTTGAATTACACCTATTACATCATTTTCATGGTTGATTAAAGGTGATACTAGCATTGATTTTGAACGATAGCCTGTACTTTGATCAAACTTTTTAGTTCCTTCAAAGTTATACTCTTTACTATAATAAGCATCTTCTATATTGATAACTCTATTTTCCAAAGCAGATACAGCAGCTACCATAGATTTGTTTTCACTTCCATCTTCTAGATAAAGTGGCAAAGGTTGCCAAGAGATTTTCTCCTCTTTACCGCCTAGATAGGTTTTAAGTGTATCATTTTGAACAACTGTAAAGTTTAGATGTTTTTTATCTTCTGATAGTATATACAACGTACCCGCATCACTTTTGGTAAGATCTCTAATAAGTGTTAAAATCATCTCATATAGTCTATCTTTATCTAGCGTACTTGATAGCTGTAAGTTTATATCCATTACCCTTTCTAATATTTTAGAAGCAGGTATATCTGGTATAATTTTGCTATTTTCAAAACAAACAAGATCCCCATCATTTAAAATCTTTGGTTTAATCTTTAGATCTAAGCTTTGTAACTCCTCTTGAAGCTCTTTGAAATAGCTTTGCTTTATATGGTATATAAAAACATTTAAAGCATCATTGTTTAGCTTTTTTAAGATCTGATATAAACTATTTGGTGTTAAATGATGACTAATTTGTGCTATATCATCAAGCCTATTTGGAAAAGAACACTCTATAAATAGATTTTTAATCTTTTTGTTTTGATTTAAGATATTGATTAACTCTTCATTATAACTTGTATCGCCACTTATTAAGTATGCATCACGATCTTCTTTGTAGATAATAAACCCACATGCTCCATCTATATGAAGTGCTGGGATAGCTTCTATATAATACTCATCAATATTGATAGTTTCATATAGATTTATCTCTTTATATTCCAAAACTTTTTGGGAAGAATTTAAAAGATTTATTTGTGTAAAATCAGGCCAAATACCGTTATTAAACAGATATTGTTTTAGATTTTCTATGCTTTGTTTTGAGGCATATATAGTAAGTGGTTTTTCTCTTTTTTCAAAAAAACTATCAAGTAAATAAGGGATATCAGCTATATGATCTAGATGTGTATGAGTTAGAAATATATGATCTATTTTTAGAGCATCTTCACCCAAACTAGCAATAATATTGCCACCATCTATAGTGATATTTCGTGATACCAAAAACGAAGTTGTACCTCTTTCTTGAGTCTTTGTGCCACCACTTCCCAATACTTTAACAAAATACATAATCAATCCTAACATTAGTATATATAAATAAGATTATACCTATATTGTCATTATAACATAAATTTCATTTTTTAGGAAATATAATTTATCAAGCAAGAATTATTAGATATTAACAAAAGAGAGAACTCTCTTTTGTTATGATATAAACTCTGTTATAGCCTTTTGGATATCCTCTTTTTCTATGATATCTTTATGTAGTATTGGTTTTGTAAAAATCTCATTTACAATAGATGGTATTTTAGCACTATATTTACTACTTATCTCTTTTAATGCACTTAAATCATCATATTTTATTTTATCTTGATTTAGAGCATTTAATACTGTTGGAGAAAACTTAGTCCACTCAGCTGTAGAATAAACTACCACTTTAAGTGGAAGTTGTTTTAGATTTTCATATGATTTAATACAAGTTGCAGTATGAGGATCCATCAAATAACCATCTTCTAAATACTCTTTGATAGTACTTTTACAATACTCATCATCACAAAATGTAGCTCCAAAATCCTCTTGAATTCGTAAAACTTCATCTTTTGATAGTAAAAACTTATTATTTGTATTTAGTTCATCCATAAGCTCTTTTGTTCTTATAGCTCCAAACATATCAAATAAGATTCTTTCTATATTTGATGATTTAAGTATATCCATAGCTGGAGAGTTAGTCATAATAAGCTTTTTATTTGTAAGATCATATTTTCCTTCATTGATCCACTCTGTAAGGATATTGTTTTCATTTGAAGAGATTAAGATTTTTTCTATTGGTAATCCCATCTTTTTAGCATAATAAGCTCCCAAAGCATTACCAAAGTTACCACTTGGTACTACTAAATAGATCTTTTCACCCAAAACTATCTCATTTTTGTTTAAAAGCTCTATATATGACCAAAAATGATATACTATTTGAAATATAATTCTTCCAAAGTTTACAGAGTTTGCAGCACTTAGCTTTAAGCCAAGATTCTCTAACTCCTCTTTAAAACTACTACTTGCAAGTAAGTTTTTAAGAGCATTTTGTGCATCATCAAAGTTACCTTTAATACCCAAAACCTTTAAGTTTTCTCCATCTTCGGTAACCATTTGAAGTCTTTGTACATCACTTGTACCACCATCTGGATATAAACATCCTACTTGGATATTTTGTTTATTTTTAAAAGTACTTAGTGCTGCTGGTCCTGTATCACCACTAGTAGCTGCTAAAATAAGATAGTTATCACCTTGTTTTTGTGCAATAGAAGATAATATATACCCAAAAGGTTGTAATGCCATATCTTTAAAAGCTCTTGTTGGTCCATGATAAAGCTCACATACAAAAAGATCCTCTTTTACCTTTACAAGTGGTGCTGGATTTGAACTATCATCAAATCTATCATAAAGCTCTACAGCCTTATCAAAAATCTCTTTATCTATATCAACTTCAAAGATATCATTTAAAACAAAAGAAGCTAACTCTTTATATGATAGACTCTTTAGTCTATCTATCTCTTCTAAGCTTAGTTGTGGTAATGTTTTTGGTACATAAAGTCCACCATAAGAAGCACTTGGACTTAAAATAGCTTGTGAAAAACTAACCTCTTGTGGATTTTGTGTATTATTTCCTCTTGTTTCTATAAAATTCATAATATTCCTTATTTATTGTTGTAAAAATTGTGTTCCTATACCTTCGCTTGTAAAAAGCTCCAATAAAATAGAGTGTTCTACTCTACCATCTATAATATGAGCTTTTTGTACACCATGTTGTACTGCATCCAAACAAGCATCTACCTTTGGTATCATACCACCTGCTATTGTTCCATTTGCTTTTAATCTATCCACATCTTCTTGATTTAATGAAGCAATTAGCTTTTTATCTTGATCAAGTACACCTACGGTATCTGTTAGAAATAGAACTTTTTTTGCTTGTAGGGCAATAGCTATTTTACTTGCTGCTATATCAGCGTTGATATTAAATCCCAAATGATTTGCTATAAAACTATCAGCAATAGGAGCTATCACAGGAACAAATTTTTCACCTATTAGTTTATGTAAAACATCAGCTTTTATATGTGTAATACTTCCCGTATATCCAAACTTACCATCATCTTTTGCAACTGCTTTTATAAAGCTTGAATCTTTACCACTTATACCTATAGCTTTGGCTCCATGGTGGTTTAAAAGTGAAGTTATGTTTTTGTTGATTTCACCACTTAAAACCATCTCCACTATCTTCATAGCATCAGCATTTGTAACCCTATGTCCATCAATAAACTCTGATTTAATATCTAGTTTATTTAAAAGCTCATTTATCTTAGGTCCTCCACCATGAACAATAACGGGTTTTATCCCTACTAAAGAAAGCAACACTATATCTTGGGCAAATTTATCCCTAAGCTCTGGAGTAAGCTGTGCAGCTCCACCATACTTGATAACTATTGTCTCACCACTAAACTCTTTGATATATGGCAAAGCAGCAAGAATAGTCCTTACTTGTAGAGATTTTTTCTTCATTAGACAAACTCCATTTTCAAATATCTTATTATACTAAAAGTCTAATAAATTTTCACTCAAAACTATCGTTAAAACTCCAAAGTTCCATCTATTGCAAAATTTGCCTTAGAATCAAGCTCAGCATGGCTCAAAACTGCAACATCAAGTCCAAATTTTTCAAAAATCTCAGAGATTCTTTTTCTAAGAAGAGGATCAACAACCATAACTACTTTTGAAATTCCTGTAGCTTCTACACTTTGTACTAACTCTTTTGTTTTAGTAACAAGGCTATTTATCTCTCCTATACTAAGAAGCAACTGCGTTACACCGTGTTGCTCTTTTAGTTTGGTGATAAACTGTTGCTCTAGCTCTGGTTTTATGGTAAGAATATGCAAAATCCCATCACTATTTTTGAACTTTTCTGTTATTAGTCTAAAAAGCTTAGCTCTAACATGCTCTACTAAAACATCAGGGACTCTAGTATATTCAGATATATCTGCAACTGCTTCAACAATAGTTAGCATATCTATTATTGGTATTTTTTCATGTAGTAGCTCTTTACATACTTTTAGAAGTGTTCCATAACTAGTTACTTTCATAGCCTCTTCTATAACTACAGGGAAATCCTCTTTTAGCTTATCTACAAGATCTACAATATCTTGTCTAGTAATAATATCCTCAGCATATTTTTTGATAAACTCACTAATATGTGTTGATATAATAGTAGCAGCATCAACAACAGTATATCCTTTCATAAGAGCATCTTCTTTATATTCAGGATTGATCCAAATAGCATCAAGTCCAAAAACAGGCTCTTTTACTCTTTTGCCCTCTAGTTTTTGGCTACCTATTCCACCCATAGCCAAAAGCTTATCAACTTCAACATTGCCCTTTGCTATAGGGATTCTTTTAAGATATAAAGAGTATTGATTGTACTCCAAGTTTGGATCATCAGAGATTTTGATTTGAGGGATAATAAATCCTAGCTCAGCTGCAATAGTTTTTCTAATACCTCTTATTTTATCTAAAAGCTCATTATCCCCTTGAAGTAGTTTTAAAAGCCTAATACCAAGTTTAAGCTCCAAAATATCCATCTTCATAATGCTTTCAATAACTTCAGCATCATTTGGTTTTGTTGCTTTTAGTTTTTGTTCTTTTAACTCTTCTACACTAGTAGCGGAGATTTTTTTCTTTTGTACACTTTGTGGTGAAGTTTGAAAAAATCTTGTTATTGCATTATCTTGTTTTTGCTCTATCATATAGATAGTATATCCTGTAAAACTAAGGATTGCTCCTATCATAAAGAGTATCCCTGTAGGAAAGCCTGGTAAAAGTCCAAATAAAATAAGTCCAATTCCAACTAAAATCAAAGATTTACTATCTTTTACAAGTTGGGCAATTGATTGGTTTGCAAATCTCTCTTCATCCATATTGGATCTAGTGATAATAATAGCCGTTGCTGTTGATAGCACTAGTGCAGGAAGTTGTGCAACTAAACCATCACCTATAGTTAAAATAGTATAAATCTCTCCACTTTGAGCTACTGTTAGGTCGTGTTGAAATATCCCTATTAAAAGTCCACCTATTACATTGACTAGTGTTATAATAATACCAGCAACCGCATCACCCTTTACAAACTTACTAGATCCATCCATAGCCCCATAAAAGTTTGCTTCAGAGATAAGCTCTTTTCTTCTTTGTTGAGCCTCCTTATCATCTATAAATCCAGCATTTAAATCAGCATCTATAGCCATTTGTTTACCAGGCATAGAATCAAGTGTAAATCTAGCAGTTACCTCAGCAACCCTAGTAGCACCTTTGGTTATAACCATAAAGTTAATAAGTACCAATATTACAAAAACTATAATACCAATAACCAAATTCCCACCAACAACAAAATCCCCAAAAGCGGCAATTATACTACTAACTGCTTCTGGACCGTTATGTCCTTCACTTAAAATAGATCTAGTTGTGGCTATATTTAATGCAAGTCTAAAAAGTGCCAAAATCAAAATAAGTGTTGGAAAAGTCGTAAGATCCGATGGTTTTTGGATATAAAGTGAAATAAGTAAAATAAGTAAAGATAGGGATAATGATATTGCTAGGAAAAAATCCAGTGCCGCTTGTGGCAATGGAACTATAATAATAGTTAATATTGCCACAAAAAGTGCGACTGTGATTAAGTCTTTTGAAAATATCCTTTGCAACATCATTAAGTTTTATTTTACCTCTATCTAATAAACTTAATCAAAGACAAATCATTTACTTTAGAGATAGTTGTATATAAAGCTGAATATGTCATCTCTAAAGCTTTCATCTCCATAGCTACCTTGCCTAGATCTGCTCCTGCTGTTTCTTGGTAAAGAATATTATAGTGAGTTAGTTGTGTATTTATATGCTCCAAAGATTGGTTAAAAATACTATTTCTAGCTCCTAGTTTAGCATGTGCCACATTGGATGCATCATATGCACTTTTGATACTATCAAGCTTAGATCTTACTATCTCATCTTGATCTACTGATGATGTGATTTTTGTTCCATCCATCTCATATCCATTGAGTGCTGCTATAATTACACTCATATCATCAAATATATTTCTTTTTGCTTCTAGCAATAAACCACTTTGAGAAAGTGTTTGTGTGCTATATGTTCCATCTGGATTTTGTGTAAGAGTTAAAGTATCGCTAGTAATATCACCATTCATATCATATTTAACCAAAAGATTATTAACACTATCTAGTTTCCACTCCAAACCACTACCATCTATTACTCTATCTGATGGATCAAAGTTTAACTTATCTCCTTTGATAGCACTATCAGTAGTATAAAACATTATATCAAATCCAGTTACACCTCTATCTCTATAGCTATTTGGTGCAACTGCTATTTGTCTAAGTAAGCCATCTCCATTGTATGTAACCTTACCATAATCTGGGTCTCCTATATTATCAAATCCACTAGATTTTTGAAATGGTCTTATTGTAGTATCTGATCCACTAAAAAGATACTCCCCATCAACTGTTTCATTTAAAACCATAAAGATATTTTCTCTAAAACCTTCTAATGCCTTAGCTATAGCGCTCTTTGCACTCATATCCATACCTGCATTTAAAGACTTTAAGATCTCTGATTGAAATGAAGCTAATTCATTTTTAATCTGATCTACAGATATATCTGAGACATTATTATATGCTGCTGTTTTTTCTACTTGGCTCTTTAGTCCATCATATGTTCTTATTCTATCGTTTATATGAAGCTCTTTTGAGTACAGTACACTATCATCACTACCTCTATCTAACAACTTTCCTGTTGCCATTTGGTAATTAACTTTTTTATACTCTTCATTGAGGTTATTTAACCTAAACATCATTTGATCTGATAAATTTATCATGATACCACCTCTTTCAAAAGATTTACTATCGTATCGAAATCATATTTTTGCTCTTGTGCTTGAGATAAAAAAGCTGTAACTTTATCTTTTCTTGCCAAAGCTTCATCAAGCTCTTTATCTGTTCCACTTTTGTAAGCACCTACTCGGATTAACACTTCATTTTCTTTTATAAGAGATAATACCTTTTTTAACTTTAAAAAGCAATTATAATGCTCTTTTAATACAACTTTATCCATAACTCTTGAGGCTGATTGCAAAATATCAATAGGAGGATAGATTCCACTTTGTGTTAGCTCTCTTGTAAGGACTATATGTCCATCTAGTATAGATCTACTTTGGTCTGCTATTGGATCGTTCATATCATCACCATCAACAAGTACAGTAAAAAATGCCGTAATAGATCCTAGTTTATTATTACCAGCTCGTTCCATAAGTTGAGGCAAAAGTGCAAAAACAGAGGGTGGGTAGCCTCTACTTACTGGTGGCTCACCCGTACTAAGCCCTATTTC
>LSQX01129805.1_pt3 | contig 11549 bp, 9 predicted proteins | sample 654561 | NCBI WGS metagenome assembly LSQX01 (sample SAMN04489861, study PRJNA283612) | anaerobic digester metagenome | isolation source: 4 biogas reactors fed with cattle manure at either 37C or 55C with and... | place: Denmark: Kongens Lyngby | collected 2014 | reverse complement strand
GCGATCGCAAACTGGACATTGAGCGCCTAGTCAGTGCCTTAGCGGAAATCGATCGGCGCTTTGGCGGGGAAAAACAAGGGCTCTTAACCCAAGAATATATCCCGCCCTTGGTAGTTGTAGATCCACAGACCGCCTTTTATGCGGCTAAAGAACAGCTGCCTTTAGCTCAAACCATCGATCGCATCAGCAGTGAATTTGTCATGAGCTATCCACCGGGAATACCTATTTTGGCCCCCGGGGAAAAAATCACCCGCGAAATCATCGAATACATCCAATATTCCAAAGAAAAAGGTTGCTCTATGACCGGTCCTGAAGACCTAGCAGTAGAACGACTCAATGTTCTTAAAGTTTAGTTTTGATAAGGAGTAAGAAAATGGATCTATGGTTTGTTGAGAAGCATACACCCGATGCCCTCTTTTCCATTAAAGTTAGCCAACATTTAAAGAGTATAAAGAGTGAATTCCAACAGATTGACGTCTTTGATTCTCCGGAATTCGGCCGATTTTTAGTCATCGACGGATTTCTGATGATGACGGAAAGAGATGAATTCATCTACCACGAAATGATCACCCACGTGCCCATGGCGGTTCATCCTGATGCCAAAAAGATTTTAGTCATCGGGGCCGGCGACGGTGGCGTAATCAGGGAATTGACTCGTTATGAAACAGTTGAACACATCGACCTGGTGGAAATAGACCCGGTGGTCGTAGAAGTCAGCAAGGAATTCCTGCCCCAAACTGCCTGTAAATTCCATGACCCCAGAGTCAATATTCATTATGAAGACGGGGTTAAATATGTGCGCCGCTACAAAGACAGCTATGATATCATCATCGTCGATTCCACCGACCCCATCGGTCCCGGTGAAGGGCTCTTTACCAAAGAGTTCTATGGTTCTTGTTTCAACGCCCTGAAAGCTGACGGCATCATGGTCAACCAACATGAAAGCCCCTATTACGATGATACAGCTCAGGCCATGACCAGAGCTCACAAAAGAATAGTGGAGACCTTCCCGATCAGTAAGGTCTACCAAGTGCATATTCCCTCTTATCCTTCCGGTCATTGGCTTTTTGGCTTTGCTTCCAAAAAATACCATCCGGTTAAAGATCTAAAAGCCGAGAAATGGAATGCCTTGACAATGAAAACCGGCTATTATAACACCAATTTACATCGAGGCTGTTTTGCTTTGCCCACTTATGTAGAGGAAGCATTAAAAAATGTTGAATAAAGCTAATTTACAATTCATCGGGGCTGAAGCCGAATTTTCTCAAGCCCTAACAGTCCTCTTCGGAGCTCCTTTCGACGGAACCACCTCCTTTCGCCCCGGAGCCCGCTTTGCTCCCCAGGCAATCCGCTTAGACTCCAATGGTTTAGAGACCTATAGTCCCTACCAAGACGGAGATCTAACAGATTTTCCCATTATGGACAGCGGTGATTTAGAATTACCTTTTGGTAATCCCAGAGGGGCTTTAGACCTAATCAAAGAACGGGCTTTAAATATCTTAAACCAACAAAAACGCCCCTTCCTGATCGGTGGGGAACATCTCGTAACTTTAGGAGCTCTTGAAGCTTGTGCCCAAATCTATCCGGAGCTGCGCCTGATCCATTTCGACGCTCACACCGATTTACGCCAAGATTACTTAGGCGAAACACTCTCTCATGCCACCGTCATCAGACGAGCCCACGACTTACTCGGCGATCAAAGAATTTATCAGTTTGGCATTCGCTCAGGAGAGCGGGCAGAATTTGTCTGGAGCAGCCAAGGTCACACCTTTTTAATCCCCTACAACTTTGCCGGTCTGGAAATAATTCTAGAAGATTTAAAAGATTATCCCATCTATTTCACCGTGGATTTAGACGTATTGGATCCTTCAGTTTTCCCGGGCACGGGCACACCCGAGCCGGGCGGAGTCAGCTTTGACCAGTTGCGTCAAGCAGTTACAAAAGTCTGTGCCCAAAGCCAGGTCGTGGGCTGTGACGTAACTGAACTGAGCCCCCAATACGACCCGTCAGGAGTTTCTACTGCGGTAGCAGCAAAAATCATCAGAGAAATGCTGATAGCATTACATAAAAACAAAAAGTGAGGAGATACGATTATGGCCAAAGCATTAATTATCGGTTGTGGAGGCGTCGGTTCTGTTGCCGTCCACAAATTCTGCCAAAACAGCGAAGTTTTTACTGAAATCTGTTTAGCCAGCCGCACCAAATCAAAATGTGACGATTTAAAAACCAAGCTGGAAAACACCACTACCACCAAAATTACCACAGCACAAGTTGACGCTGACAATGTTGACGAACTGGTAGCTTTAATCGAAGAGTGCAAACCCGACATCGTGGTCAACCTAGCCTTGCCTTACCAGGACTTGACCATCATGGACGCTTGCTTAAAAACCAAAACCCATTATCTTGATACAGCCAATTACGAACCAAAGGATACAGCTAAGTTCGAATACAGTTGGCAATGGGCCTATAAAGATGCTTTCAAAGAAGCAGGTATCACCGCTATTTTAGGCTCCGGTTTTGACCCAGGGGTCACCGGTGTTTTTTCCGCTTATGCCCTCAAACATCATTTTGACGAGATTCACACCATCGACATCTTGGATTGTAACGGCGGCGACCATGGCTACCCCTTTGCCACAAATTTCAACCCGGAAATCAACATCCGCGAAGTCTCTGCCAATGGTCGGTACTGGCAAGAGGGCGAATGGATAGAGACCGAGCCCATGGCTATTAAAAGAGTCTATGATTTCGAAGAAGTCGGCGTCAAAGATATGTATCTTCTCTACCATGAAGAATTGGAATCTTTAGCTGTCAACATCCCCGGGATCAAACGGATTCGCTTCTTCATGACTTTCGGTGAAAGCTATTTGACTCATTTAAAATGTTTGGAAAATGTCGGTATGACCTCCATTGAACCCATTGAGTTCAACGGTCAGGAAATCATTCCTTTACAATTTTTGAAAGCTGTCTTGCCCGACCCAGCCTCTTTAGGCCCCAGAACCAAGGGTAAAACAAATATCGGCTGTATCTTCACCGGCATCAAAGACGGTAAAGAAAAGACCTATTATCTCTACAATATCTGTGACCACGAAGAAGCCTATAAAGAAGTAGGTTCACAAGCTGTTTCCTACACGACCGGTGTTCCTGCTATGATTGGTGCCATGATGGTTGTGACTGGTCAATGGCAAAAACCAGGTGTTTTCAATGTGGAAGAATTCGATCCGGATCCATTCATGGAAGCCTTGAACAAATGGGGCTTACCCTGGAGGGAAAACTTTGACCCCAAATTAGTAGACTGATGTTGAGAGCAGAAGATTTGCCCAGCCCCAGCTACATCATCAAAGAGAAGGATTTGAAAGGCAATTTAGAAATCCTTCAGAATGTCAAAATCAAAAGCGGTGCCAAAATAATTCTGGCCCAAAAAGCTTTTTCCATATTTTCTGTCTATCCTTTGATCGCCCAATATTTAGATGGTAGCGCAGCTAGCGGCATCTTTGAAGCACGCTTAGGCTTTGAGGAGATGGGCAAAGAAACCCATGTTTTCTCTGGTGCTTACAATGACGAGGAAATTGAGCAGCTACTAGATCTAGCCAATTACATCGTCTTCAACTCCTTCAACCAGCTCAATCGCTACAGAGATAAAGTCTTAGCCAAGGGCATTAAGATCGGTTTGCGCATCAACCCTCAGTGCTCCACTCAAGAAGGGCCGGCTATTTACGACCCGTGCGCTCCCTTTTCTCGCTTAGGCATCACTAAAGAGAACTTTGATGAAAACAACCTGCAAGGGGTCAGTGGCCTGCATTTTCACACTCTCTGTCAGCAAAACGCCGACGCTTTGGCTACGACTTTAAAGGCTGTAGAAGAACAATTCGGTCATATCCTACCTAAGATGGAGTGGCTCAACCTAGGCGGCGGTCACCATATCACTCGGGATGATTATGACCGAGAACTTCTAATTCAATTGATTTTGCAATTGCGGCAAAAATACAATTTGCAAATCTACTTAGAGCCTGGAGAAGCGATTGCCTTAAATGCCGGCATTTTACGTTGTCAGGTCCTGGATACCATTAAAAACGGGATGGACATAGCTATTTTGAATACTTCGGCTGCTTGTCATATGCCTGATGTCTTGGAAATGCCCTATCGTCCCCCTTTGAAAAATTCCGGTTTCCCCAATGAAAAGGAATTTCTATATCGCTTGGGAGGGCCCACTTGTTTGGCTGGAGATATCATCGGTGATTACAGTTTTGATGAACCCCTAAAAATCGGAGACACACTGGAATTTGAAGATATGGCTATTTACACCATGGTCAAAAACAACACCTTTAACGGCATGCCCTTACCTGCCATCATCTTAGAAAAAGAAAACGGTCAATATGAAATCATCAAAGAGTTCGACTACTTTGATTTCAAAAACCGTCTCAGCTAATTATCAACAAAAATCGGAGCCTGGCTTGAAGGTGGAACACCTCAAAGCCAGGCTCCGATTTTTTCTATTCTGAATTTTGTAGCCCTTTTTTACCTTTACACAATTATATGAACTTAATCGCAAAAAAGCAGGTTAATAAATTTAAACAATTGCTTCGGTAAGAAAATCTACAATTTTAAAAATTTTAAGAGTTTTAAGCTTAAATGAGCCCTGAAGACTAATAATCAAACAGATGATCGAATGAAACTGCTAATTTAATCACAAAATAACTCACTTCAAGTTTTCAATTAATTCAGTGGAAAATCCGAACTGTAATGGAAGAGCGCGGGAGAACCGCCGGTATGCAAGAAACAGATTTTTTCTCCTTTTTTAAAGAAACCCTTTTCGATCAATTTAATCAAACCATCAAAGGCTTTGCCCGAATAGACAGGGTCTAAGAGTATAGCTTCTTTTTCAGCCACCAGCTTAACGGCCTCGATCATCCCTTCGGTGGGCAGAGAATAACCCTCACCAAAATACTCGTCAAAACAGATAATACCATCGTCTGGAAATTCTTCTCGAATACCAAGATGTTGAGCCGTTTCCTTAGCCAATTTTGTCACCAAAGGAACCTGGGTTTCGTTTTTACGACTGATAGTTATGCCAATAACGGGAATGTTTGTATTGTTGCCAAAAAAGCCTACAGCTAAGCCGGCATGCGTTCCGGCACTGCCACTGGTCGTCACGATATAATCGAAATCAATGCCCATATCAAAACTCTGAGCTAGAATTTCTTCAGCACAAGCCACATAGCCTGTTGCACCAAGAGCATTAGAGCCACCGCCGGGAATGATATAGGGTTTCAAGCCTTGAGCTTTTAAAGTCTCGGCTACTTTCTCCATTTCTGCTAGCATGGAACTGCCGCCGGGCACTACTGTGACATCTTCATCTTTGAGCCCCATCAAACGAAAGAGGAAATTATTGCCTCCTGCTTCTTTACTATAACTTCCGGGAATTCTTTCTTCCAAGACAAGATGGCAACCCAGATTTTCTTTTTTAGCTGCGGCTAAGGTCAAGCGACAGTGATTGCTCTGAACTGCCCCACAGGTAATCAGCACGTCCGCTCCTTGTTTCAGTGCATCAGCAACCAAAAACTCCAATTTACGGGTTTTGTTACCACCACCGGCTAAACCTAAAAGATCATCTCTTTTCATATAAATTTCCGGTCCATTTAATGCTTTAGTCAAATTCTCCATGTATTCCAAGGGAGTATAGCCAACTGTATAACGACGCCGAGGAAATTGTGCTAGATTCATGATTTTACCTCCTGTTTTATTGGGTAGGATGTTCGAAAATCCCCCATCTTATTAAAGAATTTCTCAACAATTCTGAGTATCTCCTTTGAAATTTTCCAAAAATATAAAAAGAGACAGAATTGTACAAAAAAAGAAGGCCAAGCTTTAAGCCAGGCCTTCTTTTCTTTTTTGAAAACGTATATCTTTAGCTTCTAAACTGAAGAGCCGACACATTTCAACTATGCGGGAACAAATTCTACTTCCTGTGGGCCCCGCTCCCATTCTATCTTCCAAATCATAGAGGTCATAATTTGAGGTGAAGACAATGGGGGCTTGGTTGAGATAGCGTTCATTGACGATTTGAAATAGTTTTTCCACCGACCAATCGGTAGATCTTTCTGCTCCAATATCATCCAGGATTAAGACTCTGGTTCCTCTAGCTTGCTCAATCAGCAAATCCGCATTTTCTCTGCCCTGATCGCTTTCAAAGCCTCTTCTTATTTCATCTAAAAGATCTGCCACCATCAAATAAAGTGGCACTATTCCGGCTTCAATCAAATCGTTGGCGATGGCAGAGACTAGGTGAGTCTTACCGACTCCGGCGCCGCCAAAGATGTACAAGCCCTTGGTCTCTTGACCGTCCTTGATCGATTGAGTAAATTCTTTGGCCCCGGTTAAAACCTTTTGGGCTTTATCATACTCGCTATCCCTCTGATCGACCATTTCGTCTTGACGATAATAGTGAAGAGAGAAATTATCGAAATTCTGTTGACGCATTTTTAGAGGGATTTTGGCTAGACCATAGCTCTTCTCTCTGCTGATGTTTTTCACACAATCACAGACAGTAAAACCATGGGGACCTTTGATAAAACCCGTGTCCTGGCAAAGCTGACATAAATTTTTCAACTGATTGTAATCATCAGGAAGGCTATTATTGGCTAAAAATTCGCGACGCCGTTGACGCAATTGAACTAAATCTGCTTGCAATTTATCCAGCTGCAAACTCTGACTTCCGCCAATCATAGCTGCGGTCAGATTTGACAGCAGTATTCTCAACTCATCTTCGATTTCTTTGAGCTCCGGGTGTTTTCGGTGAATTTCATCGACTTTTTGTCGATGCTGAGTCTCTCGCAAATTAAAATCATTCAACGATGTCTTCATAACGCTTCTTCTTAGCCGCCTTTCCCGTTTTCTTTACAGGCCTTGCCTTCTTATCGACCTTGGCATTCTTATTATCTTTCTGTTGATCCCGTCTTTCCAAAGTTCTAAGAGCTGCTCTTCTTTGAAATGCCTCTTCCCCAGCTTTAATCTTTTCCATAGTATCGAGTCCGTTGATCTGCCAATTGAGCAAAATCCGATCGATATAGACGAAGGAAAGCTTCCTCTGCAAGGCAGACTGCCTCAATGCTTCCATCACTATTTCTGGCTGATAGGCATCCTGTTCCAACCACTCTCTGATTTTCTCGTAATCAAAAGAGCTCAATTTTCCAAAAGTCTGTTCAAAAGCCCTGATCAGTTCACCCTGCTCACGAACCTTGCTTTCTTCCTCTGTCTTCTCAGCAGGATTCAAAAGATCCCTGCTGAAAGTTTTGGTTAAAGTCTCATAAAGAGGCAGCAAGGAGACCTCGGAGGGTGCAGCCTGACTCCTCTTGCTTCCTTTCGTTTGGATAAGCCGTTTGGTCGTCATATTGTGAATCAGATTATTGGCTTCTACTCTGCTGATCAGCAGAGTTTCCATAAAATAGTCAGTCAAAGCTTGAGCTTTGCTTTCACTGCCCTTTTGCAGATAGCGGAGCAGATGAATCAAAGCCAGCATCTCTTGATCACTGATATTGAGCTCATGATAATAATCCAAAAGCAAATTTGGAACTTGAGTCATTCCCTTTAGATACATGTTTTTTTCCAACCATTGCTGATTCAAATCCTCCACCTCCTTGTTTCTACATTCTGCCAGGATGGTTTAATTCCTTGTTTCTTCTTCCAAAACCCCGGCTCTTTTACCTATTTCCACCTGCAAAAACTTATAGACTTCTTCAGCTGCTCGGGCGTTCATTCCCGGAACATCTGCCAACTCTTGCATCGAGGCGCTGCCCATCGCTTCCAACGAGGAGAATGTTCTCAAAAGAGCTTGAGTGCGCTTGACTCCGATGCCTGGAACCTTTTCTAAACCTGAACGTAGCGTTCTAGAACTGCGCAGATTTTTATGATAGTTTAAAGCAAAACGATGAGCTTCATCTCGCACTCTCTGTAAAAGGAAGAGCCCTCTGCTGCGCTTTTCAAAGACAATCGGCTCAGCTAAATCGACGGCAAAGACCAACTCATGTTGCTCAGCCAGACCAAATGTGGGCAAATCTGCAAAACCCAATTCTTCCATTACTTTTCTGGCTGCATTTAATTGCCCCTTGCCTCCATCGATCAAAACTAAATCAGGCATCTGGGCAAATTTTGCTTTAGCCTCTTCCAATTCTCCCTGGGCAATTTTTTCTCTTTCACTAATGGCTCTGTTAAAGCGACGGCTTATGACCTCAGCCATGGAAGCATAATCGTCAGGGCCTTCCACAGTTTTTATCCGAAATCTGCGATACGATCTTTTCTCCGGCAGCCCCATAGTGAAAACTACCATGGAACCAACGCTCAAATCCCCTTGAATATTGGATATATCATAGGCTTCTATTCTCACCGGCATTTGACTCAAATGCAGTTCTTTTTTCAACTCCTGCATGGCTTTTTGAGCTTCGTCTTTATTGTTCAAACGTCGGGTATGGCGACGCCCCAGAGTAATCAAGGCATTGTCGGCTACCAATTCGATTAAATCTCGCTTTTCACCTCGAACGGGAGTTTTCAGTTCAACCTTGTGACCACTTTTTTCGCTCAACCAGGTTTGCAAAATATCAGCCCCTTCAGGCTGTTCCTGAACCAGTATTTCCTTAGGTATAACAGGTCCCTGATTATAGTATTGGCGTAAAAACTCTGCCAATATTTCAGGTCTTGGTCTTTCTTCTTCCTCGTCAAAACCATAGGTGTCCCGGCCGATAATGCGGCCGCTGCGCATATAGAAAATCTGAATTTGCACTGAATTAAAGCCTTGAGCTAAGGCGATTATGTCTCGGTCTCCTAATTTCGTACCGGACACCCTTTGCTTATCGTGGAGCTTGCTGACTGCTTGCCATTGGTCTCGCAAATAACCAGCTCGTTCAAACTCCAAAGCTTCAGCTGCCTCTTCCATTTTTTCTTTCAGTCTATCGATTAACTCTTCGTGCTTACCTTCTAAAAAGAGAATGATATCATTGATGGTTTTTCCATAATCTTCTCGGCTGATTGCGCCGACACAGGGGCCCGGACATCTTTTGATATGGTACTCCAAGCAAGGAGAGCCGTCGTTGCCTTGAATATCCCTTTTACATGTCCGAATAGGAAAAACCCTTCTGATAACCTGCATTGTATGATTGGCAATGCCACCTAAATAGGGGCCAAAATAGCGTCCGCCATCATTTTCCAGACGACGCTCAATAGTGACCACCGGGAAAGGGATATCAGTATGAACTTTTAGATAAGGGTAAGCTTTATCATCCTTGAGCAGGGAGTTGTAATGAGGGCGATTTTCCTTAATCAGATTGGATTCAAGAATAAAAGCTTCCATTTCGTTGTCGGTGATGATGGTTTCAAAACGAACGACTTCTCTGACCATCCTCCTGATCTTCTTGGTATGAGCTGCACTTTTTTGAAAATATGAGCGCACTCTATTTTTTAAATTTATTGCTTTACCCACATAAATCACATTATTTAGCTCATTGTACATCAGATAAACACCGGGCTTATCCGGCAAAAGCTTGAGCGCTTCCTGTATTTCTATTTTCAAACTGATCCTTTTCACCTCCAAGGGTCATTTCTTCTTGAATCTTATAATTGATGATCGATTAGCGCAATCATTTTTAAAACGAAATTGCGCACAGATTGCAATCTCTCTTCTTCGATCAAATCGAATTTTTCCTGCCTGTTTCTTGTCTGGGTAAAATTACAGGGAAGCCCGTCTTTATCAAGCCCAACCAGAGTTATAGCGGAAAAACCTTTGCTGCGAGCAACCGCTGCCGAAGTGCGCTTAGTCGCTTTTTCACTGATCAGAAGCTCCGTTTCGAAATTTTCGGCGATCAGTTCTCCTAAATCCAAAAGCTCTTCTTGAGCAGGTATGGGTCTGGAAAGACCTTCCCGACTGAGCAAGCGCAGCTTGCCCCCTCCTACCGCTTCCAGATTGATGATATCGACATCCTTTTGCCAGTCGGCATAGGGCCCCGAGAGAAGATTGTGCATTCCCAAAGAGGCATCCCTATCTCCGCCCAGAGCTGCCAAAACCACATCGCAATGTTGAAAAGGTTGTTCCTTTAGAGTCTCAGCGACTCCCAAAAGAAGAGCCAGGGATGAATCATTGTCATTAACAGTGCTGTGCCAAGAACCATTGAGCCAACGGCGCAACTCCAAATAGAAAAGCAGCCAAAGCAAGATAGCTCCGGGCCAAGTAGCCATCCAGGTCAATCTGACCCAAAAGACTAAGGAGAAGCGGGCTAAGATAGAACCGGCTAAAAGAAAAAGAAGTTGAAAGCTTCGTAAAACGCCTGAGATATATTCCAGACGGATAATCCAACTGCGCAAGCCGGCACTCAAATAATAGCCCTTGCGACTATCCATGGAGACTGTCAGCAAAACTGTGTGGCGCGTTTCCTCGTAAGCCTTCTTAATTCCAAGAATCGTCTGGCTGTTGCCTCGAAAAGCCAGCAGGCGACTGATGGTCGGCCAAATATAGAGATCCAAACGCAAAAACATTGTGGCTAGTGCCGTTAAAAAAACAGCATAAATAGGCCGTGCAGGAAAAAGCATCACGGCCAAAAGATACAAGAAATAGTTAAGGGCATAAAACCAAGAATAGGCTTGCAGAACCGGAAATTGGATTTTACCTACTTCCAGGCCCAAAATACCAAATTGTTCTTGCAGATAGCCGGCTGCAGCCTTTTCGTTTGCACTGCCCGGAGGCCTGGCATAGCCGAAATCACCCAAATTCCTGATGTGTTCTTTTAGATCCATCCGTTCCACGTCCTAATCTTAAACTAGCTGGTAATAAATCGTTTCAATCAATTCAAAGAAGAATCAAGGGGAAGGGCCTTAATTGCCGGCAAGGGTTGACCGGCCAAAATCAATTTCAAATACTGCCCGGTATAGGAAGCCTCAACTTGGGCAACTTCCTCAGGAGAGCCGGACGCAATGACCAAGCCTCCGTTAAATCCGCCTTCCGGTCCCATATCGATAATATAATCAGCTGTTTTAATAACATCCAGATTGTGTTCTATGACGATAACCGTATCACCGTTTTCAACCAAACGATGAAGGATATTTAAAAGGCGATGGATATCAGCTACGTGTAAGCCCGTCGTCGGTTCATCCAGAATATAGATGGTCTTTCCGGTGGAACGACGAGATAGCTCTGTTGCCAATTTGACCCTTTGAGCCTCGCCTCCGGAGAGGGACGGAGCCGGTTGACCTAAACGTATATAGCCTAAACCAACATCGTAAAGGGTCTGAATCTTTCTTAAAATCCTAGGCTGATTTTGAAAATAATCCATGGCTTCTTCCACAGTCATACTCAATACATCGGCAATATTCTTACCCTTATACTTAACTTCTAATGTTTCCCGACTATAGCGCTTGCCTTTACAAACCTCACAGGGAACAAAAATATCGGGCAAGAAATGCATTTCAATTTTAACGATGCCATCACCTTTACAAGCTTCGCAACGACCACCTCTGACGTTAAAACTAAAGCGACCTGGTTTGTAGCCTCTGATCTTCGACTCGTTGGT
>LSQX01166201.1_pt1 | contig 11550 bp, 8 predicted proteins | sample 654561 | NCBI WGS metagenome assembly LSQX01 (sample SAMN04489861, study PRJNA283612) | anaerobic digester metagenome | isolation source: 4 biogas reactors fed with cattle manure at either 37C or 55C with and... | place: Denmark: Kongens Lyngby | collected 2014 | reverse complement strand
TCGCACATGTTTTAATCATACTCTTAGGTGATTTTACAATCATGCTTGTTTCATATTTATAAAATATTTTCAAGTTATCGATTTATATTTGCATATCAGGGGAACTATTTTGTAAGAATGACATGAAATTCGTTTTAAATATCCTCATAAATTTTATTCCCGATAGTTCAGTGATGGTTATATTGTGTTAACAAAAACACAAGCGCCTTTTAAAATAATGAATAACATGTAGTTGTAATAAAAAAGAAAATAAAAAATTCTAATTTTATTTATAACTAAAATTAGTTAATTCACATAATATTGTATATAACCGAATTCGGTCATTTATGTAGTTTAACTGAAAATATCGAATGTGTTTATAAAGTGGAACAGTTCGGCCGTTGACTTAACACCCAGTTTTTGTCTGATATGTTTACGGTGGTTGTCGAGTGTGTGCTTTGAAATATAAAGCATATCTGAAATCTCCCTTCGTGATTTACCAAATGCGATAAGGTGAATTATCTCTCTTTCTCTTGTGCTGAGAGAAGAATATTTATTATGATTATTTTTTGTAAAATCTATGCAGTCTGAAATGGCGTTTAAAGCCCTGGACTCAATTCCAAAAAAATCTGCCGGTACATAATCTGTAATTAAGCATTTCAGATCTGATAATACACGAGTCGAGCATATAAAATCCCTGTATGGAAGAGTGGGATTTTTTCTTATTTTCTGGACATGGCCGAACACTTTATGTTCACTATTTCTCCATTCCTGTTTCAGGATTTGCCTTAAAGAATTATTCCATGTTTTCGGACAGTAATGTTCCCTGATAAATAATTTTCCTTTAGCAACTATTTCCCCTGTCGACAACCCGAAATAATCCTCAAAATTTTTATTAGCACAAATAAGGCTTAAATCATCAAGACTGTTGAAATGCACATAACCGGGTATGCTCTGTGCAATATTTTTTAAATTGTCATGAACCGTCGGATCCTGGTTCCGGATTGATTTGAAGCTATACTCCCTGGATTCAATAGATTTAGATTTAATCGGGCTCATTTACACAAACATATATTATGATCATCAAATTTAAGGATTTATCGATTCATTTGAAATTCAGAGGTGCTTTTTTTTATTGAATTTTTTGTGACTGTTGTATGAAATTATCAGGAAATATTTAATTTTGCACCATATGTGACAGACAATATAAGGCGCGTTCCTCTAATGGTCAGGAGATCGGTTTCTCAATCCGACAATAGCAGTTCGATTCTGCTACGCGCTACTTTTTAACTTCAAACCAAAATAATCCAAAACATGAGTACCACAGGCTAATAACTCAAATAATACGTAATTTCTTTTCAAATCACCCTAATTTTCTAAAAATGAAAAAAGAACCAAATCTTTATATCGGAGCCATCAATCCCTTTGCCCTCACAGAAGTACTGACCGGAAGGATGATTGACTGGAATAAAAGGGAGTCTGTAGAAGTGATTGAAGATACCCTGGAGACTGAATATAGTGAGTTGTTTGACATGAAATATAATTCACCTCTTTTTGCAGGGTTAAGGCTAACAGACAATAATACAGCCGAACCTGTCGATAATTCGGAGATATCCATAAGAGGAGATAACGACACTGAAACTCCCGATTTGTCGAACATTAAAACAATTGGAGGATTAAAAAAGGCAGGTATAAATATTACAAAAGAGACTAAAATTCAATCTGCATTTCTCTCAAGAGGAATTTTAAATTTAAGGCTTGACTTGCCGGAAATGGATAAAACACTTTCCAAAACCAGGTTGAGTTCCATGATGGCTTCTATTGTAATGTCCACAGGTTCATCAGATGAGTGGACGCCGGAAAATTGCGTTTGGAAAGATACCGGTGATTTTTTTAAAGCTATCACTGAATACACAGATCCCATACAGGGTGCAATAGGAAACAGTTATTTTATTGCAGCACTATCTGCTGTGGCCTGGGCAAGTCCGCACCTGATAATACACAGAAACAGGGCAAATGCTTCGGTAGAAACCTCCCGCATGAATGTTATTCCGTTTTATTCAAAAGGGGGAAAGAAAGATGCTCCTGCAAGAAAAGTTGAAGTCAGCGATAAAACTATTTTTAAACCTTCAAATAACCTTCCTGTTTATTGTCGGTCAAGTGATTCTGCAGAAATATTTCCTGCGCTTTATGAAAAAGCTTTTGCAAAATGGATTCTTCAGACCAATTCTGATAAACCTGACATTACAAAAACTGCATATGGCGATCCTGTAAAGGCAATGGCTCAGTTAAATAATAAAACCCCGCATTACTATTATACTGATTCAAGAACAGGTGACGACCTTTACAGTATTGTCAGAAGTAATTCAATGAGTTATAAAACCATTCATCCTATGGTTGCATGGACATACGGTTCAAATAATGATTATTCAGGGATTAATATTGTAGGAAATCATGCCTATTCAGTTCTTGGATGGGCATTAAAAGGCATTAAAAAATATTTTATTCTCAGAAATCCCTGGGGGGTTTCCGAACCCTCAGGACTGAATACTTATCAGGGAGTCCTGACCTATCTGGACAAAAGTTTTTGGATGCCAGTAACGACTATTGAAAACCATGGGGTATTTGCGATAGAGGCAAATGCATTTAAAAATTTGTTTGCCGGCCTGGGGGTTGCCAAGTGAGAAAATTGGAAATTGTATCTTATTCTCTTAATATTGCATTTCAAATAAAAAATAATAACTGATGTTTAAATATCTGTTTGGCCCGGTTCCTTCGCGAAGGTTGGGAATGTCGCTGGGAGTTGACCTTGTGCCTAAAAAAGTTTGTTCTCTTGATTGTGTTTACTGCGAGGTTGGAAAGACTACCAAGCTTACCACCCAAAGGATGGAGTATATACCTTACGAAAAGATTACCAGGGAACTGAATGAATATTTCGCTACCAATCCTGATCCCGATTATATTACATTCTCAGGATATGGAGAACCAACATTAAACTCAGCATTGGGTAAAATAATCGGATTCATTAAAAGCATTAAACCAAATATTCCGGTGGCTGTCCTTACAAACGGCACACTATTTTATTTGCCTGATGTCCGACAGGAAATATTGCAGGCGGACCTTGTACTGCCATCTCTCGATGCTGCTTCTCAAATTGCATTTGAAAAAATCAACAGGCCTTATCCGGAGCTACAAATTAACGATTATATTGATGGTCTTACAGATTTCAGTAAAGAGTTTAAAGGGAAAATATGGCTTGAAATTTTTATACTTCCAGGATTTAATGATTCTATCGAAGAACTTGACAAGTTGAAAGCGGCTATTCTAAAAATAAAACCTGATAAAATTCAGCTTAATACCCTTGACAGGCCCGGAACTGTCGAAGGATTAAAGGGTGCCTCATTTGATCAACTTCAGAATATAATAGATTACTGGAAGTTCGAAAATGCAGAAATCATTGCTAAAGCTCCCGAAAGAAAAACACTTAAATCGTACCGGAAAGATATTGAGGATGCAATAATGGGTACAATTGCACGCAGGCCTTGCACTGCAGATGACCTGGCGCAGATAATGGGAACTCACATAAATGAAATTAACAAATATCTTGACACTTTGGAGAGGGAGAAAAAGATTCAGCACAAAAGAGAGGAAAGAGGAATATTTTTTTATCCGGTAAAATAATTTTTTTCACTGGTTTGCAAATTCCTCCCAGTGCCTGCCATCGGTAAGCCATGGAAGGTTAAACCTTGCGATTTTAGCTCCTGATTCGCTTTCGTACAACAGGTAGATAATGCCTTCAGAAGGAGTCCCCTGTCTGCCTGCTGCCAGTGAGGAGTATGCAAAACTGCCCTCTTCGGCCAACTTTTTTACAGGCCAGGACTTGCCTCCGTCAAAACTCGCCCAGACAGTGCCGTGAGTCCTGCCCTCAGGAGATTCTATATTACTGAAAATAAGAATGTCATGACCGCCGACAGGTAGCCTTACCAATCCTCCCATTAGTCCGTAATCCCTGTTTTGATCACCGTCGGGCAACTCTTCACAAACATATAGATCTGACCATGTCTGTCCACCGTCAATACTTTTAGCAATATACCTTTTTCTGGGATTCAATCCATCCGTTGATTTATGTCTGCGTGAATTATAGTAAATTGTCCCATCTTCAAGTTCTGCCATAGCAGCCTCTCCTGTTCCTTTGGCCGGAAATGGTTCACTGGCTTGCCAGGTTTTTCCGCCATCATCGCTATAAATCGCATTTGTGTAGTGATCATCCCAATAAGCTTTGTCATTTCCTCCTGAATAGTAGCGTGTTGGCCGGATCAAACGACCTTTATATTTACTATTTAGCAGGGTTATACCTTTTTCATTCATATGCATGGAGGGTATGTGTCCCAGGCTGTTAGGATTTATTGTAACATTTTCATGCAGCCATGTTTTACCATTATCTTTACTTCTGTATACTTTTAGTGGCGCTATTGGATGGGTATCTTCAACAAATACAATAATATCGCCTGTATTTTCATCAACAGTAGTTCCCCCTCCCTGAAAACCGGGATTGGCAATGGTTATTGACGGCTCCCAGGTTTTGCCACCGTCTACACTCCTGCGGACCCTGTAGTTCTCACGTCCCCAACTGGCTATAACTGTTCCGTCAGTTGCAACCACGACATTTGGAAATCTTTCATCAAAAAATATTTCCTGAACTTCAAAAAATGGTTTTCCATCATCCCAGAATGGGTTTATCTCCTCACTACTGCAGGAAGTAAGCAAAATTGCAGTTATTAAAAGATTTAATAAAACAGATTGTGCTTTCATGTGTTTAAACTTTTACTCAGGTGTAACTTTTGTTTAAAAAATTATGTTCGTTTCATCAATTTTGTCTTATTAAAAAATTACCCCCGTGTTTTTAATCTCTTCAATAAATTTATCATACATGGTTTTGTCAGGATTTTTAAGAGGGAGCCTGACAGGCCCGCATTCTATACCAACCGATTTCATAAGAGCTTTGCCTGATACAATAGCACCTCCGTATTTCACAAGGATATTTATTACCTTTATTGACATAGCCTGATAATTTCTGGCGCCATCAATGTCCCCTTTCTCAAAGCAATTAATAAGTTTATAGTAAAGCTGCGCCATAAAATTATAAGTACTGCCAACTGCACCCTTTACACCGAACGACAATCCGGCAAGTAACAATTCGTCATATCCGTGCAGGATATTCCATTTCCCGTCATCAAGCCGGATGCACTCAAGCATATCCATAAAATCATTATCAGTAAATTTTACTCCGGCCAGGGTTGGTATCTTTTTGGCAGCCTGACTGAGAAATTCAGTCATGGGAAGTTTTATTCCGGATATAGACGGAATATGATAATAATAGAAAGGAATATCAGGTGCTGCTGAGGCTATCTCTGAGCAGAAACCCACCAGCTCCTCTGTTCGGGAAGGCCGCAAAAACAGAGGCCCCATGGTCCCGGTGGCAAATGCACCTTTATCCTGAGCGTGGGCGGCCAGCTCACATGACTGCTTATAAGATGTAGTACCGACATGAACAATTACCCTGAAATAAGAGGTTTGTTCTTCTATCCAGGCCTCTGCCACTTCTTTACGCTCATCAAGTGTCATCAGCATTCCTTCACCAGTTGTTCCACAAACAAACACCCCACTGACCCCGTCATTTTTAAGTTTGCCGGCATAATTTTTTATCATTCCGGTATTTAGCGATCCATTCTCATACATAGGGGTAAAGGGAGCGGCAATAAGTCCGTTAATTTTATTAATATCCATAACCTGTTATTTTATGATAATGAATTTAGTATCGTATGACCAGGCAGAAAAATATCCAAGTGCACCGTTATTGAAATTTGATATCGGATTAGCAGGAGCCGGTGATCCGGGATTAAGATTTGCAACGTCCCTGAGGGTAGAAAAATACCGCCAGACCGGCTTATCAATTGCACACATTTCCAGATATGCCCTGTCGTGGGTATTAAACCTTTGTCCCCTGAGTTTCACCTGTACTATTTTTCCGTCTATTCCGCTATCATCAAAAACGATCAAATCATTGGAAGCTGACATGAGTTCACCATTTTTATACACATTTATCCTGTAATAATTTTCCTTCCCTGGCGGATCCTCAAAGAAAATATTTATCCTGTATCCTTCCTCATAGAACCTTGTCCGCTCAGACCTTTCATAGCCGGCTGAATCAATTCTGACAGGAGGATTCAGGAAGCTGACAGCTGAATATTCCGTTCCTTTGTAACTTACTGATAATTTATAATGACCGCCCGGCCTTGCATTAACCTGGTCATTAATGTAGAGGCCTTCTTCTTTTTCATCAACTTGAAACAGGTTACCTTCGTTATCCTCCAGATTTACAATTGCACCGCTTACTTTTCTAAGTTGTCCGTCTCCAAAATAACTGCCGGTTTCTGAAAGAAGCACATTTACACTACTATCATTCATTGAAAGATTTCCTTCAATGACAATTGTGGGATTGGCATCATTAAGATCTACATCAATTATTTTCTCGCAACCGGTTACCAGCAGTGAAATAACCGGAAAAATAATTAAGAGACTTTTCATACTTATTTTAAAAAAACCTGTCATTTTTTCAAATTTACACATTTTTAAACAGACAGTGGCAACTCTTAAAATCTGAATCTGTAACTAACTGAAGGGATAGCCCTGAATAGTGAGACCTGCACAGCCTCCGCCATTCCCGGTGCATCTTCTTTCTCCCTGAAATCTATAAAATAGGCATTTTCACGGGCATAGGCATTATAGACAGAAAAATACCAGCTTGATTCAATCTTATCTGTCTTTTTAAGCTGCCATACAAGTCCGGCATCCAGACGGTGATAGTCCGGCATCCTGTAGCCATTACGTTCGGTATAATACCCAATTATCTTACCGTCAATTTCATATTTTCCACTTGGAAAAGTTACAGCATTACCTGTGTAATAGACCCAGGTTGCAGATAATTTTAACTTTTTGCTCAGGTCATACATAGCCACAACCGAAAGGTCGTGTGTCCTGTCATGCCTTGCGGGAAAAGGATTCCCGTTACTAATCTCATCGAATTGCCTCATAGTCCTTGACCACGTATAACTTATCCAGCCATTAACCCTTCCACTTTTTTTCTTCAGCATAAATTCTGCCCCGTAAGCCCAACCCATGCCAAAGACCAGTTCAGATTCCACTGTGGAGTTATATATCAGGTCAGCGCCGTTTTTGTAATCGATCTGATTTTTTAAATTTTTATAATAAACCTCTATTGCCGATTCATACTCATTGCTCCGGAAATTTTTAAAGTACCCCAGTGATACCTGGTCTGATACCTGGGGTTTCACATTATTACTACTGGGAAGCCACATATCAGTGGGTGTGGTTGTGGTAGTGTTGGTCAGCAGATGAAGATACTGGTACATCCTGTTATAGGAAGCTTTTAAGGAATTTTGCCTGTTAAACAGGTAATTGATTGCAAAACGCGGTTCCGCCCCTCCCTGGGTTTTATAAAACTCCCTTCTGTCAACCTCTGTTGTATTTACCAACTCTCCCAATTCATCAAATTCGTAAAACTCACCCGGTCCGATATTGCTAAAAAGTGAGTATCTGAGTCCGTAAGACAGCTTCAATCTGTCCGACAGATTATGGTTATTGGAGATGTATGCTACCCACTCTACCGCCCTCCGTTTTGCTATATCTTCGGGCAATACATAGCTGGTCATCTCATTAACCGTTATCTTACCCGGCAGGATTATATGAAAAATGACATTAGCACCAAAACGAATATTATTTTGTGAATTCATATAAAATGAAAAATCCTGCTTTACGTTTATGTCCTGGATCTGTGACCGGATATCAACATCAAGGTTTCGTCTCAGATCTATGTTGTATGAGTAGTTACTCATGATCAAAGAACTATTTGAAAATAACCTGCTGCTAAAGATATGGTTCCAGCGAAGAGTTCCGGTAAGGCTTCCCCAGTCGAATCCAAACTCATCTTTATATCCGAAATCGTCACGCCCGACATATCCAGAAAGATAGATCCGGTTGTTATTATTTATCTTATAATTTGTTTTCATATTCAGGTCATAGAAATAGAGGTTTGAATTGCGGACATCATCATCTTTCGAAAAGTTCAGGAAGAGGTCTGCATATGTTCTGCGGCCACTGATCATAAAGGAGCTTTTATCTTTCTGAATAGGCCCTTCGACGGTTATATTTGACGAAATAAGTCCAATATTTCCGGCTATCCCCAATTTTTTAAGGTTACCTTCTTTCATTTGAATATCCATTACCGAAGAGGCACGTCCTCCGTATTCGGCAGGAACTGCCCCTTTCAGGAGAGATGCATTTTTGATTGCGTCAGAGTTAAACACAGAAAAAAAACCAAGTAGATGAGAGGCACTGTAAACCGGGGCTTCGTCAATCAATATAAGGTTTTGATCTATTCCTCCTCCCCTCACATGAAATCCCGAATTACCCTCACCAGCAGCTTTAACACCGGGAGTCAGCTGAATTGTTTTCATCACATCCCGTTCGCCGAAAATGACCGGTATACTCTCAATCTGGCCGGGAGCCATTCTCACTGTTCCCATTTCAAGTGAACTTATATTTTTGTCAGCCCTTTCGCTGGTAACTTCAACTTTACCAAGTTCAAAAACAGCTCTTTCAAGTTCAATGTCAAGTATTATATTTTTATTAACTTCCAGTGGAATTGTAATGGTTTTATATCCTATAAACTGAAACCTTATTGAATACCTGCCCTCCGGAACAGTAATTGAATAAAATCCATAAGTATTAGTTATTCCTCCGGTATTGGAAATCTCCTCAACCACGATTGTAGCCCCGGTCAGATTTTCACCGCTGGTTGCATCTGAAATATTACCGCTCAGCACATATTGTGATTGTGCATTAGCATGAGTAACAGTTAAAAGTGATATTAAAAATATTAAAAACGTCTTTATCATCGTCATTTATTCGGGGTTCAAAAATAGCAATAAACTTGCTCGTTAATAAATTATTACTATTTTTGGTCACCTTTTTTCAGGCATAATTGCAGAAATGTTACTTTCAGGAAAACAGGATTCATTCCTGTGAAAGGCAACCATGCAGGTACGACTATTATAGTTATTTGACAATCAGTAATTTAAATATAATATAAATCACATGAAACGAGCATCCCGATTTTAATCGGGACAAAAAAGTATAGTTAAAAAGAATATGCGATAGTGAGGAACGCAGGGTTCTATGGGTTCTCAAATTTTTAATTTGCTTATTTTTAATAAATTATAAAATTTTTAACACATGAAAGTTTACAAGACTAAACAAATAAGAAACATTGCTTTAATTGGTAATGCCGGTAGTGGTAAAACCACCCTCGCAGAGTCCATACTGTTTGAGGGTGGAGAAATTAAAAGAAAAGGTGAAGTTACAGCAAAGAACACAGTTTCAGATCACAATTTTATAGAACAGGAATATGGCAACTCGGTGATTTCAACTCCTATGTATGTTGAATATAACGGACATAAAATCAATATAATTGATAATCCGGGAATGGATGATTTATGTGGCAGTGTTGTCTCATCATTAAATGTAACTGACCTTGCAGTTATGGTCATCAATGCAACCAACGGAGTTGAGTCAGGCACGGAAAGTGCTGCACGTCATGCCGATGCTGCTGATATCCCGATGATGTTTGTTTTTAATCAGCTGGACCATGATAATTCTAACTTTGACAAAGCTCTTGATCAGTGCAAAAACAGCTTTGGCAACAAAGTGACTGTAGTGCAATATCCTCTTGATGCAGGACCGGGCTACTCCACTATCATTGACGTTCTTAAAATGAAGATGTTAAAGTATAAAGCAGAAGGGGGACAACCTGAAATATCCGATATTCCGGCCGATGAAATGGAAAAGGCAGAATCGCTGAATAATGAGCTTATTGAGATGGCTGCAGAAAATGAAGAGGCATTGATGGAGCTCTATTTTGAAAAAGGTTCGCTTACTGAAGAGGAGATTTTTAAAGGGATAAAGCTGGGCATGCTTCAACGTGATCTTTATCCTGTATTATGTGTAGGGTCAAAAAAAGATATTGGAATCGGCCGTTTGCTTGAATTCATCATTAATAATGCACCTGCGCCGGACGAAAGGCCGATGCGTGCAATTACCACGGGAAAAGAGCTTAAGATGACAGAATCGGAACAACCATCCCTTTTTGTATATAAAACAGCTGTTGAGTCTCATGTAGGTGAGATAACTTACTTCAAAGTAATGTCCGGGAAAATAGTTGAAGGACTTGACTTTATAAATACCAAGTCAGATAATAAGGAGAGATTGTCACAGATTTATGTTTCAACCGGGAAAACAAGAACCAAGGTTGAAGAGTTAGTGGCAGGTGATTTTGGCTGTACAGTGAAGCTTAAAGACACAAAATACAACCAGACTCTTACTACTAAAGAGGCAGGCACCAAATATGAGTTAATTAAATTTCCGAATTCAAAACATACAATTGCAATAAAAGCAGTTAACGAATCGGATGATGAAAAAGTTGGTGAGGTACTGAATAAGATAAAATACGAAGATCCCACATATATTATTGAATATTCAAAAGAATTAAAGCAGTTATTAGTACATGGACAAGGTGAATATCATCTGAATATTCTTAAATGGTATTTCGACAATATATATAAGATTGATGTCAATTATATACAGCCTAAAATTCCCTATCGTGAGACTATCACCAGGCCGGCTCAGTCAGATTACCGCCACAAAAAGCAATCAGGCGGCGCAGGTCAGTTTGGCGAGGTACACATGATAATTGAACCGTACGAAGAAGGTTCAGAGCCCAGGGCTGCTTTTAAAATAGGTGATAAAGAGTATAAATTGTCAATCAGGGATGTACAGGAACACACCCTGTCATGGGGAGGCAAGCTGATATTTATAAACTCTATCGTTGGCGGTTCGATTGATGCACGGTTTCTCCCGGCTATCCTCAAAGGGATAATGGAAAAGATGGAAGAAGGACCTTTGACCGGTTCTTATGCCAGGGATATTCGCGTATATGTATATGATGGCAAAATGCACCCTGTCGACTCTAATGAGATATCCTTTAAACTGGCTGGAAGAAATGCCTTTAGTAAAGCATTTAAAAGCGCCAGCCCTAAAATTCTTGAACCTATTTATAATCTTGATGTTTGGGTACCTTCAGACAGAATGGGGGATGTAATGAGCGACCTTCAGGGACGCCGTGCTATGATAATGGGTATGGGTTCAGAAAAAGGACTGGAAAAGATCACTGCTAAAGTGCCTCAGAAAGAGATGTTCAGATATGCTACATCGCTGAGTTCCATCACAGGTGGAAGAGGTGTTTTCAGCATGTCTTACGACAGGTATGAAAAAGTTCCTGCAGAAATTCAGGATGAACTTCTGAAAGCTTACGAAGAAGAGCAGGACGAAGAATAGCTTTGAAGAAAATAGTGCAAAATAATCATAATCAATCCGTCGGCTGAAGCCGACGGCAAGGGATAAGGCTCCGATCATAGCAGCCAGTGGTTCAATGCC
>LSQX01158417.1_pt1 | contig 11552 bp, 14 predicted proteins | sample 654561 | NCBI WGS metagenome assembly LSQX01 (sample SAMN04489861, study PRJNA283612) | anaerobic digester metagenome | isolation source: 4 biogas reactors fed with cattle manure at either 37C or 55C with and... | place: Denmark: Kongens Lyngby | collected 2014 | reverse complement strand
GAAGCAGACAAGGCGGCGGTTGCGTCTGTAGATATTGTCTTCCTGGAAGGCAATATCTACGCCTGTCTCACCTGAGATTGCAATAAAGCCACGCTTCATTGCCTCTATGTCGTGAGGTGTGCCTCTGAGCGAGAATTCGACCACACTCTTGGCCTCAGATTTATCTGAAGCATCAAGTGGAATACGACCACTTAAGCGGCTAATCACATCGATGTTGAGGCCCTGATCACAGATCAGACGGGTGACCTTTGAAAGCTGTAATGCAGTCAGCTTTCTTGATATAAGGGTAATTATAAAACGTTCCTTGCCCTGGTTGTCGACCCATTCCTGATAACGTTTCTCAGAGATAGGGGTGAACTTGACATTCAGTCCCATCTCATGAGCCTTGAAAAGAATATCCTTCAGAATAGGCGAAGAGCCTGATTGATCCGGCACTTCTACCAGGATCCCCAGGCTCAGGTCTTCGTGAATTACGGCTTGGCCGATATCCAGAATATTTACCTTATGTTCAGCAAGAATTTCAGTTAACGTCGCGGTTACGCCAGGCTTATCCTCGCCCAGTACGTTGAGTAAAACTATCTCTTTCTGTTTGGACATGGTGGTGTATACTCAGGCTAATAGGTTACTGTAGAGGGTTTTCTGCGAGGAATCGTTCTGCATCAATTGCAGCCATACAGCCCGAACCTGCGGCAGTAATAGCCTGACGATATACCCTGTCCTGAACGTCACCACATGCAAATACACCTGCAACGTTAGTTCTTGAACTTCCTGGAATAGTCTTGATATAACCTGTATCGTCAGTTTCGATGTAAGGCTTGAAAACCTCCGAGTTTGGAGTATGTCCGATTGCAAGGAAGAAACCATCAATCTTGATCTTAACTTCCTCTTCTTCTGGAGTACCTTTCTTTTTGACAAGAACTGCACCTTCTACAACACCATCGCCGAAGAGGCCCTTAGTCTGGTGTTCCCAGAGAATTTCAATGTTCTTGGCAGCAAAAACACGTTCCTGCATTACCTTAGAAGCACGCAGTTCGTTACGACGAACAATCAGATATACCTTGTTGCAAAGACCTGCAAGGTAAAGAGCTTCTTCGGCAGCAGTATCACCACCACCTACAACAGCCACATCCTTACCACGATAGAAGAAACCATCGCAAGTAGCACAGGCAGAAACCCCGCCACCTGCATATTTTTGCTCATCTTCCAGACCAAGATACTTAGCAGTTGCACCGGTTGCAATAATCAGTGCCTCAGCTTCAATTACTTTCTTGTCGTCGATAGTAACCTTGAAAGGTCTTGAGGACAGGTCTGTCTTGGTAGCCAGTCCCCAGCGTATAGAAGTTCCAAATCTTTCAGCTTGTTTTCTGAGGTCTTCCATCAGTTCCGGGCCTGTGATACCTTCGGGATATCCGGGGAAGTTTTCTACCTCAGTAGTTGTGGTCAACTGACCGCCGGGTTGAAGGCCCTGGTATAGTACGGGCGAGAGGTTAGCTCTAGCAGCGTAGATAGCAGCAGTATATCCGGCTGGTCCTGAACCGATAATCAGTACTTTAACTTTCTCAATTTCATTAATGTCGTTAGAAGTGGTGCTCATTTTATAAAGTGTTTTTTGATTTTACGTCGTTGTACTTATGTAATGCCACGAGGCATCACAATAATGATGCACAAAGTTACTTAAATAAGCGGAATCGCCCATCATTGGCGCTCTCCTAGTTGCATAAGTTTTATTGATTAGTTATAACCGTTCCCGATATAAACGACAGAGTCGCTTGCAAATGTCATCCCTCCAACCAGGCCCAGACCTCCAATGATATTCGAATGGATCTTGATAGGATCGACAATGGGTAGATCATAACTGTATTCGGCTACAACCCTGCTACGAAGGTATTTGTAATAGTCTTCAGATAGCGAAAGTAGGTGAAAGCGGACTATGCGCCTTTCGTTCTCTCCCGGAGTTGCAAGGTAGAAGGAGGGGACACATACCTTGATCCGGTACCTTTCCTCAGTGATTATATAGTCGGAAAAGGACCCGAGGAAGTCGATACCGCCAAGTAAACTGCCTTCCTGGTCACGTATGTAAAACAATTCATCGTCCTTGAAGAAGTTTACATTATAAAACTCCTTAATCTTATTGTCAGCGTCCCTGACCTCACTGGTAATCACGAGTTGGTAGTAGTTTGCCTCATCGCGTGGGTCAGCAAATTCGACCTCGTAGTTGACAGAGGGAATGTTGTCTGTAATAGTTTCAGTTATGCTGTCTACTCCAATCAGTTGTGGGGCATAGGGAATTCGGGTGTGTCCTTCGGCCCTTAGGCCGGAGAGAGTTCCGCCTTCTATTTCAAACCTGTCGCCTTGCCTGACGGCTACTGATGGGAGTTCAAGGTAGGTCTTGTCGAATGGGAAGGCCACAGAATCAAGTTCCATTCCATTTAGTTTGACAATCACATAACCATCATAGACTCTTTCGAAGTCATCAACAGATGAATGGCTTACACTCTTACTGAGGTGAACCTTCATTGTGGAGTCAGCGCAGAGAAAGGAGAAAACAACGAGTTGACCGCCACCACTGGGAATCTCCAGTTTTACATCAGACTCGCAGGAAGCGAGGCTGAGCATGGTCAGGATGAACATTGATACTACTCCGGAATAATATCTGCACATTCGAGAAGGACTATTTTTATACAAAAATCACTGGTTACGGCAAATTTAGCTACTATTGTCTGGAAATAAAATTGACTATTGGATTTAGTTTTCGTAAATTAATATAAAAATAGTAGGTCATGATCCTAAAGAGTTTATCTCTGCCCGCATTGTTAACCATCACTATTATTGCCATGGCATCACAAAGCTCTTGCAGACACAAGCCTGACATCAGCTATCTTCGGACAGGGGATTTACTGTTTGCCACCTCGCATCCGAATGCTGATGGGCTAGACCAGGCGATCAATGACGTGACCCAGACATCAAAGCATACTGATTACACGCATGTTGGGATAGTGGAGGTAGATGATGAAGCAGTTTGGGTTATCCATGCCGCACCGATCAAGGGAGTGACACGCGAACCCATTGAGAGTTTTCTGGTGGATCAGAATGTAGTAGACGCTTATCGATTAGTTGAGGAGTACAGAGAGTTCATTCCCGATGCAATAGAAAAGGCCCATGCACTTTTAGGTCTGCCATATGATTACACCTATATGTTGGGTAGCGGTGGCCATTATTGTTCGGGCTTTATTTACACGATTTTTGAGCATTACGGAGTATTTGATCTGGAGCCCATGACCTTTAAGGATCCTAGAACCGGGGAATTTCACAAGGACTGGATCGATCATTACAAAGAGATGGGCATTGAGATTCCCGAAGGACAGCCCGGTTGTCATCCAAATGGCCTGGCCGGATCTGCCGTGCTTAGATTCCTTAATCGAGTCCAGGAATCAGTTGCAAACAAGCCCATATCCTTCCTTCCCTTTGGTGAGTATTAAACTGGGTTATAATCTTACCAAACAGCAATACGAGAGCCAAGGCTCTGGTATTGCTGTTTTTATTTAGATTATTAGTAAAAGGTTTGTTCCATCCTCAATTATTTCAGACATATTAAAACTAAAAACCTCGTAGCCTGAAGCATTTAGCAATGGAATATAATCCTCAAATTCAGCATCTTTGGTTTTAATCTGCTGACCAAATATGTTGATAGAAAGTACAAATAAACACGAGATTATGGTAAGTATTTTCATGGATGAGTTATAAAATTATGGGTTGCAGAATAATTTTATTCTGTGTTTTCTATGCTTATTACAATTATAAGGAAAATTATCTAGGCTTAAAGTACATAAAAGGGATTTATATTTTGGAGCAGGATGCTTAGTTACTGTTCTTTATTTTGAAGAAGTTGCTTTTTTTTAGTGTCAAAGAATAAAAGCACTGTTAGTACAATCAACGAAATGCTTACAAACATTGGGATTATGAACATCATATTAATAGGTAACAAAAGCCCACAAAGCATGGTTCCAATGGCTATTATACCGGCAAAAATTGCATATGCGTTTGCCTTATAAAACCAGGCATATGGAAAGAAATGGGCACCAGTTATAATTGCATAGACCATGACAAAATAGTCTGGAAACTTAACTAGCGCAAAGATCAAAAAGGGGAAATAAAACAATTGGGCAAGATTCAGCCAAAGTCCCAACGGTTGTAATGGGTTAGAAGGGTCTTTCCAGGTGATTTTGAAAAGTCTGGAGAACAGTAATGCCAGGGGAAGCAACAATGCTCCAACCATAAAAGTAATTACCGACTTGTCATATGAATTGAATTTTAGTGTCCAAACATATGCAATTAGGAGCCAAATAATACCTCCCGCTAATGTGAAGTTTATCCCATTTTTGAACTTAATGGATAGTCTTACACGTAACTTGTCTAGAGCCTCTTTTGTCATTGTTCAGATTCCTTTACTGTTTATTAGCAATAGAATAGTCTGACTTAAGTTTGCTGTAAATCTCCAGGTCTGTAAAGACATTACCTGTCAACAGTTCTCCTTGTCGTTCAATTCCCTCAAGCTTGAATCCCAGCCTTTTGGGGATATTTTTGCTGGGGATGTTGCCAACAGCACACTTTATCTGGACNNGTCTTTCTGTTACGTCTGTCTGTATCCTTAAACCCAATTAGCCCCACGAAGTCATTACCTTTTCTAATCGTGAATACATATTCAATTCTGTCTTCAGGAGCATTTACAACAGAGGCAATAAAGCTTTCAGAATCAGATATTTTTTTTGTGAACTCTACAAAGGGCAACCATTTGCCCAGATATTCTCTTTGGTTGTCAATCGTTTTAAAGATATCAACAGCATCAGATTGTTCCAATTGCTTAAGCTCTATATCATTGTCTACTTTTATCGTCATTTTGATTTCTTTTTTGTGTTTCAGCTAATGAATTATTTATATATTCTATGGTGAATTCAGTAAATGACAATTTAGCGATTTCTTATTAATCAAAATTCAATACTATTTATTCATCCTATGCCAAGCCATTCTCATGGTTCTTTAATATGGTACCAATCTTCAGTTGGGTGAATCTTTTTCGTTACATAGTACGGTTGCCGCGGAAGTTGACAATATAGTAAATAGTTTGAAATATTTCCCTGGAATAAGGGTTTTTGGGAGCCTTAAAAGTCAATTGTATAAACTGCAGGCCTCCCTTAGATAGAACTATTTCAAATTAGGGTCTGAGAGGCTGATAAACGCAAAATCATGTGGGAGAAATAGTAAATTTGAACCATAGCTTTCGAGAAGTGCGAAATTGGCAGTATAAAATACATAAGAGTCTGTATATGCTGAAGAGTATTAGAGTTTACAGTGCCTGCTTCTTTTTTGCGTTATTAACGCTCTTTTTCCTTGACTTTACCGGGACAGTGCATTTGTGGTTTGGCTGGATGGCTGAGATACAGCTTGTACCTGCGATCTTGGCGGTTAATGTCGCTGTAATCATTGGCCTCGTTGTATTGACTTTGTTGTTCGGAAGGCTATACTGCTCGGTAATTTGCCCACTTGGCATTTTCCAGGATGGAGTGTCAAATATCTCGGCCCGTAGGAAGGGGAAGAAAAGTCGCTTTCGCTATTCAACTGCTATTACCTGGTTGCGTTATTTTTCTCTGGTAGTGTTTATTGTCGCACTGGCCGCCGGGATTAGCGTTGTCGTTTCCCTGCTCGACCCCTATGCGGCTTATGGCCGCATAGCGTCCAACCTGTTTGCCCCCATTTATCGTTTGGGCAACAACCTGCTGGCTCTTGCTGCCGAAAGGGTTGACAGCTATGCTTTCTATTCCACCGATGTGTGGGTAAAAGGTTGGATCACATTCGGAGTTGCGGGCCTTACTCTTATAGTCGTTGGAATCCTTGCCTGGCGTCATGGGCGTACCTACTGTAACACGATATGCCCGGCCGGAACGATCCTGGGCCTGTTGTCAAGGTTTTCCCTTTTCAGAGTGGTCTTCGATGAGGAAAAGTGTACTAAATGTAAGGCCTGTGAACGTGTGTGCAAGTCTTCTTGCATAGACCCGGTGGCATTGAGTATCGACCATAGCCGTTGTGTGACCTGTTTTAACTGTATAGGAAAATGCAAATTTGACGCTATGCATTACGTACCGGTAATGTTGAAAGGGAAAAAGGAAGTAGAGGGTGAATCAGGTAATAACCCTGCCGGGTTATCACGTCGTAACATATTGTCCTTGCTGGGACTTATGATCTTTGCTAATACCATTAAGGCCCAGGAGCAGAAGGTCGATGGTGGTCTGGCAGATATATTGGACAAGAAGATTCCCGAAAGGAAAACCCCGATAGTACCTCCCGGTGCCGTGAGCGCAAAAAACATGAAGGACCATTGTACGGCATGCCAACTATGTGTTTCGGCTTGTCCTAACAATATACTACGACCTTCCGGCAAACTGGCTACGTTTATGCAGCCTGAAATGTCTTATGAGAGGGGATATTGCCGTCCTGAGTGTGTTGAATGTTCACAGGTTTGCCCCACTGGTGCAATAAAGCCGATTACAACTGCAGACAAGAGTGCTCTGGCTATTGGTACGGCAGTCTGGATTAAGGATAACTGCGTTGTAAATACTGATAATGTGCAATGCGACAACTGTGCACACCATTGTCCGACCGGAGCCATTACAATGATTGCTTGTGATCCTGATGATAAGAATTCCTTGAAAATTCCGGTTGTGGATAAGGAGAATTGCATAGGATGCGGAGCTTGTGAGAATCTATGTCCTGCACGTCCGTTTAGTGCAATCTATGTGGAAGGTAATGTAAGGCATCATTTGATTTAAGAGGAAATTGAATATGGAGAACAACAATAATAAAGGGATAAATCGCCGTAATTTTCTCAAAACACTAGGTGCGGGCTCCGCTGTTACCGCTGCTGCACTGGCCGGCTGTAAGCCTCGTAATACTGTTTCTGCCGAAGGTGGCTCGATAGGTGAGGTGCCGACAGACAAGATGACCTATCGTATTAATCCTCATACAGGAGATAAGGTTTCCTTGCTCGGCTATGGTTGTATGCGTTGGCCTGTTCGTAAAAAGGCTGATGGCAGCGGTGAGGAAGTCGATCAGGATACTGTTAATGAGCTTGTTGATTATGCAATAGCTCATGGTGTGAATTTGTTTGACACAGCACCTGTGTACGTAAGGGGTTGGTCTGAAACGGCTACGGGTATTGCCCTGAAACGCCATCCCCGTGACAAGTTTTTTATCTCAACAAAGTTGTCGAATTTTGGTCATTACGGTCCGGGCTCTTTTGAATCGAGTAAGGCGATGTACCAGAAATCCATGCGCGATTTGCAGGTTGATTATATTGATTACTATATACTCCATGGTGTCGGAATGGGAGGTGTAGAAGATGTGGAGAAACGCTTTTTGGATAACGGAGTACTCGACTTCCTGCTTGAAGAGCGAAAAGCCGGTCGTATCCGTAATCTAGGGTGGTCTTTTCATGGTGACCCCAGGGTATTTGACTATATGCTTACAATGGACATCCAATGGGATTTCGCATTGATTCAATTAAACTACATCGACTGGCGACATGCCACCGGCAATAATGTCAATGCCGAATACTTGCTTGGAGAATTGATTAAGAAGGATGTTCCGGCATTGGTTATGGAGCCCCTTCTGGGTGGACGTTTGTCCCGGATAAATACAGAGGCTCTCCATCTGCTCAAACATGCTCGTCCGGAGGACTCTGCCGCTGCATGGGCATTCCGTTATGCTGGCACTCCTGAAACTGTACTTTCGGTATTGAGCGGTATGGAATATATGGAGCATTTGCAGGAAAACATACGTACTTATTCTCCGCTTGTCCCGATTAACGAGGAGGAAAATGCTTTGCTCGAGAAGGTCACAGAGATTATGGTGAGCCATGACTATATCCAGTGTACAGAATGTCAGTATTGCATGCCTTGTCCTTATGGTGTAGATATTCCGGGAGTATTTGGTCATTATAACCGAATAATCAGTTCCGGTAAAATGCTTAGAAGTTCCAATGACGAAAATTACAAAGAGGCTCGCAGGGCTTACCTTATAGGGTATGACAGGAGTATTCCAAGATTACGTCAGGCCAGCCACTGCATCGGATGTGACAAGTGTAAGCCTCACTGTCCACAGAAAATTGATATCCCAACAGAAATGCGCCGAATAGATCAATACACAGAGCAGTTGAAGCAGAAACTGGAGTTCTAGGAGAAGGGTTACCAGTGCGCCAATCCTATCTCAGGCCTGAACAATTCCGGTATCGCTTATTACTCGCATGCTTTGAAAAAAAATATAATAACACTTACCTGTTTTGAATATTGTTTGTATTTTTACGAACGATATTTTGGATTATGGCAAAAGAACAACTGACAAAGGAACAAGAGCAATTGGCGCGTTTAGCTAAAGCTTTAGGGCATCCGATTCGAATAGCTATATTGCAGATGCTTGCAAGGCAGACATGTTGTTATCATGGTGATATGTCGGATATATTGCCAATTGCAAAAAGTACTTTATCCCAGCATTTGAAGGAGCTGAAAGAGGCAGGATTGATTCAAGGGACAATCACTTTGCCGACAGTAAAGTACTGCATAAATAAGGAAAATTGGGCGATGGCGAAATCACTATTCGAATCTTTCCTGGTAGAGGTAAACAATAATGATGGTTCCTGTTAGTACATAAAAATTTTTTTAATTTGAATGTTCGTAGTTTTGCGAAATACGTACGGTTTGTATTTATATGATTAACAAAGCCAGCGAGAACGCCTAAAAACGAGGATATAAGAACATTTTTTTCAGACAGGGGGACATTGAAAAAATGCCTGTTGATGACAACCGTGCCGATGTAGTAGTCAGCTATTGGGCTCACATGCAAGTAATGTAAAATAGTATAAAGAACTTGGAAGCCATGAAAAAAAGAGTGTTAGTATTATGTACAGGCAACAGTTGCCGCAGTCAGATAGCAGAAGGTTATTTGCGTCACTTTGCAGGCGACAGTGCTGAGGTATACAGTGCCGGCGTGGAAACGCACGGCGTTAATCCATGCGCGATTGAGACAATGAAAGAAGATGGCATCGACATCTCGGGGCACACATCAAACAATGTGGACGAGTACCGCTATGTTGATTTTGATTATGTTATCACTGTGTGCGACAATGCCCGTGAACGTTGTCCATACTTTCCTTCTAATGCTGTAAAGCTACACCAGAATTTTCCAGACCCTGCAAAGGCACAAGGTACAGAGGATGAAATTAAGGCAGAGTTCAGCCGTGTTCGTGATATGATAAAAGCTTATTGCAAGCAATTTGTAGATGATAACCTGAAGTAAGTATGAGTGCTAACAATTGTACCCCCGCTGTAGAGCGCAAGCGGCTTAGTTTTCTGGACCGCTACCTTACCCTTTGGATATTTATAGCAATGGCACTAGGAGTAGCCTTAGGCTACTTCATACCCTCATTTTCAACAGCTATAGATTCAATGTCGAGTGGAACAACAAACATTCCGTTGGCAATAGGGCTTATCCTTATGATGTACCCACCATTGGCAAAGGTTGACTACAAGTTAATGCCAAAAGTATTTAAGGATGTCAAGATCCTCACCACTTCATTATTTTTGAACTGGTTAGTAGGGCCAATATTGATGTTTGTTCTGGCAATTACATTCCTGCACGATTACCCTGAATACATGATAGGAGTTATCCTAATCGGATTGGCTCGCTGTATTGCAATGGTCCTGGTCTGGAATGACCTTGCAGAAGGCAATCGTGAATACGGAGCAGGTTTAGTGGCTCTAAACTCAATTTTTCAAGTTGTTTTTTATAGCTTCTACGCATGGCTGTTTATTACAGTATTGCCCCCGATGCTCGGATTTGAAGGTGCGATAGTTGATATTTCCATAGGCACGATAGCAAAAACTGTCGGAATCTACTTGGGTATTCCTTTCCTTGCGGGTTTCCTTAGCCGTATTGTCTTAGTTAAGGTAAAAGGCGAACAGTGGTATCAAGAAAAATTTATCCCGGCAATCTCTCCAATCACTTTGATTGCCCTGCTTCTGACAATTGTTTTGATGTTCAGCTTGAAAGGTCGGATGATCGTACAAATACCGATGGACGTAGTACACATTGCGATTCCATTGCTAATCTACTTTGTGATAATGTTTTTTATCAGCTTTTTTGCAAGTAAAGCAGCAGGGGCAACTTACGATCAGAACGCATCTGTATCGTTCACCGCTACGGGAAATAACTTTGAATTGGCTATTGCTGTTGCAATCGGCGTATTTGGATTGCACAGCGGTCAAGCCTTTGCCGGAGTAATCGGGCCACTTGTCGAAGTGCCCGTACTGATAGGTTTGGTTAATATTGCCTTTTGGTTAAAACGCAAATATTACAAATAAATAATGCTATTCACCTAAATTCAAATTAGAATTTTGCCAGCAATACAAACGTAAAATTCATGGTTCTTCCTACGGATGACAAGGCTAACGAAGCCCTGGTGGAGAAGTATGAAATTTCATGGAATGGTCTTATCATAGACAAAGGCGGCAACGTTATTAACATCACGGAACAAGCTTTTGCCAATGCTGTAAACAGTCCTGATGTTTTGGCCGATCTGATTAAGAGCGAAGTAAATAAAAGATTGAATTGATCTTGCAACACGCTGGAAAATGATATAAAGGTGATTGTTGCTAAGAATTTTCCTGTAGATGCCTATAAGGTCGACTTGCCTATATTGGCAGCATTTGTCTTGGGCTTGATGACAGCAATCAGCCCGTGTCCTTTGGCAACTAATATTACGGCAACCGCATACCTCAGCAAAAACATCATTGAAAAGAAAAGAGTGCTTTTCAATGGTGTTTTCTATACGCTGGGACGAATGTTCAGCTACACAACCTTAGGGCTTATATTTTACTTCGGCACAAGCCAATTCAAAGTTGCCAAGCTGTTGCAGGGCATTGGCGGAATATATTACATCATAACTTATATTTAAACAAAAGAAATTATGGTAATTAAAATATTAGGCACAGGCTGTGCCAAGTGTAAGACAACACAATCTGTTGTGGAAAAGGTAGTTGCAGAATCAGGAATCGAAGCAACAATCACAAAGGTTGAAGACATTATGGATATTATGAAATACAATATCATGTCTACCCCTGCTGTGGTCGTTGACGAAGTGGTTAAAATTAAAGGACGAGTGCCATCAGAAGCGGAAGTCCGTCAAGCGTTGGGTTTATAGGTTATGGAAGTTAAAAAGGAACTTAAAATACTGCTTTGGATCGTGGCGATTTTTGCCGCGGTATTCTTCATGCCTGTCGGCAACGAAACATTTATGACGGCTATTGCTGCTACGCTCGATTTGTCGAAGTGGTATGCACAGGAACACGTTGTGATGTGTCTTTTACCAGCCTTTTATATAGCAGGCGTAATTTCTACTTTCATTAGTCAGGGTGCGGTGTTGAAATACTTCGGAGCAAGTGCGAAAAAGTGGCTGGCCTATACTATAGCTGCCGTTTCGGGAACCATATTGGCAGTTTGCTCAT
>LSQX01066934.1_pt1 | contig 11552 bp, 9 predicted proteins | sample 654561 | NCBI WGS metagenome assembly LSQX01 (sample SAMN04489861, study PRJNA283612) | anaerobic digester metagenome | isolation source: 4 biogas reactors fed with cattle manure at either 37C or 55C with and... | place: Denmark: Kongens Lyngby | collected 2014 | reverse complement strand
AACTGAGCTATTCTCGCATTTTTTTTGACTTTAGTGAACTCTGTTAAAGTTTCTTTAGTCATGCTCTACTTCCCGATAGCTATCGGGAGAAGCTATTCTCGCATTTTTTTGACTTTTAGTGAACTCTGCTAAAGTTTCCTTTAGTCGTGCTCTACTCCCGAGTTCTCGGGAAGCTATTCTCGCATTTTCTTAACTTTTAGTGAACTCTGCTAAAGTCTCTTTAGTCGTGCTCTACTCCCGAGTTCTCGGGAAGCTATTCTCGCATTTTTTTGACTTTTAGTGAACTCTGCTAAAGTTTCCTTTAGTCGTGCTCTACTTCCCGATAGCTATCGGGAGAAGCTATTCTCGCATTTTGTTTTGTAAATGAACTTCTGCTAAAGCAGTCTGCCCTTTAAGGCGCTGCAAATATATTGCTATTTTTTTGTTATCACAAAATATTTAAAATAAATCAGGGCAAACATATTCTATTTTTCAACTAACCTTTCCTGCTGGAGGGATAAATCCTGGAAAATCGGCTTGTTGCAGTGCTTCATCACCATATTGAAGTCCTGAATATCCAGGCTTTTTGAATGTGCAAAATCAGCCGGCAGAACGGCTATGCGGAAAATCTGGTTTTCTGCTTCTGCAGGAAGCAATGTGTTGAAGTCAATGGTGCCTTCAAGAAAAATCTGAACATCGCCCACGGTGTAGTCGTAATTGTATTGCAATATGCCTTCGTCACCGATTACTACAGTTTGCGGCAGCAACCGCCAGACATCAAGTATGCTGCCATCTTCAGCTTCTGCCAGTTCCCAGAGGATATATACCAGAACGATATCGGAATCATATACTTTTAAAGTTGACGGGAAAGCATAATATAAAGTGTAATCGTTCTCAGAGGTGAAATCCCCTTCAATTTCAAAAACGGAGCCCAAAAAAGAGTCGCCATCCTTTCCGTCCTTTCCATCTTTTCCGTCAAATCCGTCTCTTCCGGGCGGCCCGGGAACGCCCTCGCATGAAGCAAGTACTGCCAAAAATGCGATGAATAAAATTTGTGTAATCTTTTTCATAACTTAAAATTTTATGAGTCAATGGATAATGCACTACAGTTAGCAACTATGGTGCCATTTGTATGGATTCCTGCAAAAAACAAATCGCAGGTTTCACAGGATTCATTCCGTATGGTCGGGACGTAAATTGCCATAATTTTCAACAATTTCATCTAAAATTGTGGTTACGTCATGGTATGTTTCTGCCCGGAGCAGCCTGATTTTGACTTCGCGAAAGTTTGGTATTCCGGGAAAATATTTTGCAAGGTGGCGACGCATCATCAGGATAGCCGCCCGCTCATTATCTTTCCATTCCAGATTGAGTTGTAGCTGTTCCCGCACATTTTCAACCACTTCTGAAATGGTTGGGGAGGGCAGGGTTTCACCGGTATTCATGTAATGTTTTATCTCTTTGAAAATCCATGGACGGCCAATAGCTCCCCGGCCAATCATAAGAGCATCCACGCCGGATTGTTCCAGCAATGCTCTGGCTTTTTCCCCGCTGGTAACATCTCCGTTTCCGATGATGGGGATTTTTATCTGCGGATTGCTTTTTACTTCGGCAATCATCGACCAGTCGGCATCGCCCACCGACATCTGCTCGCGGGTGCGGCCATGAATAGCCAATGCCGCGATGCCTGCATCCTGAAGCCTCAGTGCAGCTTCCATGATGGGTTTGTTGTTTTCATCCCAGCCCAACCGGGTTTTTGCGGTCACGGGCAGTTTTACTGCTTTCACAATTTCGGAAGTGATTTCCTGCATGAGCGGCAGGTTTCGCAACATACCGGCTCCGGCGCCATGCCGGACAATTTTTTTAACGGGACAGCCAAAGTTGATGTCTATAAAATCGGGTTGAAATTCTTCGATGATCTTTGCCGCATTCACCATGGAAGTCAGATTGTGTCCGTAGAGCTGTATGGCCACCGGGCGATCGAAATCGTACAGCTCCATTTTTTGTTTTGTTTTTTTGACGTCGCGCACAAGAGCTTCCGAAGAGATAAATTCGGTGCACATCACATCGGCGCCAAATTTTTTGCACATCCACCGGAAAGATTTGTAGGTAACATCTTCCATGGGGGCAAGAAAAAGCGGCGTCCCCTCTAATGTAAGGTTTCCGATTTTCATTTTGAAATGCTGGGTGTGTGTGGAGTGTTAATGACTTATTCAGTAATCACTGATTGAATTTTGAGTAGGTAACCACCAGTTTAATTCCCGGACGGCTTTTGCTTCCTTTTAAAACAACCCGGTTGGCTTCACTGTTTTTCACCAGCGGCGACAGATAGAATCCCAGATTTTCAAGGGATTTTTCTTCAATGAGCTCCTGAAGGTGCTGGGCGATATTGAAACGATAGGTGTAATCGGAACGCAGATATCCGCCGTAGTAGGTTGAACTGAAAAAGTAATCCTTTGGAAGAAATTCCTTTCCCGATTCATCCAGAGCCGTCAGAATAAGCTGGGACGGAGGCCAGAAATTACGAAAATCAGAGGCGATGGTATCTATCTGAAAAATTAACTCCGCCTTGTTGATGGCAATATTTGATGAATCTTTCCAGGTTGTTAATCCGTCAATGTAAATTTTCGATTTCAGTCCGCCTGTAGCCTGCACGTAAATCAGCGTATCTTCCACGGTTTCTCGGTTGAGTCCGGCATAAAATTCCGTGCCTGAATAATCGTGTCCAATAGAACTTACCCGGGCGCTGAACGGAGTGATTGCAAAGGCCTGATACATGGTGTCGGGTTTTTCCTTCGCTTTGTTTTCATCATTGTTGAAATAGATTGCCAGCGCCGAGCCGGGCGATCTGCTGCTGAAAACCGCTTCCTGAGTGAGGATTGCCCCGCCGGGTTCAGAGAGTTCTTCGGCTTCAATATATAGCCCTTTGAAGAATTCCAGAAAAACCTCGTTGTTTATCAATTGCAGGGAATCCGCATTTGCAAATTTTTGCCCAAAGGAATTATCCAGCGGAATAACGATGGATTGAAAAAATGTATCCTGGGATTCTGAAGCGAAGCGAATTTTGGGTGTGAATTCTTTTTCTCCCAACAGCTGGGATGATGCCATTGACTTTAGGTCTATGTCCTGATAATAAGGATAATTAACCGATTCGCCCTTTGCATTTGTAGAGTCGGCATAAATTGATTTGGTCAATTCATAAACTCTGAGTTTTTGCGGAGTCAGCGTATCTCCGTAGAATTTTTTATAGCTCAGGAAAAGTTTAACCGAGTCAACAATCGGATTGGTGCCAAAGGCAGGATACCCCTGCAGCCTGAACTGGGCTGCAAAATTGATGGTAGTTTTCCCGAACACGGGATCATAAATGCTCCCCAATAAATTTTTGCTTGCCTGATCCGTCCGGATTGGCCCGTCGGTGAAGGTATAGGCAGAGATACTGCTTTTATCCACCGTGTTTCTGACTTCAATAATATCCGTTGAGGGCAGCAATTCCATTCCCAGTTCATTGGGATCGCTGCATGAAAAAGCAATGACTGTAAGCGCTAATACCCATGCAGTTATGTGATTTTTAATCGTTGTCTTTAATTTCACGGAAATCTTGTTTTTTAATAGTTATTCCCAGATTGTACAAATAAACCACAAACGTATAAAAAATCAATGAGGGAGTTACGAAAACGACTGATTTTTTGACTTTTTAATAACTACCATATCGTTTGGTAAAAATCATCGTAGGTGTCAATGAAGTCATCTTTTGGCTGAGGCCCAAGGAATGGTTTCCCCAGAGATTGGATATATTCTCCAATTTCGCTGTTGATTGTTTCTGCACCCTGGATAACGGCGTCCGAATAATCAAGAGCCATTTTGCTGAGGTTGAGGTAATCCGGATTTTCAAGAAGGGCAACGTGCTCGGGTAACATTCCGTCAAGCAGTACCTTGTCTTTCAATTCGGGGTTCAGCGGTTTTTTAAACTTGTCATTATAAACCGAGTAAATAACCTTGGACTGAACAAACAGCGGATTGTTGTAGTAATATTTTTTTATGAACAGTGGAACCAAAGCGGTCATCCAACCGTGGCAATGGATAATATCGGGCGCCCACCGGAGTTTGATAACGGTTTCCAGTACGCCGCGTGCAAAGAAAAGAATACGCTCATCGTTGTCGGGGAATTCCTCACCCTTGGAATTTGCGAAAATGTGTTTCCGGTGAAAATAATCCTCATTGTCAATAAAATAAACCTGCATACGGGCTGTCTGTATAGAGGCAACTTTAATAATCAGCGGATGGTCGGTGTCGTTGATTACCAGATTCATACCCGAAAGTCTGATCACCTCATGCAATTGATTTCGCCTCTCATTAACCAAGCCGTAGCGGGGCATGAACGTGCGTATCTCTCGTCCTTTTTCCTGTACTCCCTGCGGAAGATACCGGGAAATTTCAGACATTTCTGTTTCGGGTAAATAGGGTGTAATCTCTTGTGAGATATAAAGAATCTTTTTCTTTTCCATGTGAATAAATAAGCGCAGAATTTTTTTAAAACAGTTGCAAAGTTAATGAAAATATCCCGGATTACCAATTATAGTCATTCCTACAGCATTAGGGAAGTGGTTAAAAATTTAATGGACAGGACGAATCATAACAGGCGCAGCAATAAGCGACGGGAATAAACTTATGTAAATTACAGGACATTGCGGCTCAAAAGAAAAAATCTTAGTTACTTTGTCCGGTTATTTATTTGAATGGAACTGGTTAAAACAATAAAGGAGCTCCGCTTTTTGCTTGAGAATAAGTATAGCGGTGGGAGCGTGGGCTTTGTGCCCACAATGGGAGCCTTGCACCGCGGGCATTTGTCGCTGGTGGAAGCTGCTGTCCGTGAAAATCCGGTGGTGGTGGCAAGCATTTTTGTAAATCCGGCTCAATTCAATGATCCGGAGGATTTGAAACGCTACCCGCGCAGTCTGGAAGCTGACTTGCATTTGCTGGAACCGGCAGGATGTAAAATTGTGTTTGCTCCCGATGTGGAAGCGGTTTACCCCGAACCGGATACCCGGAATTTTGATTTTGGGTTGCTGGACAAAGTGATGGAAGGGAAATACCGCACGGGACATTTCAACGGCGTGGCACAGGTGGTGAGCAAATTATTTGAGATGGTGAAACCCGACAAAGCCTATTTCGGGTTAAAAGATTTTCAACAGCTTGCTATCATCAAAAGCATGGTGAAAATGCTGAAAATGCCGGTTGAAATTGTTGCCTGCCCGATTATCCGGGAGGAGAACGGACTGGCAATGAGTTCAAGAAATGAGCTGCTCACAACGGAAGAGCGGGAAAATGCAGCGCTGATTTTTCAGACGCTCACCCGGGCGAAAGAACTTTCCGGCAAAAAAACCATTCAGGAAATCCAAAACATGGTGGTGCAGACCATCAACAAAAACCCGTTTTTGAATGTTGAATATTTTGAAATTGTTGATGCTGAAAATCTTCAACCGGTGAATTCCCTGAGCGGGGAGGGGAAAAAGGTGGGTTGTATTGCGGTTTTTTGCGGTAAAGTGCGCCTGATTGACAATATCGAATTGAATTGAAAATTGTGTTATGTATATTGAAGTTTGTAAATCGAAAATTCACAAAGTTACGGTAACCGATGCCAACCTGCATTATGTCGGAAGTATCACCATTGACGAAGACCTGATGGATGCCGCCAATCTCATTGAAAATGAGAAGGTGCAGGTGGTGAACATCAACAATGGGGAGCGGTTGGAGACATACGTTATCAAGGGGGAACGCGGCTCAGGAACCATCTGCATGAACGGTGCGGCAGCCCGCAAAGCTGCCGTGGGCGATTTAGTCATCATTATTTCTTATGCCATGATGGACTTTGAAGAGGCAAAATCCTTCAAACCTTCCATTATTTTTCCGGAAACGGAAACCAACCGCCTGCGCTGATATTTATACAAACTTTTCTCTTTTCTGTAGATTATAAAGCCCGTAAAGAATAAAAACGATGATGCCGCAGCTCAGGAAAATACGATTTTTGGTGATTAATCCCTGCCAGATGATTTCATTGAAGTTGCTCGGTATCTGAAAAGGATTTATAAAGACATTCCACTGAGTCCGCGATACGGCATCTTGCAAAATAATCAGCGCCACGCCGATGAGCACCATCACCACTGCCGTTCCGTTTCCGTTTTTTATAACGGTTGAGAACATAAAAGCCATGGAGCCCATAAAAACAATGGGATACATCAGCTGATACGACATCTCCAGAATATCGGTCTTATATAGCAAAACGGACGCTGCGCCTGAAAACAGGATAATGATCAGAAAAATCAGCACATAAATCATTAAAAGCCTGACCAGCCAGATTTTATAGCGGTAGTTGGGAATTCCGAACAGGATTTCCAGAATCCGCGAGTCGTCATCGTTTTGAATGCCAAAGACCGAAGGATAAAAAATTATGAGAATTCCCGGAAAAATCAGCAGGTTATAGACCGTTCCGTCAGTCAGGGGCTGGCCTGTGCGGACGGTCTGAATGGCAAACAGAAGGAAAAATGCAAATGCCGCAATGAGAAACCAGATGAACCTGCCGGCAAAAATAATCTTCAGGTTGTATCTGATCATTCTCACCGAGTTTCTGAGGCTGTTTGCGATATTGAGTTTTTGTTTCATTTCTTTCAGCTTTTTTTAACAAAATCTTTGAGCAGGCAGAGGTAGGCGTCTTCCAGGTTAGATGAGACGGATATGGCATCGTCCGACGGCTTTTCTTCTGAAAGTAGTCTGATTTTAATATTGTCGCCATCGCGCAGGTGATGAATAATCAGCTGTTTGTTTGCAAAGTTGTCAAACTCTTTTGCCGGAATGGTCATTTGCCATACAAATCCGTCGCCCATGCGAACCATGTCATTGGGCGTGCCGAAATATTTCAGGTCGCCGCGGTTGATTACCGCCACCTGGTTGCAGGAGCTGGAAATATCCTCGATGATATGTGTGGAGAAAATTACCACCCGTTCGCGGCTCAGCTCCACAAGCAGGTTCCTGAAGCGGATGCGTTCGCGCGGATCAAGGCCTGCCGTAGGCTCATCCACTATCAGAATCCGGGGCAGATTCAGCAGAATCTGCGCAATGCCGATGCGCTGCTTCATTCCCCCTGAGAAAGACCCGATTTTATCATCTTTGCGTTCAAACATGCCCACGCTTTTCAATACATATTCAAGGCGTTCATCCCGGGTTTTTATATCCTTGATTCCTTTCAGAATAGCCTGATAGTCAAGGAATTCCCATGCCGACATGTTCTCATAGGTTCCAAAAGCCTGCGGCAGGTAACCGATTAGCCCCTGCAACTCTTCCCGGTGCTTTTGGGTATCCAGTCCGTTTATCCATATTTTTCCGTAGCTCTGCTCAAGGATTCCGCAGATAATCCGCATCATGGTGGATTTTCCGGCGCCGTTGGGGCCAAGCAAACCAAACATACCGGTTTTTATTTCAAGCGAAACGCCGTTCAGCGCACGGAAAGGAACTTTGCGTTTCCCGATTATCGGAATCTGCCGGACAGTGGTAAAATACCAGCGCCGCAAATTGCCGAAACGGCCTTCAATCCGTGCAATATTCAAATGCTTATTGTGAATATAATCTCCCGTGCTGTGGATAACCAGCGCTAAAAACCAAAGAATTCCGACAAAAATCACCATGCCTGTATTCTCCCAGCGCCTGAAGAAAATAAACAGGAAAATTGCAGGAACACCCCAGTAGATGATGCGTTGAATGATCCGCCCGGCTTTGAGATAAGCCGGTCTGGATGTGGACTCATGCCTGTTTTTCAAAATCTGTAACAAAGGTTTTGAAAGAATGAACAGGAAAAAATAGAGCGCAAGGGACATTACCAGCATCCAGAAATTGGAGGACAGATAGAAAAAGGTGAAATAAATGAGAAATCCAAAAAAAGGAATTTGCCAGATGAGGTCATAAAAATCGCGTATGTTTTTGTAGTCTTTCAATAATCCGGCGCGTTCCCTGATTTTTATTCCGGCTTTCCATTCGCGGACAAAGCGATGGTCGCGGTCGTAAATTTTTACCAGTTTCTGCACCACAATCCGTATCGGTTCATTTTTGTCGATAACCGATGTGCTTGCCTGCCGGAGACTGGTCAGAACGAAAGCCAGAACTCCGGGGATCAGCACGGTGACGAGCATGAAAGCCAGCAATTGCCAGATAAAGGAATCAATTTTGAAAAAGATATAAAGGGCGGAAATTACAAACAATACCAACTGCAATGCCTTTAAACTCCAGTGGAGTGATTTGAGCCAGTTGATTGCATTTTCCATCCCAAAATAGAGTGTTGGCACAAAAACCAAAGTCAGCAATGTGCTCACGGAAAGTCCTCCGATGACTGTGATGGCAAACGGCGCGCCGATGGCGCCTACATATTCCGATTGCCCGAGCGCCAGCGGGAACATAGCCACAATGGTCGTTATGGCGGTAATCAGAATCGGGCGTACACGCGACAGTCCCGCGGTAATCAGCGCACGTGATTTGCGGTCTCCCCGTTTCCTTAAAATGTTGGTGTAGTCAATCAGGATGATTCCGTTATTGACCACAACGCCCAACAGAATGAGAAAACCTGTGAGCGTATTGGCATTAAAAAGATTGTTTCCGGTGAAAATCAGTGCAATAAAAGAACCGATGGCAGCCAGAGGGACGGAAAACATGAGCACTATAGGAGTGGTCAGCGATTCAAACACGGAGGCAAGAATCATCAGAATGAGAATGAATGCGGCAGCAATCAAAAAGTAGAATTCCGAAAACTGGTCTTCTTCGTGAATCACTTCAATGGCAACACCCGGTGGTATTTTATAGGCGGCTACAATCTCATCAATTTCGAGCCTGTAACCCTCCAGAAGGTCTTTTGACTGTTGCGCCTCAGGAACAAAGCTGTAGAAAAGTTCAATCTGTTTTTCCTGATTCACACGGGTTATGCTGGCCATTCCTTCTGCATATACCAGGTCTGCAATGTCCTGTAATTCAAAAGTTGAGCCTTGTCCTGCGCTGACAGGCATTCTTCTCAAATCATCAATATCCTTTTCCCGTTTTTCCTCTTCCTCTGATAATTTTTCCTTTATGATGATGCCATATTCTTCATTGCCCTGTTTGAAATTCACACCTGAAGTAAACTCGCGGGTGAAGGAGCCAAGCTCGTTTGAGATATTGTTCAGATTCAATCCGAATTGCGTGAGCAGCAGTTGATTGAAGTAGAGATGCAGCTCCGGGCGGTTTCTTGATACGCTGACACTGGCGTTTCGTATGGATTCAAGATTTTCAACATAATATTGGATATCCTCGGCAACCCCTTTCATCACTTCAAAATCTTCTCCTCTGACTACGATGCGTTCGCGGTTGGTTCCGATACCAAGGAATCTGCCGAAATTTTCCATTCCGCTGCTTCTTCCCCCGCCAAACCGCGAACCGGACGCAGCCCCGGTAAGCGATATTTCCGCCTGAGCAATGTTTTTCACCAATCCCTCCACCTGCGATTTGATTTCTGCAATCGTCCGGCCTTTCATCTTTTTATAATCTTCCTGAAGGATTACCGTAATGATTGCATCTTCTTCCTGAATATTGGCAATGACATCTTGCCTTTCTTCAACCTCCTCCAGCCGGTTTTCAATTTCGGCAACAACAAGGTCGGTGGCACTCAGGGTTGAGCCTGTGGGCATTGTTACGTAAATCGGGAAGCGGTCTTCCTGAACTTCTTCCAGTTTGTTGACATTGATGGCCAATACGCTGAAAATGGTGATGAAAAAGAGTGTGATTGCCCCCACAACGGTGGTTATCGGTGCGCGCATACTCGCTTTCAGCAACAGAATATAAATCTGTACAATCCGGTTATCGGTGGTGACTTTTTCATAGAAAATATTGTGTGATGTTTTGGTTTTCAGCAAAAGATGCGCTGCCATGGGAACGAGCAGCAGGGCAACAAACAGCGAAACGGTCAGTGTTGAAATGATGGAGACGCCAATATGGCTTCCCAGCAGCCGGATCATATATTCCGAAGAAAACAGGAAAGGCAGAAACACGGTTACCGTTGTCAATGTGGCAGCAACAATGGAGCGCCACACCTCGGTGGTTCCCTGAATAACCGCCTGCTCGGGACTGAACCGTTTCCCGGAGAGCCGGTAAATGTTTTCAAGCACCACCACGCTGTTGTCAAGCAACATACCGATGGCCAGCACAAGCCCCACAAGCGTAAGGCTGTTTATGCTTACATTAAAGGCATAGAACAGGTTGAAGGCGGTAAATACCGAAATGGGGATGGCCAGTGCGATTATTGAAACAATACGCAGGTTTTTCAGGAAAATCCACAGGACGAAAATTGCCAGTAATCCGCCAACAAGCGCCAGATTCATAATCTGGTCAATGTTCTTTTTCATGGTTTCGGCAGTATTGGTCTGCACTACGATTTCCACATCCTGCGATGCATATTTTTCATTGATGATGCCAATCCGCTCCTGCACTTTGGCAGAAAGGTCAATGAGGTTTGACTGGGAATCGCTGACTAACATAATGGAAACGGCATCAAGGCCGTTCACCCTGCTGATGCTCTCCTCCTCTTTTACCCCAAAATAGACGGTTGCAATGTCTTTCAGGTAAACGGGACCTTCGGCAACAATTATATTTTCCAGATCGGTAACCTGATCGTATTCAGCGGTAACATGCACGAAATATTGCATCTGGTTTTCATGCAGGTAGCCCGCAAAAGTGCGGTTGGTTGACCCGGAAGCCACGGCATTTCTGATTTGCGACGGGGTGATGCCATACGCCTCGCAGGCTGCATTGTCGTAAGTGATTTCAATGGAGCGTTCCTGCCCGCCAAAAACTGAAACCGAAGCAATTCCGTCAATATTTTCAAATTCGGCGGCAATTTCCTGATTCACCAGGTTGCGCAGCCTGTCCGTCCCGCCACTGCCCCTGACCTGCAACTCCATAAACTGATTGGAGAGCTGCTGGATATTCACACGATTTACCGAAACCGTGAAGTTGTCATCCAAATTGTCGGCAGCCTGATTTATTTTTTCCTGCAACTTCAGGAAAGTGTATTTAAAGTTGACGTTCTGATTAAAGTTTACCTGAATGGATGCCGTGCGGTTATTCAGCGAAGTCTCCATGCTTTCGATTCCCTCCATGGTTCCGACGGCCCCTTCGATGGGAATGACCGCCTGATTTTCCATATAGGCAGGATCCACTTCAATGCGCGAATTGATCTGCACGAACAGCATGGGGAGCTCAGCATTGGGCATAAGTTCCACCGGCAGTTGTTTATAGGAGATGTAACCGAGCAGGGTCAGCCCGGTAAACAACATACTGATCAGGATTTTTCTGTTTATTATAAACTTCATGCTACTTTTTTGCAAACAAGGTTATTATCCTGTCAAAAATGTCATACACACAGGGAATAACCACTAAGGTTAGAATTGTTGATGTAACCAGTCCGCCAATGACAGCCAGCGCCATGGGTGAGCGCAGCGCGGCATTCTCTCCGAATCCGAAAGTGAGCGGCAGCAGCGCCAGAATGGTTGTCAGGCTGGTCA
>LSQX01286514.1_pt1 | contig 11553 bp, 8 predicted proteins | sample 654561 | NCBI WGS metagenome assembly LSQX01 (sample SAMN04489861, study PRJNA283612) | anaerobic digester metagenome | isolation source: 4 biogas reactors fed with cattle manure at either 37C or 55C with and... | place: Denmark: Kongens Lyngby | collected 2014 | reverse complement strand
GGTAGTGTAAAAAATCTTGTGTATGCGGGTATCCATAGATACCTTTCTGACATGTACACCCATTGAAAATTATATTGCTAGTATATCCACACGTTTCCATTCTATGCGCAGCGATGGAACATGCAAATAAAGAAGCTAATAGCGGTCCTTATTGTGGGGTCTAGCCCGTCCGGCAATGAGGACCGTTTTCTTTTTGCGAGCTTTCTTTCCGAAAAGAAAGCGGACCCGCTAGAATGACCCCAATTTATAGATAATTCTCAACTCGATCACCATAAATGATAATTAGTTGGCTCAAAACCTGATCCCAGTTTCGATACCTTATTGTCCACTTTTTCATAACATTCAAGGAAGCCAGATAAAGCATCTTTTCTAAAGAGCTATCTGATGGGAATACGGTTTTTGTCTTCGTAACCTTTCTGAACTGCCGGTGCAAGCCCTCAATGATATTGGTAGTATAGATGATCTTCCGAATTTCAGCAGGAAATTTGAAGAACGGCGAAAGCACATCCCAATTAGCTTCCCAGCTGCGCAAGGCAAACGGATATTTCTGGCCCCACTTGTCCTTTAGTATGCATAGTTCATCCAAAGCTTCATTCTCACTGACTGCTGTATAAACACTTTTGAAATCCTTTGAGAATTCCTTTATATCTTTGTAGGACACGTACTTGAAGGAGTTCCTAAGTTGATGGATGATGCATCTTTGAATCTCGGCTTTAGGAAATGCTGCTTCTATGGCCTCCTTTAAGCCAGTAAGGCCGTCGACACAGAAAAGTAGAACATCAGCTACACCACGGTTTTTCAGCTCGTTTAATATCCCTAACCAGAATTTTGAGGACTCATTCTCTCCAATCCAGATGCCCAGGATATCTTTATTGCCTTCAATATTGATGCCCAGGACTACATAAGCAGCCCTATTGACTATCCGGTTGTCGTCACGAACCTTGTAGTGTATGGCATCCATAAATACGAAGGGATAGATGGATTCAAGAGGCCGGTTCTGCCATTCCTTTATCTCAGGCAGGATGCGCTCTGTAATTTTACTGACCATCTCTGCAGACAGTTCAATGCCGTAGAGATCCTTTATCTGATCATGTATGTCCCTGGTAGACATTCCTCTGGCATACAGAGAGATTACTTTCTCTTCAATACCGGAAATGTCCCGTTTATACTTGGGAACGATTTTAGGTTCAAACTCACCATCACGATCCCTGGGGATGTCTAGTTCCAGTGGGCCCATCTGAGTTTTTACAGTCTTAGGTGTATAGCCATTGCGGCTATTATTGGTTTTCTTGTTCTGGACATCATTCTTGGCATAGCCTAAGGTGATATCCATCTCTGCTTCCAACATCTCTTGAAGTACGTCTTGGAATGCCTCTTTAAGATATTTTAGAATATCGCCTGGGGTTTCAAACTCATTGCTTTTGATAATCTCCTTGATTATGTTCTTTGGTAATGCACACATAGAAAAGGCTCCCTTCTGGTTATTATTAGTAATTATTGCCAGAAAGGAACCTTTGTCTACTTTCCATACACAAAATTATTTACAGTCTCAGCAGAAACGTCAGATACTATTGATAAAAATACACACGGGGTTTATCCCCGTGTGCTTAACGACCTTAAAGCAAAACAGTTCTTTTAAAGTTTGTGAACCTTTTATGAACGTTTTCTGAGGTATTTTACAAAAACAAACAACTCATGGAACCAGAGGGGAGTCGTTGATATGGCAGCCAAAGCAAGCCATTCTTTAAGAGTCAGTGAGATCGTATCAAAGGCTTCGATCAGGAACGGGATCTCCGTTACCGCAATCTGCAGTGAAAACGCAACTACAAAGGCGACTATCATCAAACGGTTGCTAAAATGGTTATACTTGAAAATGGACCTGTTCAGGTTCCTCATTCCCATGGCATTGAAGAGCTGGGATATGGCTAACACCGTAAAAGCGTAGGTTTGCGCATGTGAATAGATGTATTCGTCCGCAAACAATAATGCTTTGATAGCCCCGAAGGTCACAGGTTCTCCTGCAGCAAGCAGGAAGGTAACGGGAGAATAGAGGAATGCGCATAATGTAGTGATCCCTATGACAGATCCGAAGAATATGGTGATGGCGTATCCGCCGTGGGCAAAAAGGCTTTCCTTTGGATCCCTCGGCTTTTCTTTCATGATGTCCGGATCCCCTTCGTCCACTCCCAAAGAGAGGGCGGGAAGGGAGTCAGTAATAAGGTTTACCCATAAAATATGGATCGCTTTCAACGGAGCCGCAAGCCCCACCACGATGGCGGTAAACATGGTTATGATCTCGCCCAAGTTGGATGACAAGAGGAAAAGTACGGACTTTTTGATGTTGTTATATATATTGCGCCCTTCCTCTACCGCTTTCTGTATGGTTGCAAAGTTGTCATCGGTAAGGACCATATCTGAAGCGCTTTTCGCCACGTCCGTGCCGGTAATGCCCATCGCTACACCAATGTCCGCAACCTTCAATGAAGGCGCATCGTTTACGCCGTCACCCGTCATCGATACTATGTGATTGTTGGCTTTAAAAGCGTTGACGATCATCACTTTGTTTTCCGGTGACACCCGGGCAAAGACCCTTAAGTCAGAAACCACCCCATTGAGTTCCTCCTGAGACATGCGGGAGAGCTCATCGCCGGTAATACACTGGTCTTCCCTTTCCGCAATGCCCAACTCCTTTGCAATAGCTAAAGCCGTGTCTTTATGATCGCCTGTTATCATGATCGTAGTGATGGATGCATCCTTAAATGTCTCAACCGCTCCGAATGCTTCCGGCCGCGGCGGATCTATCATTCCCACCATGCCCACAAAGATGAGATTTTCCTCTGTGGCGGACTCGTCGTCCATTTTAACGGCAAGAGCAAGCACCCGGAGAGCCATGGTTGCCATCTGTCTTGTGGCGTCGTCAATATTCTCCTTGTCCTTTTCCGTAATCTCCCTTATTTGACCGCCTTCCATGATATGAGTGCATTTAATAATAAGCCTGTCCACGGCGCCTTTGGTGTAGCCAGTGACCTTGCCGTTCTCATCTCTGTGTACCGTGGTCATCATTTTTCGCCCTGAATCGAAGGGCTGCTCATTGATTCTCGGTGACGCTTCCTCCAGGGATTTCTTCGTAATACCCAAGTTTATCCCTATATCAATCAGGGCTAATTCAGTAGGATCTCCGATCCTACGCTCCTCATCCGCCACAGCATCTGTGCATAGAATAAAGCCTTTTATAAAAATGTCATTGCTTTCCTTGTCCAAATCTTGAACGTCTATGAGTTTTCCGTCTACATACACCTTAGTTACCGTCATCTTGTTCTGGGTCAGCGTTCCCGTTTTATCCGAACATACAACGCTGACAGATCCCAAGGTTTCAACTGCAGGCAACCTTCTTACAATTGTATTAACCTTTACCATTCGCATGACGCCCAGGGCGAGAACAATGGTGACAACAGCCGGCAATCCCTCAGGAATGGCGGCAACAGCAAGGGCGATTGCTGTAAGGAGCATCTCCATAACGTCCCTTTGCTGTATCAAGGCAATTACGAACAGCGCCACGCAGAGCCCCAAAGCCAGCACTCCCAACAATTTGCCCAAATCTCCAAGCCTTTTTTGCAGGGGAGTCATCTCATCGACGGATTCGCTGATCATCTTTGCGATTTTACCGATCTCCGTATTCATCCCCGTTCCGATGACTACACCTTCTCCTCTGCCGTATGCAACGCTGGTGGACATGTATGCCATGTTCAATCGATCTCCCAGCGTTATTTCAGTCTCCGCAACGAAGTCCGCGTCTTTCTGTACCGGTACGGACTCTCCCGTGAGAGCCGCTTCTTCGATTTTGAGATTAACGCTGTTTATGAGTCTAAGATCTGCAGGTACTATCCTTCCCGCTTCAAGTATAACGATATCGCCGGGAACCAGTTTTGCCGCTTCTACATCGCAAATTTTTCCCTCCCGCCTTACCAGTGCGGTGGGACTGGATAGTTTTTTAAGAGCCTCCAAAGATTTTTCAGCCTTCGCTTCCTGCACCATGCCTATAGTGGCGTTTAGCAGAATGATAGCCAGAATAATAAATGCATCGGCAACTTCTTGCAGAAACAATGAGATTCCTGTCGCTGCAAAAAGGATGTATATCATAGGATCGCGTAATTGCGCCATGAACATCTGCACCTTGGTTTTGGGTTTCTTCTCTTGAAAGGTGTTCGGTCCATACTTATCCAAACGTCTGGCCGCTTCTTCTTCGGACAATCCAGCTTTCTGATCTACGTGCAATTCTTCCAACACTTGTTGTATCGACTGCTGTTCGTACATCGAGTTCACTCCTTTTGCCTTTTTTGATTATGGTGCAGATTTATACTAAGAATTATTATATAAAAAAATAAGACTCTTAACATAAATCTGCAATGCTTTGCTGATTATGCTAAAAGTCTTGTTTCCGCATGCGGGTTTACGACCAGGCAATGCCGTTCTGTTGGCCATAAACAATTATAAACTACTCCCTTTTGGCACAATTCTTATAGCAGTATATTACTGGAAAAAAATACTGTTGTCAAGAAGGACACCCCGTTGTATAATTACGCTGTAAAGTATTAAAGCAACCTGAGATATTATCTGACGTCTGTAAAACGGGGGAAACGCGCGTGTTATAAAAGAAACGGAGAAGGGATATGAGCTACGAATCCAAGTTGAAGAATAAAGAGATAGATGATCTGTTCAAAGCAATTCTATTGCTTGAAACCGAAGAAGAATGCTATCGCTTCTTCGAGGACATCTGTACTATTAAGGAGCTTCAGGCCATTGCCCAGCGCTTCCAAGTAGCCCGGCTCCTCGATCAGAAAAAAACCTACAATGAAATCGAGGAGATTACAAAGGCCAGTACCGCCACTATCAGCCGGGTCAACCGCTGTCTCCTGTACGGAGCAGACGGCTACCAGCTGATCCTTAAGAGATTAAAGGAACGAGAACAGAATCAGGGCTAACACAAAAGCATCAGAACAGAAACGGAAAAAGCAATTACTTCAGCAGCTCCAACGCCTTTTGGAGCTGCTTGTCATTTTCCTTCAACAGCACTCCGTCTGTAAAGTCATCCCTGGAAATTTCAACAATATAATCGGGCTCTACCCCTTTCTCATGGATCACATTTCCTTTCGGAGAGAAGTATTGCATCACCGTCAGCTTTGTTGCATCTCCGTTATTAAGTTCCACAATTTCCTGAATTATACCTTTACCGTAAGAAGTGGTACCCACAATTTTACCGGGTTCGCTGTCTTTGACAGCTGCCGCAACAATTTCACTGGCGCTGGCCGATCCTCCGTTTATCATCACTACAAAGGGAATCTCCGTAGCTCCTGGATCCGATGTGAAGTAATTCCTCTGTCCGTGACGATCTTCTGTGTAGGTAATTATGCCTTCCGGCAACAGGGCATCTGCAATCTCTATACAAACGTCTACAAGTCCTCCGGGGTTATCCCGCAGATCAATGATCAGCCCTTTGACACCGTTGAACTCCATATTTCTCAGGGCTTTTCGGAAATCCTCCGCAGTATGCTTTTCAAAGGAACTGATTCTGATGTATCCGATCTGCCCCTCCAGTATTTCAGACTTTACTGTCTGCAAAATGATTTTCGCGCGCTTGAGGGTAAACTCCAAGGTAGTATCGCCTCTCAGTACTTGAATCGTAACCTCCGTTCCCTCTTTTCCGCGCATAGCCGCCACTGCAGCGTCTATGGTCTCACCGGTGTACTCCACTCCGTCCACAGCGATGATCTTGTCTTCTGATTTGATGCCGGCTTTGAAAGCGGGTGTATCGTCAATAGGAGCTACCACATTTATATACCCGTTTTTATCGGGGGCAACGGTAACACCGATACCTTCAAACTCCCCGGAAGCTGCGATCATTAAATTCTCATACTCCTGTTTGTTAAGATAAGCAGAATAAGGGTCTCCGATTCCGGCAAACAAGCCCTTGTAGATACCTTCATACAGTTTATCCCTGTCGACGGGCATGTAATATTTTTGCTCTATAAGTTGAACAAGCGAATCCAATCGCCCGTAGTCTTGCTTCATTCTGTGGTAATCTTCATATTCTTCCGCGCTTATACCGATTTGGTCCGTCGCAATACTATATATTTGGGTATAGCCTGCGGTTATAATAATCCCCGTACAGAGAGCAATTACCAATAATATAATTAAATTCCGTTTTTTTAATGTAATCATAGGATGAGGTTCTCTCCTTATAATTAAAAACTAAGTTTTTTTATTATATCATACACCCGAAGCATGAGGACAGTCTCTGCCTAATATATAATGCCATTAATACCCCCCGGCAACTCAACGCAGATCAACTACCATGAACTGTATTCTTTCGCAGCCGTTCCAACGGTTAATTTCCGGATAACCGGCGATATCCACCCGCCTTCCCTTCTCAAAATAATCCCGGAATTGATTACCCCGGTTGAAGAGAACACATGGAATACCATCGGCGGTAAATCGCACATGCTGTTGCCGATCACCCATGTAATAGGACTCCGATACTAAAACGCCGCACAGGGCAAAAATCGGTTTGGGATTCTTGTGACCAAAAGGTTCAAATTTCTCTATCTGGCAAATCAATTCTTTGCTCAGTTCTTCAGCGGAAATTTCCTCATCGATCCGGAGCTTAGCTTGAAAGATAGACGGATCCTCACGAAAGCGGCTTTCTGCCGACTCGCGGAGCGCTTCCCGCAAGACAGGTAGATTTTCCCTGTCCATGGTAAAACCGCAAGCCCCAGCGTGGCCGCCAAACTTGTCAAAGAGATGGCGGCATGCAGAAAGCATATCATATAAGTCAAGGCCTTCCACGCTTCTGCCCGTTCCTTTCAGCTTGTTTTCTCCGGTGGGGGTGGCTATAATTGTGGGTCTGTGATATCTATCTTTAAGTTTTCCCGCCACAATACCGGTGATCCCTTCATGGGCATGAGGAAGATCAAGTACGAGAAAAAGTTCTTCCGCATAATGCTTCTCTATTTTATCTACAGCTTCGTCAAAAGCAAGTTGCTGTAATCGTTTCCGCTCACGATTATTTTCGAGTAAGCTTTCGGATGCCTCCTGCCAATGTTCCTCCTTTGCAGAAGTGAGCAGCTTTACTCCCTCCTCTGCCGAATCCACACGCCCTGCCGCATTGAGATGAGGCACTATAACATATGCGATATGATTGGAATTTATTTCATCTTTCAAACCGGCGCCTTGTATAAGCATGGAAAGGCCCGGCCTTTTTCGCCTGTTAATCACACGCATTCCGTACTTCACCATAGTCCGGTTCTCTCCTGTCAGGGGAACGATATCTCCTACTGTGGCGATGGCCACCAGGTCGAGCATGGCGTTGAGATGGGATTTCGTCAAGATGTCAGGCATTCTCTTGTGCAGGGCTTGAGCTAATTTAAAGGCCACACCGCAACCGGAGAGCTCTTTTTCCGGATAACGGCAATCCTTCTGCCTGGGATTGATCAGCAGGCAAGATAGAGGCTTGTCGTTTACGTTATGGTGATCCGTCACGATGACATCCATGCCCAAACGGCCTGCGAATTCCACCTCGTCATAGGACACGCTGCCGCAATCTACCGTGACGATCAGATCCACTCCTCTTTCTTTAATCCTGGCAATGGCCTCCTGATTAAGCCCATAGCCTTCATCAAAGCGGGAAGGTATGTAATAGGAAAAGTTGGCATCCAGTGCACGGAACAACTCCATCATCAAGCTGACGCCGCAAACACCGTCAGCATCGTAATCTCCGTAAATGCAAATATGTTCTTTCCTCCTCAGCGCTGCCTGTATCCGTTCTATGGCTTCCTCCATATTTTTTAGCAAAAACGGATCATAGGTCAATTGGGGCCTATCCGAAAGAAATTCCTCCACAGCCTCATGACCTATGATACCTCTTTTCTCTAACAGCGATAATACGATATCCTTATTCTTTCTATTCTTTCGTTTTTCAGGAAAAATCCATTCCTTCTGCATCACATCTCCTGTCAATATGTAGTCCCTATTTCAGATAATTCCTCGGGTTCTTGTACTCGCCGTTTACGCGAACCTCAAAGTGAAGGTGCGGCCCGGTGGACATTCCTGTACTTCCGGACAGCGCAATGGTCTGTCCTTTCGCCACAATATCGCCGGTCTTTACCTTAAGCTGGCTATTATGCGCATACAGGGTAACGATCCCTCCGCCGTGGTCGATCATTACCATATAGCCGTAGCTGTTATTCCAGGCAGCTTTGATGACCTTCCCCGCATTTGCCGCAACGACGGGCTTACCTGACGGAACGCCTATATCAAGTCCGGTATGTAATTTCTTCACTTTCAGAATAGGATGAGTGCGATAACCAAACTCCGAAGTTACTCTCCTTGAATCGGGTACCGGCCACATGAAATCGCCGCCGACATAGTCTTCCGTACCCTGAAGTCTCAAAATTTCTTCAATTAGCCTGTTGGCTTCAGCATTTAATGCATCTACCTGCTTTTCTAATTGCTTATTCTCGCTTGATACTTGCGCTTTCAGTTGGGAAACACTTCCCCTGCTAAGCTCCAATTGGTTTTGTTTCTCGGCTTCTTCCTGTTTTTTGGATAACAGATTTCGTTTCAACTCTTCCAGTTGATTGCAATATTTCTCAATGGTCTTGTGCTGTTCCTCCAACTGTTCCAACAGCGCCACATCGTTATCGAAGATTCGCTGGGCCATATCCAGATTTGTAAGGAAATCGGACATGCTTTTAGAGCCAAGGAGAACTTCCAGGATACCCACATCCCCATTTTTGTACATGGCACGGATACGGTTGCTCATCATCTCATTTTGTTCTTCGATCTCCGCCTGCTTGGCTCGAAGCTGTTCTTCCACTTCTGCGATCTTCTTGTTCGTCTGGGAGATTTCATACTGAAGATCGCGCACCTCCGCTTCTGCCTGTTTGATGAGCTTGTCCAACTGTTTTATTTGGGAATTCAGCTTGCTTTCTTCCGCTTTCCCTGCTTTTAACTGCGCTTGGAGTTTGCTGATCTGCCTGTTCAGCTCATCCAGCCGGCTTTGTGCATTGTTCGCAAAACTCAAGCCCAGGCTCATCATTGAAAACAGAAGTATTGCAACGAGGCTGTAGCAAATCCAACGTTTCATCCTCATGACGCTCCCTTCCCCCTTTATGTGTCCAAAAATCTACGCATGGATATGATGCTTCCGAAAGCTCCGATACAGATGCCGAGAGCCGCAAATATCATTATTAAATTCTCAACCAAGAAAGCTGCCGGAACCATTCTGACGGAAAACATCAGGAACATGTCAGTTCCGAATAGCTCCATGATCTTGTGATAAACCAGGGCAATCAATGCCGCAGAAAGAGCTGCTGAAATAAAACCTATCAGCATCCCTTCCACCAAAAATGGTCCCCGGATAAACCAGTTGCTTGCTCCCACGTATTTCATTATGCTGATTTCCCTGGCTCTGGCCAATACCGTAAGCTTGGTGGTGTTGGCAACCACTACCACCGATACGGCTACCAGCGATAGGATGATGACCAGGGCTCCCATTCTGATATAACTCGTGATCTTGAGAAGCTTGTCCACCGCTGTCTTGTAATACTTGATGTCTTCGATCCCTTGAAATGTCCTTGCTTTTTCTACTACGGCATCGGATTTCTCCAGATCCGAAAGCTTGACCCTTATGGAATTCGGGAGCGGATTCTCCGCAAAACCGTCCAGAAGGTAAGCTTTATCTCCCCATTTCATCTTGTACTCCGCCATGGCATCGTCCTTGGAAAGATACCAGGCATGAGCAACCCCATCCATTTTGGAAAGTTCATCAATCATCCTTACGGCAGTTGCCCTGTCAGTTTCATCCAGAAGGTAAATCTGAATAGTATCGAACTGCTTCTTTGCACTCTCCGTTATGACGCTTACGTTAACGATTAGTATAAAGAAGAGTCCCAGTATCAAGAGCATGGCCGTAATGGAAAACAGGGATGCGAAGGACATGGCTCGATTTCTGAATATCTGTATGAATGCCTGCTTTATGGCATGCCCTATCCCTCTAATAAACATGGTTATTGAATACTCCTCCCGGTTTACAGAAGAAGCTGTGCGCGTCTTCGTCTTCATAATAGCCGTATAAGCCGGCTTTGTCGTCCCGAACTATTCTGCCTTTATCTATGGCAATTACCCGTTTACCCATGCGATCTACAATGTCCTTGGCATGGGTTACCATAACGATGGTTGTTCCCCTGCGATTTATCTGGTCAAGAAGCTGCATTATGTCCCATGCAGTATCCGGATCCAGATTTCCCGTGGGCTCATCGGCGATTAGAACGGTAGGATTGTTAATCACAGCCCTTGCGATGGCAACTCTCTGCTGTTCACCTGCCGAAAGCTCATGAGGATATTTCTTCGCTTTTGAGCCGATGCCCATCAAGTTGAGTACCTGGGGCACGTTACGACGGATAGCTCTCCGGCTGGCGTGAATGATCTCCATTGCAAAAGCTACATTCTCTTCAACGGTTTTATTTGGCAAAAGCCGGAAATCCTGAAATACGATGCCGATGCTTCTGCGCAGCTTAGGGATCTGCCGGTTGGACAGCCTGGTTACGTCCATGCCGTTGACCAGGATTCTCCCCTTATCCTCGCAGATTTCCTTTAAAATCAGCTTTATAAAGGTCGATTTGCCTGCGCCGCTGGGCCCTACCAGAAACACAAAATCGCCTTTATCTATATGGACGGAAACATTCTCTATGCCAACATTGTTGCCGTACATCTTCGTAACATTTTCAAATACTATCATAAACGGACCATCCCTTTAATTTCTATTAGCTCATGAACCTTATGTTACGACATGAGAAAAAACGGTCTATTACGCCATATTCCGCCTATCTACAAAAAACACAATTTTTCTACATTATAATATAAAACGCTATTCTAGAGAACCGAAATTGTATTACAAGTATATTACATTATGCCGTTTCTACAGCCAGCAAAGCCTGAATCAGATCCTCCATAGGTTTTTCCAGCTTGGACCTGGCCGAAACATGATCATAAAAAAACCTGCAGCCGTATTCGGAGCTATATATTACCTCCTCATCTATCATCGGAAGATAAAACAGGTTCTTCAGTTTCAGATAGTCGAGCATCTCTTTACGGCTTACGCCGCCGTTCATCTTGTTAATCAGGTAAAGAATGGGCAACCCGGATGTTCGCAGAGAGCAAAGAAGTTTGTAACCCGCCAACATTTTTGAGGGCAGCGGATCGATGACGACCAGGATGCGATCCATATCCCAAAGGAGCCGCCACAGTGTCTCATCAGACACATTTGTAATCCTGCATAAGATCACATCTCCCGAGGCGTGATTGACCATCCGCATTGCATCAGGCAAATCCAAAAATATGCCTTCTTCCTCTGGAGATCTCAGAATCCAGTTTATGCCATACAACCTATTGCTTCTGCCCCGTATGCTCTTGCCACAATTCATTGCTTTGAAGAACGAGAAATAGTCTCTCCCCGCAAAGTGCTTGTCCATGGCAAGGGAATCAAAAAGCCCTCCC
>LSQX01036447.1_pt2 | contig 11553 bp, 8 predicted proteins | sample 654561 | NCBI WGS metagenome assembly LSQX01 (sample SAMN04489861, study PRJNA283612) | anaerobic digester metagenome | isolation source: 4 biogas reactors fed with cattle manure at either 37C or 55C with and... | place: Denmark: Kongens Lyngby | collected 2014 | reverse complement strand
GTACTGACGGGTGGGGGGGCCCTGTTGCGCGATATGGACAAGTTGCTGGCCCAGGAGACAGGGTTGCCGGTTATTGTAGCTGAAGATCCGAAAACCTGTGTTGCTGTCGGCGGTGGTCGCGCATTGGCCATGATGGAGCAGCATGCAATGGATCTGCTATCGGCAGAATAATCCCGGTCGACGTCGAAGTGACGGTGTTTGACTGGCAGGTGTGGCATGGGTCCATGTTAAGGTGCTGAGTCATTAAACCGATATTTTCCAAAGGCACATCACTGACAGCACGGGTTGTTTTCTTCGTGCTGCTGTCGGTGTTGCTGATGATAGTTGACACTCATACGCGGTTGCTTAACCCGTTGCGCAGTAACGTTGGGCTGGTGCTGACCCCATTATACTGGGTTGGCGACTTGCCCGGACGCAGTCTGGAGATGTTCAGACAGGGAGTTGCCAGCCGAACCGAGTTGTTGGCAGAAAACGACAAGCTGCGCGCAGAAGCATTGCTGATGCAGCGGCGGTTGCAAAAGTTGGCGGTCTTGACTGAGCAAAATGTCCGTTTGCGCGAGTTGCTTAACTCCTCGGAGTTGCTGGAAGAGCAAGTCATTGTTGCCGAACTGCTGGGTGTTGACCCAAATCCGCAAACCTATAAGCTCCTGATCAACAAAGGCAGCAGGCACGGTGTTTATGAAGGACAGCCGGTGCTGGATGCCAGGGGTGTGATGGGACAGGTGGTTGAGGTCATGCCGTACAGCGCCCGGGTGTTGCTGCTGACGGACAGCAGCCATAGTTTGCCTGTTCAGGTAACCCGTAACGGTTTGCGGGCCATTGCCGGCGGCACGGGGAATCCGGGCAGCATCGAGTTGCGCTATGTTGCAGATAATGCCGATATCAAAAAGGGTGACCTTCTGGTCACGTCGGGGATGGCGCAGCGCTTTCCGGCTGGCTATCCGGTCGGGGTGGTGACCAATGTCCGGCGCGGAACGGGCCAGCCCTTTGCCACTGTAATGGTTGCGCCGGCTGCGGTGCTCGATCGCAGTCGGCACTTTTTGTTGGTATTTGCCGAAGGGCGGGAGCCGGTTGTCACACAGGAAGCAGACAAATGCCTGGACACTCTGTCGCCCGATGCGGATGGTCTTGAATTTGATGATGCCCGGGTGTCGGCAGACGGCGATGCACAGGATGCCAGCGGAGATGAAGGGTGAAGTCGGTGTCTATGGGTAGCGTGTTCCTGTTTTTGATCAGCTTGCTGGTGGCACTGATTCTTGAAGTGGCCCCGCTGACAGAGGCATTGCATGGCTGGCGGCCATTTTGGCTGGCACTGACGCTGGCGTATTGGGCGCTGGAAACTTCACGTGGTGGCAGCTTGCTGCTTGCCTGGCTGGTTGGCTTGCTGCAGGGTGTCCTGTATGGAAGCTTGCTGGGCCTGCATGCTTTGTTTCTGGTTATCGTGGTTTTTGCGATACAGAGGTTTCAGCAGCGTCTGCGGATGTTTCCGGTCTGGCAGCAGGCACTTTTTCTTACCATAGTGTTTGCCCTGGGCCAGCTGTTGATGTTTTGGCTGGATGTTCTCACCGGTACGCCCAAATTGTTATTGCAGTATATGGTGCCGGCACTGGTTAGCGGGCTGCTGTGGCCATGGTTTTATCTGGCTCTGCACACTCTTCACCGTTTACTGTTGCGTCGCTGATGGCAAGCAGTTACTGCTGGGGGGACCTTTGACAGGTTGTGCTTGGGCAAAGTGCCATACTGTTATAGGCTCTTGCGTATACAGGGGATGCAGGTATGCCGTATCCATGGTGGGGGTTGCTGGGACCGGCATTCTGTATTGAGACTAACAGTGAACAATAACAGGCTTGATTACGGGGGTGCAGGCAGAGTGCCAGGATAGTATAGCGGAAAGGGGGCTGCGTGCCGGCAGGGGAGGCAGCTTGTTGTCCGCCCTGTTTGCAGGCGTGCTGTCACTTGGGGTGTCCGGCAGTGGTGTTGCTGCGGATGTTGCGCAGGCGGCTGGGGATACGCCTGTTGGCCCGCAAGCCGGAAGCATGGATAGCAAGCGGCCGGCGAATGATGAGCCAAGCGCGGAAGATATCGAGCTGCTTGCTGATGAAGTAGCCGCGCACGTGCAGCGCAAGCAGGAGCTGGATAATCGCCTGGATAGCCAGCAGGCCAGTCAGGACTCGTTGCGTTTGCGACTGAAAGAAAGCAGAAATAATATACGTATTGAGCTGGACGAGGTTTCGCAGAGCAGTGCGCCACGTACGCGTCTGGACAATATGCTGGAGCGACACGAAGCTGCCCGGGAAGAGGAAATTAGGCTGGCTGAAGCACTGGAGGAAACACGGGCCGAGCTGGCCAGAGAGCAGTTGCAACTGGTACAAAAGCAAAGGGATCTTGAGCGCATGAAGGCCCGCCATGCTTCGCAGCAGCGTGAAAAAGAACTGCGCAAGGTTCAGGAGCTGGCACGTCAGCTGGAGCGCCGTCTGCAATTCTGCGAAACCATCAGTTTCAAGTGCCCGTCAAGCAAGAGTCTGGGCAAGTGTCTCGGTGAGTGCCCGCTGGAAGCAAGCATACAGGGGTGGGTCGAAGAACACTATAAAGCCGAGCTGGATAAGCACCTAGAGGGGTATGGCAAACCGGTACAGCTGAGTCCTGACTGGTATACGACCCGGGTTACCCATGAATTCACCGAAGCCAGCATGACGTTGCAAGGTACAGTGACTGCAGATGTCGATGTGTGTTCAGGTCAGGCCGCGCAAGATGATGGCCTGTGCGATGCTGGGGGCGACAGCGGAACTGTGTGAGGCGCAGTCGGTATCTTTGATTGTGCGTAGTAACAAATATGGCGACCAGGTGCTGGTGAACAAAAAACCCTATGGTTCGACACCGCTGTCGCTGATGCTGGACCCAGGCGTATATAACATTGAGGTGCGCTATCAGGGGCTGACGCAAAAACGCACTTTGACACTGGATGAAAACCGCCACATCAATTTTGTGTTTTAATGCATGGCGACAGTGATGGTCGCTGCGTGGCTGGTATGGACCGCATCCTGTTGCAGGGTGCGGTTTTTTTATTCGTGAAGCAGCTGTCAGCACGGGTATCGGCTACTGTGACAAATGCAAAAAGGAAAAAAGCATGAGCGAAGAAATCCTGATGAATATCACGCCCATGGAGTCTCGCGTGGCGGTGGTGGAAAATGGTGTTCTGCAGGAAGTACATATCGAGCGTACGCAAAGCCGCGGACTGGTCGGCAATATTTATAAGGGGCGTGTAGTGCGGGTGTTGCCCGGCATGCAGGCAGCCTTTGTTGACATAGGTCTGGAACGGGCGGCTTTTATCCATATGGGCGAGCTGCAGATGCCGGCAGATCGGCAGATCGACAGCATCAGCGGCTTGTTGCATGAAGGACAGTCGCTGGTCGTTCAGGTAACCAAGGATCCTATCGGCAGCAAAGGGGCGCGGCTGACAACGTATTTTTCCATGCCGTCGCGTTATTTGGTGCATATGCCGTCCAGCGAGCATATCGGGGTTTCACTGAAGATCGAAGATGAGGCCGAGCGGGAACGGCTGAAGGAGCTGGTTGTTGCCTGCCTGGAAGCCGAGGGGAAGCCAGAGTTTGGTGGATTCATTATTCGCACTGCAGCTGAAGGCGTTTGCGAGCGGGACTTGCGGGCCGATATCCGCTACCTGTACCGGTTGTGGCAGCAGGTGCAGGAACAGATTCAGAGCAGCAGTGACACCAGCCTGATTTACGAGGAGCTGCCACTGGCCTTGCGCACCCTGCGTGACCTGGTTGGCGAGCCGACCGAGAAAATACGCATTGATTCGCGAGAAACGATGAGCAAAGCATTGCAGTTTGTCCGCGAGCTGGTGCCAGGAGTGGAAGAGCTGATAGAGCACTATCCGGGCGAGCGTCCCCTGTTTGACCTGTACGGTATTGAAGATGAAATTCAGCGCGCACTGGAACGCAAGGTGCCGCTCAAGTCTGGTGGCTATCTGATCATTGACCCGACCGAAGCCATGACCACTATTGATGTCAATACCGGGGCTTTTGTTGGACATCGCAACTTGGAAGAAACCATTTTCAAGACCAACCTGGAAGCTGCCATGGCGATAGCGCGCCAGCTGCGTTTGCGTAATGTGGGTGGCATCATCATCATTGACTTTATCGACATGGAAGATGAAGAGCACCGCAGGCAGGTGTTGCGTACACTGGAGCGCCAGCTGGAACGTGATCATGCCAAGGCACACATTACCGGGTTGACCGAACTGGGGCTGGTACAGATGACACGCAAGCGCACACGTGAAAGCCTTAGCCAGCTGCTATGCGAACCCTGTGCAACTTGTCAGGGGCGCGGTGAACTGCGTACCGCTGAGACTGTCTGCTATGAAGTATTTCGTGAGATTCTGCGTGAGGCCCGCGCATACCAGGCTGAGGGCTATCTGGTGCTGGCCAGCCAGAGTGTGGTTGACCGGTTGCTGGATGAAGAGGCAGGCAACCTGGCAGATTTGGAGACTTTCATTGGACGACCGATCAAATTGCAGGTGGAAAGCCTGTACTCTCAGGAGCAGTACGACATCGTACTGCTATAGGCGCGCATGATGCTGCAGCGGCTGAGCCACTGGTTTTGGCGTGGTGGTTTATGGGGCGTTTTGCTCTTGCTGTTTCTGTCCGCCTTGTATCTGAGTGCTGGCCGCATTCTGACGCCGATGCTCAATGCCTACCGTGTCGAGGTTCAGCAGTGGCTGGGTGAGCAGCTTGGGCAGCCACTGCACCTTGGTCGTTTATATGCTGGCTGGCACGGGCTGTCACCACGCTTCTATGCCGAAGATGTCAGGCTGGGAGGAACGGAGCAAACCTTCCAGGTTGATCGCTTGCATTTTCGTCCGGATATGCTGGCCAGCCTGTTGCGGCGTGACTGGTCGTTGGCAGCAATCAGCCTGCAAGGGGTGGAAATTGAGTTGCAACAGCAGGCAGGTCACTGGCAGTTGAACGGTATGTCGCTGGCTGCCGCACCGGGTGAAAGGCCTGCAGACTGGAACAACTTGCTGGCTCAACTGCAGCGTGTTGGCCATTTGAGCCTGGTGGATGTCAGACTGTTGGTCAGACAGCAGGGAGCGGCACCGGTGGAGTTTCCGCAAGCCGGGCTTACCCTGGAACATTCCGGCGGTCGTACCCGCGTGCAAGCCCGCATCCAGCTGCCGGACGGTCAGCTGTTGGAGCTGGCCGGCCAGGCACGGATCGAGCCGAAGCAGTGGCAGCAAAGTGACCTGGATGTTTATGTGAACCTGCCGGGCAGCAACTGGTTGCAGTGGCTGGCGCCGGACTGGTTGACTGCACTGCCTGAGGGCATGCGGCTGGAACAGGCTTCCCTGGCTGCACAAGGCTGGCTGCAGGTGCGTAAGGGACACCTGCAGGCGTTGAGTCTTGAGGCCGGTGGCGGCAGGCTAAAGGGGCATTGGCAGGGTGATGCGGTTGATGTGCAGCTGGGCCAGGTCCGGGCCGGCTTTTCGCAGGATGCGCAGCAGCGCAGGCTCTGGCTGCCAGAGTTGAACGTACGCTGGTTGCCACAGGAGCCCATGCAAAATCTTGCATTGCAGTTGAGGCAAAATGCAGGGGAGCCGCTGTTGACTGCGGCCACCAGTATATACATACCCCGGTTGCAGCTTGAGCCTCTGATGGCAGGCGTACTGCAGCATATACCGTTGCCGCAACTGCCGCGAAGCATACTGGAACAGCTGGACTTCCGTGGCGGCTTGCGCAACACATATTTGCGCTGGCAACCCGGTTTGCCCTGGCAGCAGCAGTTGGAGTATGACACCAATATCGACGGGCTGGATTACAGCCCCTGGGAGAATGTACCGGGTGCTACCGGTATCAGCGGTCGGCTGTTTGGCAGTCTGGCTGGCGGTGAGTTGCATCTGGACAGCGCAGGGTTCAGCCTGTACTTGCGCGAGCTGTTTGCTGATCCCTGGTACTATCACCGCGCGCGGGCGCGCCTGACCTGGGAGCTGACGGAGTCATTTGATTTCACTTTGAGCAGTCCGTACTTGCAAGTGCGTGGTGATGAAGGCCGGCTGGCCGGCGACTTTGTTATTCGCTTGCCGGGCCAGTCCGGACGCGAAAGCTATATGGACCTGAGAGTTGGCATGCGTGATGGCGATGCCAGTCACAAGAGCAGGTATTTGCCACTGGTGCTGCGCGACGAACAACCGGAACTCTGGAGCTGGCTGCGTGAGGCCGTTATTGGTGCTGATATACATCAGGGCTATTTTCAGTATCAGGGGACGCTGGCGGCAGGGGCGCCGCCGGCGGCCCGCTCCATCAGCCTGTTTTTTGATGTCAGTGATGCCCGTCTCGCCTACCAGCCAGGCTGGCCTGAGCTGGAAGAGGCGCGGGCGCAGGTTTATGTACACGACCAGGGCGTGGAAATTGATATCGAACGAGGACGCATTCTGCAAACTGGCATCAGCGATGTGCATGCCGAGGTGATTTATCCACGAGCTGGCGCTTCCCGGCTGCAGGTTGATGCCCGGCTGGCCAGCAGCATGAAGGATGCTTTGCAGGTCGTCCAGGAGACACCGATGGTCGAGCAGCTGCCATTTATGGCAGCCTGGCAGGGACAGGGAGATCTGAATGGCCGGTTACAGCTGGAAGTGCCTTTTGCTGAACACCAGCAGCCCAGGGTGCAGCTGGACCTGCAGCTGGCAAATAACAGCTTGCATATGCCGGAGCTGGATCTGCGGTTTGAACAGCTGCAAGGGGCCCTGCATATTGACAGCCAGAGAGGTATGAGTGGTAGCGCTGTGGCTGGCCGGGTGCTGGAGCAGCCGTTTACCGCCAGCCTGAGATTGCCGGCAAGTGGTGCCCGCTGGGGCAGCCAGATTCGTGCGCGCGGCAAGATGCCGGTTGCACGTCTGCAGAGCTGGCTTGGCCATGCTGAGCCGCTACCCTTTAGCGGTGCTTTTGCTTATCAGCTGGACCTTTTGCTGGCAGAGCAGGGTAGTCAGTTGGCGGTGAATACAGACCTGCAGGGAGTACGTATTGACTTGCCGGCACCGTTAGGCAAGTCTGCTGCTGAAAAAATCTCTACCAGTTGGCATATGACTCTGGATGGCAATGAACAGCATTATCGCCTGGTGCATGGCACACGCCTGAGCGGCCTGTTTGCGACAGCACAGCAAAAGGATGGCCCGTTGCGTGGTCAGTTGGTGCTGGGCGGGCAAGTGGCACGGCTGCCGGCACGCGACGGAATCTGGATCGCTGGCCGGCTGCCGCGCTTGCAGGTACCGGACTGGCTCGATGCTATCGGGCGCTATGGCCCGGCAGCCAGAGGGCCGGGAACCGCAGTGGCGGTGCAGGAGGTGCAGCTGTCAGCTGGCCGGCTTGAAGGGCTGGGCATTCCGCTGGAGCAGGCACAGTTGAGGGTGCGTCCAGAGGGCACGGGCTGGCAGGTGCGACTTGACAGTGCGCAGGCCAGCGGCCGGCTCCATGTGCCAGCCAGCGGAAGCATGATGGTCAGTCTGGACCGGTTGCAGCTGCCCACAGGTGATGACAGTCTGTTGTCCAGTGCTGGGGGGCTGCAGCCTGCCAATGTTCCAGCGATGCAGGTTCGGGTAAACCGGCTGCTGCTGGGCGATGAGCTGCTGGGGTCGGCAGGCTTTGCCAGCCGGACCGATGCGGCTGGCGATGCCTGGTTTGAGGACATCAGTGCCGACCTGAAAGGCCTGCAGATTGCAGGCAGTCTGCAGTGGCACGGTGGTCAGGAGCAGCGTAGCCGTTTTCAGGGCGCGCTGAGTGGCGCCCGGCTGGAGCAGGTCTTGCAAGCCTGGGGGTATGCAGAGTCCATGAGCAGCGAAAGATTCAACGTCGAGCTTGACCTCGGTTGGCCAGGAGCCCCCCAGGCATTTGCTCTGGAGCAGCTGGATGGCGTTGCGCAGCTGAAGTTCCGCAAGGGACAGTTAAAGGCGGCCGACGGTAGTGCGCAGGTATTGCGAGTGTTCGGGCTGCTGAATTTCGACTCAATCGGGCGGCGGTTACGGCTGGATTTTTCCGACCTGTGGGGCAAGGGGCTTTCCTATGACCGTATTGATGGTGCAATGGACATAAAAGGTGGTGTATTCCGGACCCGTGACGAGCTGGTTTTGGAAGGAGTTTCCAGCAATTTGAGTGTCCAGGGTGTGCTTGATGTGCCAGCGGGCACTATTGATGCGGACCTGCAGGTGGCGATGCCAATCAGTCGCAACTTGCCGCTGGCCGCAGTGGCGGCGGGTGCCCCGGCAATCGGTGGTGCGCTGTTCGTGATTGACCGGTTGGTGGGGGACAGGTTTTCCCGGATGGCGGCAGCGCGTTATAGCATTACCGGTGACTGGCAAAACCCGGACATCAGTCTTGCCCGTGGAGGCCGCGAGAAATGAAGCAGGCAGGGCAGGCTGTTTCTGGTTCTGTGCTGACTATTGATCGCAGTCGTGACCTGGAGTTCATGCGTGAGGCGCTGGAGCTGGCACAGCAGGGTGCGAGCCAGGGCGAAGTTCCGGTGGGTGCAGTGCTGGTGCGTGATGGTGTGGTACTTGGGCGTGGTTTCAATCAGCCGATTGGACTGCATGACCCCAGTGCCCATGCTGAAATGCAGGCGGTACGGGAGGCGGCTTGCAGCGTACAAAATTATCGTCTGCCGGGCAGTACGCTGTACGTCACACTGGAACCCTGCAGCATGTGTGCCGGGCTGCTGGTACATGCGCGCATTGCCCGGGTTGTTTATGCGGCCAGTGAGCCGCGGGCCGGAATGGCGGTCAGCCAGGGACGCTTTTTCGAGCAGGAGTTTCTTAATCACCGGGTGCACGTGGAAGGCGGTTTGCTGGCGGACGAGTCGGCGCAGCTGCTCAGGTCGTTTTTTCATGCGCGGCGCAAAAAACGAGGGAAGGCGCAGGCCGGCAGGCTGCCGGACCGGCCAGGTTCGTGCGAAGCTTGATATTGCGTTGCTGTTTTGGTCAGGCTGCGGCTTGCTGTTTAGAGTCTTGGTGGTCCGGATCTGGCTCGGAAGCATCTGGAGCAGGGCTGTTAGTCCTTGATGGCGGGCGTGTGCAGGCCGCCCAGGATGCTGTCTTCGCTGGCTGGCAAGGTGGACCAGGACAGGATGTCGTAATAGCGGCGGATATTGTCGACGAAATGTACCGGCTCGCCGCCGCGGGCAAAGCCATAACGGGTTTGACTGTACCATTGTTTTTGGGACAGCCGCGGCAGGATTGAGCGCACATCAATCCAGCTGTCCGGATCCAGACCGGCTTGTGCTGTCAGCCGGCGGGCATCTTCCAGGTGGCCCAGCCCAATATTGTAGGCAGCCAGTGCAAACCAGTAACGTTCGGGGTAAGCAATGCTGTCTGGCAGGCGTTCCAGCATCTGGGCCAGATACTTGGCACCGCCACGGATGCTTTGAGCCGGGTCCAGGCGGTCCTGCACACCCAGTTCGTCAGCTGTCCGCTGAGTCAGCATCATCAGTCCACGTACGCCGGTTTTGGAGCGTGCCTGGGGGTCCCAGTGTGATTCCTGGTACCCCACTGCCGCCAGGAATCGCCAGTCCAGACCAAACTCTTGCGCATGCTTGCGGAACAGGCTTTCATACTGCGGCATGCGTTGTTGCAGGTGCTTGGCAAATGCATTGGCGCCGACATAGCCCATGACATCAAGGTGCCCGTAATAGCGTTCCACAAGCGCATCTATCAGCCCCTGTTCGCGGCTTTGTTGCAAAAAGCTGTTCACTGCGTCCAGCAGGCTGGTGTCGCTTCGCTTGCGCGGCTGGCGGAGTGCCCATTGCAGATCAAGGGCCGGCTCCAGGCTGAAGGCCAGCTGGATATGCGGGAAGTACACCTGGTGCATGGCCAGCTCGTTGGAGTTGACCAGGGTAATGTCGATCTGGCCTTCGTCCACCATGCGTAACAGGTCAACACTTTCGACTGTGTCAGAGGTGTCGAATGATAGCTCGGGGTGCTGCTGCTGTAATTGTTTCAGCAGTGTGGCATGGACGCTGTCTTTGAGTACCAGGATGCGTTTTCCGATCAGGTCTTCAGGCCGCCGTGGGCGAGCGGCCTTGCTGTGATAGATCACTTGGGGCAGAACTTGCAGGTAGCTTTGACTGTATAGAACGTCGGGCTGCCGTGCAGGGTCGGCGGTCAATCCGGCAGCGGCCAGCAACGGCTGCTGGTTGATAAGCATCTGCAGATAAAGTTGCTCAATAGTGTCTGCTGTTTCAACACGCAGGCTGACTCCCAGCTGGCGGGCAAAAGCCATGGCCAAGTCATATTCGAAGCCTGCAGCGTCGTTGCGCTCCTGAAAATAGGTGGATGGAGTGTTGCGGGTCAGGATAACCAGCTCACCGGCCGCACGGATCTGCGCAAGGCTGTCAAGTGCGGGCGGGGCAGGGCTGTGTTCCTGGTCTTCCTGACAGCCAGCCAGAACAAAAAGCAGTGGCAACAGCATCAGCAGGGAGTGGCGGAAGCGGGATAGTGCAAACATATCGGCAAGTATACAAAGCCGCAGCGCCGGGGCCAACATGTGGAGGCTTGTCCTGTTCCCTCGAGCGCCTCAGGTGATGACGGGCAGAATTGATTGGTCATTTGCTGCATGGGCGATTAAAATACCGCCTCCTGTTAGCTCTGATCAGAGGCTGTTTCAACGATGCTCATTTTGCGTGGTGCACCTGCCCTTACCGAATTCCGCCATCAAACCCTGCTGCAGAAAATCCGTGCCATTGTGCCGGAAGTCGAACAGGTATATGCCGAGTTCGTGCATTTTCTGGACCTGACTGCAGAGCTGGATACGGTCGAAGAGCAACGCTTGCAGCAGCTGCTGGACTACGGCCCGGCAACTGCGGTACAGAAACCGCAGGGCCGGCTTTTGCTGGTGGTGCCCCGTATTGGCACCATCTCGGCCTGGTCGAGCAAGGCTACCGATTTGCTGCGCTATGCGGGCGTCGACAAGCTCAAGCGCATTGAGCAGGGGATTGCCTATTATGTGGATGCAAAGCTGGACGATGTCCAGCTTAAAGCGGTACAGACCCTGCTGCATGACCGCATGAGCCAAAGCGTGCTGGCTGAGCTGCAGGCTGCCAAAGCCTTGTTTGCCGAAGCAGACCCTCGCCCTCTGGCTGTGGTGGATGTGCTGGGCGGTGGCCTGGCTGCCCTGCAACAGGCTGATGCCGAGCTGGGTCTGGCTTTGGCCGAAGACGAGATGGAGTACCTGGTAGACAGCTTTGGCAAGCTTGGCCGCAACCCCCATGACGTCGAGCTGATGATGTTCGCCCAGGCCAACTCCGAGCACTGTCGCCACAAGATTTTCAATGCCAGCTGGGACATTGATGGTCAAGCACAGCAAAAATCGCTGTTTGCCATGATCAAGAACACCTACGAAAACAACAGTACTGGCGTGCTGTCCGCCTACAAGGACAACTCTTCGGTGATTGAAGGCTTTACCGCCGGGCGTTTCTTCCCCGATGCCAGAGATGGCCAGTACCGTGCCCATCAGGAGCCGGTGCATATTCTGATGAAGGTGGAAACCCACAACC
>LSQX01343996.1_pt1 | contig 11554 bp, 15 predicted proteins | sample 654561 | NCBI WGS metagenome assembly LSQX01 (sample SAMN04489861, study PRJNA283612) | anaerobic digester metagenome | isolation source: 4 biogas reactors fed with cattle manure at either 37C or 55C with and... | place: Denmark: Kongens Lyngby | collected 2014 | reverse complement strand
TGGGCGTCGGGCAGCCAGGTGTGCAGCGGAAAGATGGCCATCTTGACCAGGAACCCCACCGTCATCAGCCCGGCCACCCACAGCAACTCCCGCGGCGCGCCGTCGAACAGGCCCACCTGCAGGTCTGAGAACCGCATGACGCCGGTGATGCTCACCAGCCACGCCACGCCGGCGAGCACCAGGAGGGACCCGAACTGCGTGTAGAGGACGTACTTGAGGGTGACGGCCCCTACGCGCTCGCCATCGCCCCACCCGGCCAGGAGCAAGGCGGAGGTGACGAGCATCCCCTCCCAGAAGACGAAAAAGAGGAGCAGGTCATCGGCGAGGAGGGTGCCCATCATGCTCCCGATGANNGATCAGCGCATAGCAGAGATGGCAGCGCTCGGCGTGGGCCAGGTAGCCCCAGCCATACCAGGCCGCCGCCACGGCGACGAGCAGGAGGTTCAGGACAAAGGGCAGCGTCAGCGCATCAAAGCGCAGGGCAAAGGTCACGCCCAGTTCGGGGATCCAGGGCGTCTCCAACGACGCGCCGAGCAGGCGATTGGCGCCCAGGAGCAAGGCGACGCCTGGCGCCACCGTTGCGGCCAGGGCCACGCGCTTGGCGAGGCCGTGTCGACGCCCACCCGAGACGGCCGCCACCAGGGCGCCCGCCCAGGGTGCAGCCAGCAGGAAGAGAAGCCACGATGATTGCACTACACCCCCTCCGAGATCTGTCCGAGGACGGCCAGTACGATGAACAGCAGGGCGGGGAGCACCGCCCAGAGCAGGTTGCGGCGCAGGCGCCCGGCGTGGTGGCGCTGCAGCGCCGTCGACAGGGCCCGGGCCGCGTCCTCCAGACGCCCGCCGACCGCCTCGAGCGCCACATCCACCCGCTCATGGAGCATATGGGCCAGGGTGCGGACGGCCGCGGCGGTCCGCTCGCCCGCCAGACCATTGAGTGTTCCCTCGATCCGGCCGAGTCCCCCGAACAGGTAGGCGCCGACGGCCCGCGCCCGTTCTCCCAAGAGGGCCGCGTACAGACGGCTCTCCGCCACCGACGCCAGACGCGCCAGCATGCCGAGGGGCCCGGAGGGCTCGCCGTCGTCATCCCCCGCCTGGGCCTCGGCTGCTGCAGAGCCCAGAGAATCGCGACCGAGGATCGCGCGCTCGCGCGGCGCCAGCGCGGCGACAAACGCCGCCAGCCAAGAAGCCGGTGGATGCTGGGCCACAGAGCCGTCGGGCGCCAGGGCCGCCGCCGGCCCCTGCTCTAGGGCACCGGAGACCTGCTCGACCCAGAAGGCGGCCAGCCAGGTCAGCCCGATGCGCACCGGGATAAAGGAGTAGAGATACGAATACCACCCCGCCGTGCTCAACAGGAGCAGCCCGAGGGCGCCGTGGGCTTGCTGCGCGGCCACGGGCCAGGGCGTCCGCCCGACGCTCGCCCGGAGCAGGCTCCACAGCAGGCCGGCGCCGCCCAGCGCGGCCAGAAGCGGGCCATGCGCCGCCGCAGCGAACACCGGGGCCATACGGTGCAAGAGGTAGACGCCCAGAACCGGCAGGCCCACGGCCCCCAACCACGCAAAGCGTCGCGTTCCGAGGCGGGCGGTGGTCTCCAACCAGGCGCCGGCCGGCGGAAGGCCCAGCTTGACCCAGACGGCGGCCAGGGCGCTCAGGGCGACCAGAGAGCGGGGAACAACCGGGGCTGCCGCCGCTGCGGCGATCATCGGGGCAATGGCGAAGGAACCTGCCAACCGCTCCATCGCCAGGATGGCACAAAGGAGCGCCGCATCCCCGCAGCGAAGGAGCAGGTAGCGACGCCACACGTGGCTTGGCATCTGCCCGAGCGCCACGTGGGCGGGCGCGTCGAGGATGCCGAGGGCCAACGCTGCCACCACGCCGAGGGCCACGAGCTCCAGCACGACGTAGCGCAGCATGAACTGGTCCAGGCTGAGCGCCACCACCACCAGCCCACAGGTGATGAGTGCCAGGCCGGGCCAGTACCGATCGAGCCGCGAGGGCGGCGAGCGGTCGCTCGCCGGGGGGTGCGACAAGACGAGGGCCCAGAACGAGGCAACGACCAGATAGGCGCTGGTGCGGCTCACGGTCAACGACGTCGGCGCAGACCCTGGGGGCCAGACGATGGCCAACGAGGAGACCGCCTCGCCGCCGCCGAGGAGGAACAGCGATGCCACCGCCAGGGCCACCGAGAGGTGGAGCCCACGCCGCGCGCCATCGCCCCCCCGGTGTGCCACCACCAGGAGCGCACCGCCCAAGCCGATCGCCAGACCGGCCAAAATACCAACCAGGTCAGCCATCGATCAACCCTTCAGACTATCCAGGTCGTCTACCAGCCCCTCGGGATGGTAGCGAAACACGTTCACGATCAGGGCCAGGGCGATCGCCGTGACCATCGTCTCGGCCACCAGGGCCGAGACGACCAGGCCCTGGGGCGTCTCGAGATCCCCATGCACGCGCCCGGCGTCCACCAGGTTCAGGAGCGCCCCCTGGAGCATGATGTTCAGGCCGATGAGTTGCTTGATCACCCGGCGCCGCGTCAACATGCAGGCCAGCCCGATCGCCAGGAGGGCCAGGGATAGGAACGGATTCCAGAGGTCCAGCCAGGAGGCCGTCAAGTCCATCTCAGACCTCCTCGTCCTCAGAGGGGAGGAGGGCGCGAATGCCCAACGCCCCGGCCAGCATCAGCCCCAGATGCAGGATGAGGTCCAGGGGGCGTGCCAGCCAGAGAGAAGCGATCAGGCCCGGCTCACTGCTGCCGGCGCCCGGTCGCAGCATCCAGAGGCCGATGCCCAGGCCCACGAGGGCCGCCACGCCGGCGAGCAGGTACAGGCGATCGATCACGCGATCCGGGCGCATCGTCCTCCCTTTCGGTGGTACGCGGGGCTGGGCAACGGGAATAGGGCGTGCGCAGGGCACGCCGAACACGAGGACGACGCGCTCATCTAGGGCGCCCCCCGCGGATGGATTCGGTGAGACTGATGCCGATGAGGAAGAGGGTGCTGACCAGCCCGGCGCCAACGCTCAACTGCACGGCGCCGGCGAACGGGGCATTCAGCAGAAAGAACAGGAGGGCCAACGAGGTACTCCCCGCTCCCAGAGCGACCGCCGAAGCGATCAGCGTTCTGGCACGGAACGCCATCACAGCGCATCCGAGCAGGGCTGCGCCCACCAGCACATAGAGGCCGTGGGCGAATGACGGTGGAAGGGCCAATGATCTGTCCTCCATGACGACATCGTTCATGTTCGGGCAGGTCATAGAACATGCCGCATCGCCGAGCGACAACACGGCCACGCCTATCACGCCGCTGCAAGCTACTCTACCGCTTGCGGATGGGATTCTAGCATACGTTTGCTCATCACGCAAGGCGCCATTGGGCCGTTCCGGGTGGAATCCCGCGAGATATTCTCTCCCTCTAGGAGGGTTAACGGTTCTATCCGTCGGAAGCCATCGCAGGAACCCCGGAATCATATCGTTATACACGGTTACCCGGGTATGCGCTATTGAGCACCTGCTACCGGTCATCGCGACGTGATGCGCGCACCGAGAGAAACCGGGCTTGACGCGCCTTCAAGTTCTTGTACAATCCCTCCGTCAGTCTGGGACTCGTCCTTCACCTGTTGAACGCCACTGATCCACAGAGGAAGAGTCGTTGGCTAACCATCTGGCAGCATCAGCACCTCGCTCCGGTACGACCATCGGGGCCCGCTTCGGGATACACGACCCGCTGCGGCGACCCTTCTTCGGCAGGGCGCATGCGCCCTTGCCACGCGAACCCCTGCCCCCCCGTATCACGCCTCACGGTGTCCCCATACGCTGCCGCGCGACTGAGCGCTCTGTGGAGCCTTCAGTGGCGTTGCCACGTGTCGCGAAGAGACCAGAGATGACACCAATCTATGCGCCACACAACCAAGCACACATCGCCGCACGGCGTGGGCTGCCTGGATAGTAGCCCACCCCACTTCGGCGCCACACACACTCGGTAGTGCGAGGTCCGAACGCCCCCGTCCCTGCGGCGGGACCGTTGCGGCGACCCCACCCTACCACCACTTACCACGAACGAGGTGGCACATCTATGTTCGCATCGCGGACTCGATCGACGCATCTCCGGAGGTTCCTTTACCCCATCGCGGCCCTCCTGCTCGTGTGCTGGGCCGCCCCCACTGCCAGTGCCGATGGTCGCACCGGCATCATCTACGAAAAGACGTTCGAAGCTCCGAACGACAATATGAACGGCTTTTATGCCTACACCGACGAAGACAAGATGACCGTGGTGAACGAAATCCGCCCGGTCACCGCCTACGGACACGACCAGTCCGGCTACCGCGACTCGGTGCGGGCAGGCAACGGCGCCGCCTACTTTTGGCTGAACGCCGTGGACTCCAAGTACGACTATCGCACCATGGCGCACATCACCACGGACCCTGACTCGCCGTGGGGCAGCCGCCCGGGAGCCCACTCGCTGGGGTATGGCGAGACGTACTGGATCGGCCTCTCCCTGTACATCCCCGACTACTATGAAGGAGATGATCAGGGCGAGCTATGGTTCCAGATCCAGGGGCACAATGCCCCCGACGGCACGAAAAAGATCGACTGGGCCCTCTACACGGACGAGTGCTTTCGCGGGCGTTCGACCCCGTCGCAGCCCGTCATGCGCATCGAAAACCGGCGCTCGGGCAAGACCTCTTACTTTCCGATGGTCAAGGGCTGGACGGACTGGGTGATAGAGTTCAAGGCCCACGACTCGTCTGGTGTCCTGCGCGTCTGGCGAAACGGCGAGCAGGTCCACAACGAGTCGGGGGTCCGGACCTCCTATTCCTCGTCGGGCGCTAGCTACATGACCTTTGGCCTGTACAAGTACTACTGGAACGACGGCGACTCGGCAGGCACGCTCTCCAGCATCGAGAGCGAGGCGGCCAGCCCGCACTATGACGTGTGGTACGACGAGATCCGCATCGGCGACTCGAGCGCCTCGTACGAAGACGTCGCCCCGGGCGGCGAGCCCGCCGCTGCGCCCCCGCCCCAGGACTCCACACCGGAGCCCACCGCAGTACCGACCGCTGTGCCGACCGCGGTGCCGACCGAGGCTCCCACGCCAGAGCCGACGCCTCAGCCTACGAACGAGCCGGGGCCACAGGTGGATGGCGAGATCATCATCGACAACATCGACCCGGGCTTTTCCACCGAGTCGGGCGATGAGGATTGGAAGCGCGATACGAGCGCCGACGACCAGTACGGCCAGTGCCACATGTATCACCGGACGGTCGGCTCGGGAGAAGACGTAGCCAAGTGGGAGTTCGAGGTACCCGAGGCCGGGCAGTACGAGGTGTACGCCTGGTGGTGCGCCTCTGACACGCGCCCGAACGATGTGCCCTACACCGTCCACCACGCCAACGGCTCGTCGCCGGTCAGGGTCGACCAGACGACCAACGGCGGCCAGTGGAACACGCTGGGCACCTACACGTTCGATGGGAGCGGTTCGGTGACCCTGACGGACGACGCAGACACGGGCCGGAACCTGGTCGCCGACGCCGTGCGACTGGTGCCCGTGGAAGGCCCCGGAGGGCCGGCTGCGAACCCCAGCGCCCTCACAGAGAGGACCTTCCTGCCCATGGTGGGCCGCTAGGCCAACGTCGGCCGGCGCGAGTAGTAAAGCAAGCCGGGCGGGGCCGCATAGCCCCGCCCGGCCCTTGTATCGCCCTCAAACGGTATGGTATACTCGGGGCAGACGCAGTGACCTACCGCGCGCCATAGTCGGTGCTCCTCCCTGATCCACCTGCCCCCCACCGTTTCATCGTCTGCCCCTCGCTCCCCACCGGCGCGCTCCCGGCGCCGGGACGCCGTTCCGGCGTTCCGCAGCCTGCTAGACATCGCACGGTGGAGGAGACATGTCCGCAACCGACATGCGGCGGGTGTTGATGCTCGTCGAGAACAATAGCTACCCGCGCGACACGCGCATCCGCCAGGAGGCCCAGGCGCTGACCGCGGCGGGCTATCGCGTGGCCGTCGTGGGGCCGCGGGCCCCGGGGCATCCGTGGCGCGAGGAGGTCGACGGCGTGGCGCTGTACTCGTATCCGGCGCCGCGCTCGGGCGACGGGCTCCTGGGCTATGCATGGGAGTACGGCTATTCGCTCCTGGCCGCGGCGGTTCTGTCGCTCGTGGTGCTGGCCCGCCGGGGCTTTGACGTCATCCTGGCGGCCAATCCCCCGGACCTGTTCTGGCTGCTCGCCCTGCCCTACAAGCTGTTCGGCAAGCGCTTTGTGTACGACCACCACGACCTGGCCCCCGAGATGTACGGCGCCCGCTTTGAGGCCGCGCCCCGTCCCCTGGTGCTCCGCACCCTCCTCCTGCTGGAGAGGCTCTCCTACCGCGTGGCGGACCACGTCATCGCCACCAACCGCTCGTACAAGGCCCTCGCCCTGGAGCGCGGCGACCTCCGAGACGACCAGGTGACCATCGTGCGGAACGGGCCGGACCTCGGCATCCTGCGCACCGTGGCGCCCCATCCGGAGGCACTCCATCCCAACAAGACGGTGCTCGGTTATGTCGGCTCGATCGGGTACCACGACGGCGTGGATTACATGCTGCGGGCGATCGACGTCCTGGTGCACGACCTGGGCCGCGGCGATTTGCACTGCCTCGTTGTGGGAGCGGGAGACGCGCTGGGCGAGATGCGCGCCCTGGCTGCCAGCCTGGAGATCTCGCCGTTCGTCACCTTTACTGGCTGGGTCTCCCACGATGAGGTGGCCGGCTACCTGAGTGCGGCGGACATCTGCGTGGCGCCGGAACCCTCCAACCCCTACAACGACCGCTGTACGGTGATCAAGATGATGGAGTACATGGCCCTCGGGAAACCCATCGTGGCCTTTGACCTCCCCGAACACCGCTACACCGCCCAGGATGCCGCGCTGTACGCGCCGGCCAACTCTACCGAGGAGATGGCCAAGCGCATCGCCGAGCTGATGGACGACCCCCAGCGGCGTGCCGAGATGGGCGCACGCGCCGTCGCCCGGGTGCGCGACGAACTCGCCTGGGAGCACCAAAAGGCAGACCTGTTGCGGGCGATGGAGATCGTCACCCAACAGGAGCCGCACGGGCAGGAGGGCGAGCGGTTGGCGCGCGAGTAGTGTCACGGCGCCGCATTCAGGGGGAGCACATGGCGATCGACATCTGGGAGTGCGCGTTAGGGTTCATGGACGCCCAGATCCTGCTCACAGCGGAGGAACTCGGGATATTCACACTCCTGGAAGAACGGCCGCAGACGGCCGAGGCCCTGGCTCGGGCCACCGGCCTACCGCAGGACTCTGCCACCCGGCTCCTCACGGCGCTCTGCGCCCTGGGACTCGTGGTCAAGGGAACCGACGGATGCTTCTGCAACGGGCCGGAGGCGTCGCAGATGCTGGTGCCGGGCAAGCCCGGGTACATCGGCACCATGTTCCACCACCTACGCGAGGACCTCTACCCGCTGTGGGGGTTCTTCAAGGAAACGCTGGTAGAGGGCACCGCGCAGTGGCAGCGGGCCTTTCGGGGTCAGCCCCCGCCCACCGTGGAGATGTACTCGGACCCCGAGAGGCTGCAGGCATTCATGGATGGCATGCACGCCATCTCCTATGGGCCCGCCCTGGAGTTCGCCCGGGCGGCGCCCGAACTCTCCAACGTGCGCACCATCGTCGATGTTGGCGGCGCCAGCGGCGCGTTCGTCATCGCGCTGGCCCAGGTGTTCCCCGGGTTGCGCGGCGTCGTGGTGGACTTGCCCCAGGTGCGGCCGATCACCGAGGCCTATGCGGCGCGCGCCAGCCTGGACGGCCGGATCACGTTCCACGCCGCCGACTTTTTCCACGATCCCCTGCCCCAGGACGCCGACGCCTATGCCCTCGGCTACATCCTGCACGACTGGAGCACCGAGCAGGGCTCGCGCCTCCTCGCCCGGGTCGCGGAGGCGGCCCCTTCCGGCGCACTCCTCATCGTCGCCGAGTACCTGCTCGCGGACGATCGCTCGGGGCCCCTCTTTGTGGCACGCAGCGACCTGAACATGATGGTGGCAGCCAGAGGGCGCGAGCGCACGGCGCGGGAGTACATGGACTGGATCGCGCGATTCGGCTTTCGGACGGAGCGCGTCCAACCCACCCACGCCGACAAGCAGTTCATCATCGCCCGAAAGACCTAGGGCCCCGGGTTCCCGGAGGCCGACGGCGCGCGAACGCCCCCATCCTGCAGCCCAGGATGGGGGCGTTCGCTGGCGGATGGCCGGGCGCACGCATCTGCCCGGCGCCTGTCTAGCCGTTGATGATCTCGCCGCCGTTGGGGTGCAACACCTGGCCCGTGATGTACGACGAATCGGCCGAGGCCAGGAACACGAACGACGGCGCCACCTCGTCGGGCTGACCCGCGCGGCCCATCGGCTGCGTGGAGCCAAAGGTCTCCACCTTTTCCTCGTCGAACGACGCGGGGATCAGCGGCGTCCAGATCGGCCCGGGCGCCACGGCGTTCACCCGGATGCCCTTCTTGGCCAGGTTGGTGGCCAGCGACCGCGTGAACGCCACGATGGCGCCCTTGGTCGAGGCATAGTCGATGAGCGTCGGGTTGCCGCGGTAGGCCGTCACCGAGGTGGTGTTCACGATCACCGCGCCCTCGCCCATGTGCTCCAGGGCGGCCTGGGCGAACCAGAAATAGGCATAGATGTTCGTGCGGTACGTGCGCATCAATTGTTCCGTGCTGATATCCGTCAGCGATTCCTGGGGAAACTGCACGGCGGCGTTGTTCACCAGGATGTCCAGGCGGCCCAGGTCGCGCACGGTGTCGGCGACCGCCTGGCGGCAGAACGCCTCCTCGGCGACGTCGCCCGCGATGAGGATGCAGCGACGCCCGGCCTCCTCGACGAGCTCCTTGGTGTGCTGAGCGTCTTCGTGCTCGTCATAGTAGACGATGGCCACGTCGGCGCCCTCTTTGGCATAGCCGATGGCCACCGCGCGGCCGATGCCGCTGTCGCCACCGGTCACCAGCGCCACCTTGTCCGCCAGCTTGCCGCACCCCCGATAGTTGCGCATCTCGTCCTCTGGCTGGGGGCGCATCTCCTCGTGGTGGCCGGGCTGCCGGTCCTGCTTCTGCGGCGGCTGGTTGGGATCCTTGCCCTTGTCGTTCACGCTGCGCTCCTCGGGGAGGCCGGACGGGAGCCAACGGTTGCACGGGGTACGTGGATGAGGCGTCACGGAGGCCTGCCGCAAATGCCAACGCCAATCTCACGCGGCCGCTACGCAGGCGGGGTTAAAGAGACAACAACTCCCCTGCAACGAGGTGCCCTAATGACCCGCGATCGCAAGGACCTGCCTGAGCACGGCGGTGGCCGGCAAGCCCCTGAAAGTCCCACGGAGCGGGAGCAGCGCAAGCAGCACGAGGAAAGCAACCAGGACGAGGCGCTGGAAGAAACCTTCCCCGCCAGCGATCCGACCTCGCCGTTCGTACCGGCCAAGCGGCCCGGCTGAACCCGGACGTCAGCCCCCGTCGCCCGCGGCGACCACGGGCTTGCCGTAATCAGGGAACGCTCGCGACAGCTCGTCGTCGAGCTCCAGCGGCCGCGCCCAGCGGACGTGGCTTTCGACGATGCCGCGCTTGAGGCGGGCGAACGCCGCCGTGCCCACGCCGGCCCCCAGCGGCAGCAGCAGGGCGGCGGCCAGTGCCAGCCACGGTGACGGGATTCGATCAAGCCAGGTCATTGGTCGCTCCATTCGTTCCGGTCGGCACCAGGAGCCCCGCGGTGGCCTCACGTTGCGCATGCGCGGATTGTGCCGTAATCGGCCCGGCACCACAGCGGAGCCGGCCATGCCCAATCACGTTCCCGGACACACCCCCGCGCGGCAGCGGCCAAGGCGCTGGCCGATCGCGGTCGCCGCCCTGGCGGTGCTGCTGGTGGCCTACGCTGCCGGCGTCCTCTGGCTGGGCACCCGCATCGGCGACGACATCGAGGCGCGGATGCCGTCGGCCCCGGTGGTCGAGGACACCCGCCACCGGGCCGACTGAGGCCGGCTCAGCGCCGGCTGATGATGAAGCTGCCGAACGCCACGCCCAGGTCCCAGCCATCGCCGGTCCCGGCAAGGGCCAGGCTGACCGGCCCCTTGGTCACCACCTGCGCCTTGGCCGAACGGACCGCGCCGGCGTGGGCCTCGGCGGCGGCATAGCCCCCCAGCACCTCGTTGATGTTCTGCACCCCGGCGAAGGTGCCCCTGCCGTTGTCGATGCGCGACTTGCCCAGGCTCAGGCCGCCGCCGCGGGTTTCAATCCGCACGGCCATGCTCTGGCCGTTGCTGCAGCGCACGGTGCCGGTGCCGCTGGCCGTCTTGTAGAAGATCGACCAGCCGGACATGCTGAAATCTAGCCGGCAGCTGAGCTCGGCCTGGGCCTGTGCCGGCGCCGACGGCAGCGCGGCCATCAGCAGGGCGAGCGCGCCCGCGGCAAGGAGGCGCAGGGACATCACCAGCGCCCGCCGCGGCTGCCGCGGTCATTGCGCTTGCCGCGGCGATGGTCGCGGTCGTAGCGCGCATCGTAGTAGCGCACCGTGCAGCGGCCGTTGCGATCGCAGTTGGTGTGGTTGCGGTTGTTGTAGCCGCTGCGGGTCGGGTGGCCCCAGGCGCGCGCGTGCGGCGGGGGCCCGGGACGGTAGCCGGTGCGGTAGTTGCGCGGCACGTGGCGGTAATAGGTGGGGTGGCCATAGCGGTCGCGGACCACGACCAGCTGGTCGTGGCGGCCGTAGTTGCCATGGCGGTAGTACGGCTGGTTGCCGCGCAGCACCACGTCGGCAACGTCGACGATGATGCGGACCAGGTCGTCGCTGGCCTGCGCCGGCGCGGGCGCCAGGGCGGCGACGCCGAGACCGGCGGCCAGTGCGAGGGAAGAAATCCATCGGGACAGGGTGGTCATCAGGGCCTCCTCGGCAGATCCCGCGCTGGTGCGGTGTGGATCCACCATGCCGGGGCATGGGTGAACGATGATTTAACCCGGCCCTGCCGCAAGCGCGGCGATCTCCCGCACGGCGGCAGGCAGTTCACCCGGCGAGGCCACTTCACGCATGCGCCGGCCGTTGCCGCCCAGGTCGGCTTCGCGCTCGTGCTCCCAGGTCAGGTGGTAGGGCATGTGCACGGCCCAGCCGCCCAGCTCCAGCACCGGCGCCACGTCCGAGCGCAGCGAATTGCCGATCATCAGGAAGCGCTCCGGCGGCAGCTCGAACTCCTCCAGCACCCGCGCATACGTGGCCGGGTCCTTCTCGCTGACGATCTCGATGCGCGGGAACATGCCGGCCAGGCCGGACTGGCGCACCTTGGCCTCCTGGTGGAACAGGTCGCCCTTGGTGATCAGCACCACCTCGTGCTCGGCGGCGATCGCCTCGACCGCCTCGCGCACCCCGGGAAGCAGTTCCACCGGATGGCTCAGCATGTCCTTGGCCAGACGCAGGATGCGGTGCATGTCGGCCGCCCCGATGCGCTCGCCGGTGATCTCGATCGCCGCCTCCATCATCGACAGCGCCATGCCTTTCACGCCGTAGCCGAACAGGGCCAGGTTGCCCTT
>LSQX01395013.1_pt1 | contig 11555 bp, 7 predicted proteins | sample 654561 | NCBI WGS metagenome assembly LSQX01 (sample SAMN04489861, study PRJNA283612) | anaerobic digester metagenome | isolation source: 4 biogas reactors fed with cattle manure at either 37C or 55C with and... | place: Denmark: Kongens Lyngby | collected 2014 | reverse complement strand
TAACATAGACAGCAACAACGGAAGACTCAAAGCTATGGAAATCACCAGCAGGATACGCAGGTTTTTGATCTCTTTTTCCTTCTCCTGGGCTTCCCAGTCCCGATCGACTTCCTCTATCTTTTCAGCTTCATAACCCAAAGACTGTATCGCTTGGATGAGGGCGGTAACTTTAATCTCCTCAGGCTGATAATCTACCGTGGCCCTTTCTGTAGTCAGGTTGACATTAGCTGTTTTGACTCCCCCCAAAGAATTCAGCTTCTTCTCCACGCGAGCAGAACAGGCCGCACAGGTCATACCTGACACTTTTAAGGTAATCTTATTCTCTTCTGCTTCCCTTTCCCTAATTGTTTTAAAACCCAGCTTTTCTATTACCTCATCAAACCGCTCCGGTTGAAGCAGATTGTCGTCGTATTCAATATCAACTCTTTCCAGAACTAGATTAACATTGGCTGAATTAACCCCTTCCAGGCGGTTAAGCCCTTTTTCAATTCGGGCAGCACATGCCGCTCAGGTCATTCCAGCTACTTTCAGTGACTCTTTTATGCTGCTCTCCTCCTAACTACTAATCGATTACTTACTCTAGTATGCCAAGAGTAAAAACTAATACTCAGCCACAGTCTATAGTATTGCTGTGTCCCCATCTTCCTGGGTCTATTCGGATAATATTTTTATTTGGTTTCGGCCGGCTTCCTTGGCTTGGTATAAAGCTTGGTCAGCCCTCTGGAACAAGTATGCAGGGGAAAAATTGAAATCGGGAATTATGGATGCCCCCCCAATACTGATGGTAGCGTAGAATTTGGCCGACGAGAAATTATCACCCGTGATAGCAAGATCTTCAACAGCTTGGCGCAGGGTTATAGCCATCTTTTCAGCCTCATCTTTTCCGGTCTCTGGCAGGACCACAACAAATTCGTCTCCTCCATAGCGCACTGCCAAGTCACTAGCGCGCCTAAATAATCCGTCTATGGTGCGGGCAATCTTAATCAAACATTCATCTCCAGCTTGATGACCGTAAGAATCATTATATCCCTTGAAATGATCTACATCTACCACCAGCAGAGCCAGCGGCTTCTGGTTGCGTAAACAGCGATTCCATTCCATCTCCAAGATCTTATCAAAGTGCCGTCTGTTCCATAAGCCAGTTAAGGGGTCTTTCAAGGTGAGCACATGCAATACCTGATTTACCTTTTCCAGTTCAGCTTTTTGCTGCTCGATTTCTTTTTTTGACATCTCCAGAGCAGTGGTACGTTTTTTTACTACTTCATCTAGATTGGCGTTTATTTCTGTTAACTGCCTGGTCATCTCTTCCTGTTTGTCAAAGACATGCGCGTAATTCTGGGCCAGTACCATTGATTGAGTAAATACGAAAACCAGTAGGCCTAGAGAAGAGAGATTGCCGCTACGAAATATTGATCTCAAAAGGGTGGAACCATGATCGCCCATCCACACACTCAAGAAAACTATATCATTCAGCGATGCTGCGAATAACACAAATGCTCCCACAACGATCAAGGTGGTGCCAGGCTCCTTGCGACGCAATACATTGGTCAATAAATATAAAAGGTAGACAATCACCACTATAACGAACAACTGATAGATCGGGTTTATAACCGAAAAAATGCGAGCGGGCGTTAAAAGGACGACAGCTGCAAAGCTAAATCCAACCACTTGCACTATTCGCAACAACCGGGTGGAAAAATGAGAAGGGAATATCGACTTAAAGAACATAACTAGTATAGGTACCCCTAAATAAAAAGTCATGGTTTGCATTTTATGTGCCATTTCCCAGCTGAAACCCGGATAGAGGAAAATAAAGAATCTTTCCCCAACTAACAAAGTCCTTATAGCTATCAATAAACAGTACAAACAGAAGTAAAGAGCAGCGTAGTCTTTTTTTCTAAAGATAAACAACGCCAGATGATATAAGCCTATAATCAGCAAGCTGCCAAACAGAAAGAGCTCATAAGCTATACTTTTGTATCTTAAGCTCAGAATTTGCTCCTCGCTACCCAGGATAAGGCTTTCCAGAACACCGCCACTACGATGATAAAAGTTAGCAACTTGAATTACTATTTCATTTTCACCTGGCTGGACTTCAAACAAGGCTACTTGGGGAAGGTACTGAGGAGTCACATCAGACCGATTGGTTCCGATCGTTCCCGCTGCAGCTATAAGTTCATTATTTACCCACAGATTATAAGCGGTAAATATCCGGGGGATTTTTAACCCCCATCTGTCGTTAGTATCGGTTTTTATTATCAACCGATAAGTAGCATATCCATCTCCAGGTAATTTACTACCGTTAATTTGGTATCCGTTCCAAGAACCTGGCAGATCTATGTAGGCAGAGGTCGGCTTGTGGTCACTTAGTTCCTGCGGATCCAGCAGTTGATCCCAGTAAAAACTCCATTGTCCATCTAACTTGACCACTCCAGTGTCTGGTTGCCATTCGGTCAGGTCAAGAACCCCTTCCACCGCCCTAGGGCTCTGTTCTGAAACTCCGGCAGAACACCCTCCCAGCAAAGGCAATACCATGAGGAGGATCGCTATAATGAATAGGTGCAATTTACTAGGGTTCATATGTAATAACTCCTTAATCAACTCAAACTACAGCTATTATTCTTGTTGAAACCAAGATAGCATATTGGGGAAACATTCAGAAGACTTTTGCAGCGGTGTTAAGCCGTTTCCCTGTTGCACTTCTAACAGAATTCGTTTTTTATCTTCCGGCAGATCCAACTCCAACGTCCCTCCAGCCTCTTCCCGTTGTTGTAGCAGTGTTTACCTGCCCGATTGTCAAAACCTGCTTTTGTCGCAATCAGGCTGATAGGGCTGCCTCAAGCGTCATATAATGCACTCACATTATATTCGGTATCATGCAGTTCTTCAACTTTTGCGGCTGGTAGTCTTGGCGATTTGTTGTTGGAGGCAAAATCGTCAAATATGAAAATAGTCCGCCCTCGGAGTAGGACGGACAGGTGTTAAAAGTAAAAGGAGCCTAATTTGCGTTGCGGCAAATTTATATAATAACTATCACTGATTCGGATCGACACTGGGATCGTTCCCCACATATTTAAATTAACCAGGATACTGTTTGTTCTCATTTTTCACATTGATAATTAAAGCGAAAGCGATAGTTCCGTAGGCTATAAAGCTGCGGAAATACTCGCCCAATGCAGCATTGTTGAACAAATTCTGCCCGGCCTGGGGTGAGACAATAAAAAGGGTATGAAAAAGGAAGATCCCCAGAAGTGCATGCCTTATTTTAGCACTTGTAATAGTCGCCCCGCCTGCTAAAAGGGCCGCGCAAGAAATAACTCCAGCATTCATATGGGCTGTATAAACATCAAACATGCCTATGTTCTGCAGGTACACCAACTGGCCTAAAGCAGCCAGTAGAGTAGATATTATAATTACTTTTATTCTGATCAGGTTCACATCAATGCCAAGCACCGCACTTGCTTCAGTATCGCCACCTACCGCTTTAACCTGCTGTCCGAAACGGGTGTTTAAAATATAGGAAATAATGCCGGCAACCAGGAGCACCATCAATATCATAAACAAAGGTATTTCTATTTCCCCTATTTTAAAAAGCCAGAGCTGATCGATAGTATTGCGATACATGCCCATATCAACGGTATTTCTCACCCCTATACCCCGGGTAAGAATTATTTCTTGGTTTTTAACCGGAATAACTGTTCCAAAACCAACCAAGAAAATGAGCTGATATATGCTGTTAATGAAAAAACCAATAATGATGGTGGTGATCATTTCTTTGCCTTTGACCCTATTCAATATACGACCGATCACATATCCCGATAAAACTGATAAAATTATCCCTATGATAAGTATTAGCAAGATTCCTTGGCTATCCCCTACCTGATAGGCGATGGTGACCAATAATGCTGTTTGAGCGGCCATGGCTCCCACAGTAATGGCAAAATTAAGGCCCATACCGGCCACTACTGGAATGATCAGTGATAATACCAATATCCCATCTCTAATAAATCGCGTTATTACCTGATTAAGGACAAAACTACCGCTAAGACCAGAGAATTGCCAGGCTAATAATGAAAGTATAATAAATACGGCGGGAGTCAGGTATTCACTATTTATAAATGTGACTGGTTGCTTTCTTAAACTCAATAGCCGCTCCTCCGTTTTTCCCGTATCAACAAAGCATATAATATAATGCCGTAAGTAATAAACGTCCTTAGAATTTCGGTTAACTCGGGTATAAGTATATCGTTGGCTATCGGCACAGTTAAGAGATATATGGACTGTAGCAGGTAAGTTCCCAGTATAGCCTGGAACACAAAAGTTCTTTTTCCAGTGCTTCCGCCTATTAAGATTGCGGAAATAGCGGGAAACGCCATGGAAAGCGGCTCATCGTAAAGCTGGATGAACCCGTAGCTTTGAGCATAAACACATATACCAAAACCCGCGATGACGGTAGAAATAATGATGGCATTCAAGCGTATTTGGGCTATATTTATACCGGACAGTTTTGAAAAAGCTTCGTTTTCTCCCACCGCCAGGATGGCTCGACCGATTCTGGTACGAAAATAAAAGTATAAGAAAACACAAATGAACGCAAAAAAGGCTATCAAGCCGAGAGGTATTTCAATACCACCCATCTTGATGACCCATAAGTTGTCCAAGATATTATTAAAGTAGTTTCCTAAACTGATTTTCGGCCTTAACCCCTGACCTCCTATGGGATAAAGCATTTCCCGATTCTGAAAGGGGGCCAGAGTCCAAAAGTAGTTCATCAGGGATATAAAAGAAAAGCCAATAAAAGTACTGGCAATTTCTTCTCTGCCTTGGACTCTATTGAGGATCAGTCCATATATCCATCCCAAGAATATGCAGATTATCAAGCTGAAGAATAGAGCCATGAAAAAGCCGCCCAGACCGGTCATCCTGAAATTAACAGCCAGGCACATGCCTACTAATCCACCCATAATGCCGACCGGGAGACCGAAATTCATGCCGGCACCCACGTTGAGCATGGGGATAAGCGAGAGTACCAGTACGCCATTCATGATCAGCTTGATCAGGGATTCGTTCAGCAATATGACCAAATCCATGTGCACAGCATAAGCCAAGCCGATCAATACCGCCAAAAATATCAAAATGATTATTTGGGGAGGCTGTATACTAGAGTTCCTCATACCCCACCCCCTGCTGGCCTGACAAAGCCAGTCCAAAATCTATATCAGGTGCCTGGGGAGACAGTATTCTAAATTGCTTGCCCTGAACCATGACCGCTATACGGTCACATACCCGTTTTAATTCATCCAATTCACTGGAAACGATAATAATGGTAGTGTTTCTGGCCCGATTGATTTCCAGCAGCATACCCAGGATCCTTTCCTTGGCGGATATGTCAACACCCCGAGTTGGTTCCGCCACGAACAATACCTGCGGATCCACGGTCAATGCTCGGGCAATGCATACTTTTTGCTGGTTCCCGCCACTTAATTCTTTCACCTTTTGCTTAATGGAAACACATTTAATATCAAAATCCCGAATCATCTGGTTCACATGAGCACTAGTTTTTCTTCGATCAATTAAACCCAGGAAAGGAAAAAGAGATTCCCGAGTGAACATATTTTTTATCTGATTGCCCGAAAAAATAATATTGTTTTCCAGAGACTGATCTGCCAAAATGCCTAGGCCTCGTCTATCATCAGGCAATACATACATTCCTTTTAAGATGTTGGCTTTAGCGTCCATTTTCCGTAGTGGTTCATTCTGGTAGAAAACCTGACCTTGAACTGGGAACATTCCCATGATTCCATAACCAAGTGCCAGTTTGCCATGTCCGGACAAACTGGTTAAGCCCAGTATTTCGCCTTTATATACAGTCAAATCCAAACCTTTTATTTCTTCGCCGGGCATATCTACCGAAAAATCTCTAAAAACAACCACCGGCTGAGGGTCAATCTCTCTTTGGACAGCTGTGGCTTTGGACACAATGTGACCAACCATATCCTGGGCCAGTTGATTTATGATAATATGGTTTCTGTCGTACTGAGAAACCACTTTTCCGTCTCTTAAAACGGTCACTCTGTCGCAAATCTGCTCAACTTCTTCCAACCGATGGGATATGAATATTACCGCGATGCCCCGCCGGGACATCTCCTTTAAGATGTCGATTAATTTCAAGGCGTCATTCTTGTTAAGAACAGCGGTGGGCTCGTCTAGGATCAACAACTTTAAATCAGTGCGATTTATTTCCCGTGCGATCTCCACAAATTGCTTTAGGTTTATGGATAGATCAACAACCATGATAGCCGGATCCAATTCAATTCCCAATTGCCTTAAGGTTCTTTTGGCACTGTCGTTATTTCGCTTGGTATCTACAAAAGAACGCTGCCTGCCCAACAACCGGTTGGTAAAGTTTAGGGTTTCTTCGCGGCCTAGCTTAATATTCTCTCCCACCGTCATATCAGGAAGTAAGGCAAATTCCTGATGAATCATACCAATGCCCTGTCGGATGGCCTGGCCGCAATTATTAAATCTTACTCTTTTCCCTTGATAATAGATCTCCCCCTGGTATCCGCCGGTTTTATGTATAACTGAGTTGCCAAATAAAATATTCATCAAGGTCGTTTTTCCCGATCCGTTGGCTCCCACAATACCATGTATTTCTCCAGCCTTAATTGACAGATTTACATTGTCTAAAGCCGGAATACCGTCATAATAGCTTTTATGCAAATTTCTTATTTCCAAAATACTATTCATGTTGCCCTCATAAAACTCAATATTGCCCAACGGGTAACGGCAAAAAAAGAAGACAGGCTGTCATGATAAGTATGACAGCCTGAATTATTGATGCTGCGATAGCTGAGATACTAGTACAGAATTGAATCCATGATCATCACATAATAATTGTCGAGCTCAGGACCATCTTCCTCAGCTTTGAATTTGCTGAAACTTACTTCACATCCAAATGTGTCCTGGGCAAACTGGTTCAAATTATTAGTATCTTGGTAATCAAAACTGGGGTCGACAATCATCTTTTGGGCTAGTTCTACAGCATATTGCGGCATAAACACTGTTGCCGGCATAGGCCATCCGCCTAATCTATCGCTCATTCCGGCAGCTACCGCTTTTTCCGAGATCATATCATTCACTTTTTCAAAGTTCCAGGCATCTTCTTCCGAAATCTCCAATCCTAATACGGTCGGGTAGGCCTGCAGTGGTGTCGGGCAACATTGTTCCGCTACCATGAACTTCAATTTAAAGGCTTCGTCAATAATTACGTCATACATAGGACAATTACTTCCGAAGATATTGGTATCGGCTCCATGTTTGGTAATCTGCCTAGGAATGTCTTCTCTCAAAAATTGAAGCATTGGGCCGGTTCCGTTGCCGGTTTGAGGATCAGGGGTGACTACCTCAACCCATTCCATCCCTAATTCTTCACAGGTCTTTTGCATGGCATCTTTTCTTTGGGAAATTACTTCTTTAGCTAAATGAGTAGGAAAAGAATAGTGGATCATGGTCTTGGCACCCATTTTATGTGCCTGGGTGGCTATAGCTTGGCCTCTCCTCACCCAATCGGTGTCCAGATTTACATCTACATATTTAGACATCAAGGCTGGGTCATCCCAAATGGGTGCCGTCATGGTAATAATATCAGGCCTTTTTTCCTCCACTTTTTGCAGAGCCGGCAATAGGCCTGCCTGACCGGATATGACGATAATAGCCTTCATGTTCGGATCGTCCGCCAAAGACGTGATTTGGCTCAATCCGGTTTCTATCTCCGTGGAAAAATTCTCTGGCAAAGTAATATGTTTAACAATACCGGGGTACTTGTCAGCCATGTTATCAGCCGCCCTAAACTCATCCTCACTGGTTGACAATGTTGGCGTCACGATCCCAATTTTATAATCAACCGCCTTTTCAGTTGGCACAGAATCTGCATTTGATTGATTTCCACAGCCGACCAACAAACTCGCCAGCATAAGAATCATTACTACTAATGAGATGTTTTTTCTCAAACCCCTCTACCTCCCCATTGCTAATCTGATAATAATGACAAACCTTAAGAGAAAGGTGCTATTTCTCAGTCAGGGAACAGCTCCTTTATTGTTGAAACCAGCCTCCCTCCCATAAAATTCATGTAGTCCCTTGTCAAGGATAATTGTAAATAAGTTTAATTCATTTGTCTAATAACATATAGTTATATATTGTTTAGTCTGTGCGGTTATCTTTGCGGGCTATGTGCAGACAGTTCCGGGTAAGAGAAGGGATTCAGTGATATGCCAGTGCTAGCATTTAACCTGTGAAAAGAAAAAAGACACCTATGAAAATTATAGGTGTCTTGGTTGGTCAGTGATGAAAAGGAAGCTACCGGTTTAATTAAGCTCCATCGGAATTCCGTTGTTGTCGACGAACCGCTTCTTCCGGCAGATCCAACCCCAAGGTCCCCCCCGGGTTCATGATGTTATGGGGGTCAAAATGTCTTTTCAGGGCGCGGAAAACTTCCAGCTGGTTGGGGCCGATCTGGCCTTCCAGCCAGGGAGCAGTCATCTTGCCAATGCCGTGGTGGTGACTCATGGCGGCACCATATTCTTGTATGCTGTCTAGAATCCCATATTGATAATTCAGGTACTCATCTATCTGGTTGATGCGGGCTATAAATATGAAGTACAAGTTAGCCCCCTGAGGATAGACATGGGATATGTGCGTCATGCATACCGTATTAGGTCGGCTCTTGCAATATCCTCTCACCCCTTGGTAGACTTCCTGCATATTATCCCAGGAAACCGCACATTCCAGGGTATCGGTCATAATGCCAAAATCCTGCAAGTCCTCTCGCAGGTAGGGATCTTTGAACCTGCCCTTTTCCCAGGCTTGGGTAACAAATTTAGTGGTATACATGGCCCCGTATTTTTTGCAGATCCGATGGATATTGCGTTTGACCACTCGGGTAAAGGTCTTATCTCCGTCAGCTAGCCCCAGCATCATGCACTTTTCGCCTTTTTTATAGCCTCGCCTTTCCAGTACCTTATCAATTATAGTGCCTTCTACTCCATAAAGCTTCATGGCCACATCAGTTTCCTCCGGATCAGACACCCGAAATACTGAGGGATAGCCAAACTCGCCCTGCATGATTTCCCGGGTAGCTTCCATGGCATCCTGCCAGTTTTTGAACATGTACGAAAACTTGCTCTGGCTGTCCGGCATATACCTGAATATCTTCAGGGTCACCGCCACCAGTATGCCAAAAGTTCCTTCACTGCCCATCATGATCTGGTCAATAGAGGGCCCGGTGGCACTGGCAGGATATTCAGCCGTTTTAATGGTTCCCACCGGAGTGACATATTCCTGACAAATAACTATATCCTCTATCTTGCCATAATAGGTGGAATTCTGACCAGCTCCTCGGGTCACCACCCATCCGCCCACACAGGAATACTCGAAGGATTGCGGAAAATGTCCGCAGGTATAAGCCCTTTGGGCCTGCAAAAGCTGAGGGGCGTCATTGAGGGTCTTTTCCAATAGCGGGCCAGACATGCCGGGTTCAACGGTGATGGTCTGATTAATCTCATTAAACTTCAACACTTTGTTCATATGTACACGCATGTCTAGAGTAATGCCCTTTTCAACGCACTCTACCCCTCTGGTTACCGAAGATCCTCCCGCATAAACATAGATATTGATTTTTTCCTGGTGGCAATAATCCACTATTTTCTTGATGTCCTCTTTATCGCGGGGATGAATGACCAGATCGGGTACGTTTTCAGCTATTCCTTCTCTAAGCCGCATCAGATCGATCATGGTCTTGCCGTAGGCCACTTGCAGACGCGAGTACTCATCTTCCCGTGTATTTTCTGGGCCAACTATCTTCTTAAAATGGTCAATTTGCTCCGAGGTAAGAGAAGTGGGTAGATCAAAGGATACTTCTTCCAGGCCCATTTTCTGTTTTTGTTGGAAATCCCCATCATTCATCTGGAAGGTGCTTTTCATGAGTTCATAAAGGCGGGGGTTAGGATGCTTGAATTCCTGGGGATCCCCCCACTTTAAAATAGACCGGTAGGATTTTTCGGGTGGTGCTTGTACATGCCAGTCCGGTACAAAACCGCTGTGTTTATTGCTCATCATATCCGCTCCTTCACGATTTCCTAAATGTCAGGATAGTGGGTGATCGCTTTGATTTCCTTGTATAATTTCTCCAGCCGGGAATAGATTTTGCAGTAGACCCGGTGATAAAGTTCATGGTAGAGCTGGGCATTGACAGGGTCTGGTTCAAAAAAGCTGGTATAATGAACCATGTTATTGATGGCTTCTTCATAGCTGCTGAATACTTTTAAGCCAACAAATCCATTGATGGCGGCGCCCAGTCCGGAAGTTTCATAGGTTTGTCCCCGGACCACTGTGCGGTTGAACATATCAGCGGTGATTTGACAGATGGCATTACTCTGTGATCCTCCCCCGGAAACCGCTATCCTTTGCACTTTTACCTTGGATTTCTTTTCGATATTTTCCAAACCCTCGATGAGCGCATAATTGATCCCTTCAATGATAGCTCGGTAGATGTGAACCCTGGTATGCACATCCCCAAAGCCAATGACCGCACCTTTCGCTTCTGGTATCTTCAACCCGGGAGACCAGAATGGTTGCAGGATGAGACCCTGGGATCCCGGGGGGACATCACCCAATTTCTCATCCAGTACGGTCTCCGGAGAGACTCCCCGAGCTTCCGCCTCGATCATTTCCCGGGCACCAAATTCCTTTTTGAACCAGCTTATCATCCAATATCCCCGGAAAATTTCCACCTCCGGATTATAATACCCTGGTATAGAGGCCGGGTAAGGAGGCATAAATTGCAGCGGTTCCAAATAGCGCCCGGAAGTAGTTTGCACAGTAGCAGTAGTACCAAAACTCATACTGGCACAGGAAAGATCCCGACATCCCACCCCCAAGGTCTCACAGCCCTTGTCAGATCCAGCGGCAATAACCGGGGTATCTTCTTTAATACCGGTAGCCGAGGCAGCTTGGGCGGTAACGCCCCCAATGATCTCTCCCGGTTTGACCAGGTCATAGAGCTTAGCTTTGTCGATGCCAAACATTTTCCATTTGAAATCAGTATTAGACTTGACCCAGCACTGCCTCTTGTAATCGAAGGGGATGTGCCCGATTTGGCTGGCTACTGAATCTACAAATTTTCCGGTCAGCTGAAAATTAAAAAAACCCGATAATAATAGGAACTTATAAGTTTTTTCCCATAATTCAGGCTCATTTTCGATTATCCAATTGGTTTTGGCTTGTCTTCTGAGAATATCCACAGCTTTGGCCATGCCCACTGTCTTGAGCATGATATTGTTGTAAAAGGGAAGGGGTTCCCTACATTGCGCCATTCTTTGATCCAACCAGATTATAGCCGGTCGCAGTGGTTTACCTTCTTCATCAACAATGATGGTGGCATCTCTCTGTGTGGTCACCGCTACGCCGATAATTCTGTCCCAATCCTCAGGCTGCCTGGATTTTAAGATTTGGCAGGCCCGGCAGCAATTATCCCAAAAAACAGCGGTATCTTG
>LSQX01021164.1_pt1 | contig 11557 bp, 10 predicted proteins | sample 654561 | NCBI WGS metagenome assembly LSQX01 (sample SAMN04489861, study PRJNA283612) | anaerobic digester metagenome | isolation source: 4 biogas reactors fed with cattle manure at either 37C or 55C with and... | place: Denmark: Kongens Lyngby | collected 2014 | reverse complement strand
GTCTCCAGCGGACATTCCTCTTACTTGAGGTAGCGTCACATGAGACTCGTCTACAAAGAGAAGAAAATCATCAGGAAAATAATCTAATAAGGTATAAGGGGGACTATCAGGCTCTCTTCCATCTAAAATTCGAGAATAATTTTCTATACCCGAGCAATATCCCATTTCCATCATCATTTCAATATCAAAATTGGTTCGTTGTCTAATACGCTGAGCTTCAAGCAGTTTATCGTGAGAATTGAGCTCTTTTACTTGATGCTCAAGTTCCTCATCAATTTCTCGAATAGCCCTTTGAAGGTTATCTGACGACGTAGCAAAGTGAGAGGCTGGAAAAAGAATCATATGGGAAAGTTCGTTTAGGATTTCTCCTGTTAACACATCAAACTCACGAATTCTTTCAATCTCATCTCCGAAAAATTCTATTCGAACCCCCTTAGCACTTTCATCTGAAGGGACCACATCTAGCACGTCTCCTCTAACTCTGAAAGTTCCTCGAGAGAAATCAATATCATTTCGCTCATATTGAATGGCAATGAGTTTTTTTATCACTTCATCTCGATCTCTCATCATACCTGGTCTAAGAGAAATGGATAAATCACTATATTCATCTGGATTACCCAAACCGTAAATACACGATACTGAAGCCACGACAATAACATCTCTTCTCTCAAAAAGAGCTGCCGTAGCCGAGTGACGAAGTTTGTTTATTTCGTCATTAACAGAAGAATCTTTCTCAATAAAAGTATCAGACTGAGCCACATAAGCTTCAGGTTGATAGTAGTCATAAAAAGAAACAAAGTATTCTACAGCGCTCTCTGGGAAGAACTCTCTAAACTCAGAAGCTAACTGAGCCACTAAAGTTTTATTATGAGCAATCACTAAAGCAGGTCTTTGGGTCCGTTCAATAATATTTGCCATGGTAAATGTCTTACCTGATCCTGTAACTCCTAGTAAAGTTTGACCATGATTCCCCTTATTAATAGAGTCTACCAAAACATCAATGGCCTGGGGCTGATCTCCCGTTGGCTTAAATTTTGATTCTATCTTAAATGTCCCATCCATTTCTATTACACCTCATTTTTATCATATTTTTCATTATAACCTTTATTCTTAAAATAGTACATGTGTTCACTTATAATTAACACAGTCTTTTTAATTGTTTTCCTCCCTATATACCATAGGATTCTGACGGAGGAACAAATAATACTCCTAAGTTCATATTTTCTTCAATCATCAATGTAATAGTCTTAGCTCTGTTCTTTTCGTCTTTTACGGATAGATCAATTTGTCTAGGATAGTTGGCTAGAATCACCTGATAAATCAATTCCTGATAGGTAGGACTGGGCTTACGGTTAAGGGCTGATACCCGGTGCCCAGATCTTAACCCAGCCGAATATGCCGGTGACGTTCTTTTCACCTCTAAGACCACCACGTCCTGATTAGTCGATACAAATCTAGGTTGCCGACTTCGTTCAATTTTACGAAAGAAATACACTTCTCCTTGAATGATAAAAGGTCCAATTAAGACCAGGCCATAGACAAGATTTTCATTGAAACTAACTCCTAAACCTAAAAGAAGGATCAATACTCCCGCTATGATTTTCAACCCAGCCATGACATATACTGCTTCTTTTTTGTTAAATCCTGTGAAGGTTTCTTTCACACTAAACATCGGATAAAGAAGGAAATAAAAAATGGTTTGACCCAAAATTGCCCCTGACATAGAAAAGAACCCCACTGAAGTAGGTAGAAAGTAAGACTTGTTCATCCTAAATCCACCTATAATTATCTTACCTTTAGCAAACAACAAAGGGGTGAACCCGAAATTTCGGTCTATGACTAAAATTAAGGCTTGCACCAGCTGCATTATGCCTATAAGAAGATAAAGTGGCAGGATATTTCTCATAAAAACTTCGGAATTTCCCATTAAGATTTCCGCAAGGAAGATAATTAAGATATTAATGGCCACGTTAATATAGGGAGATAAACTGGTGAGAACAAAAACAGTAAGCAAAAAAACCAGCTGAACTTCGCTATAGAGATAAAACTCTAAGTGAAGCCAATAGGCTATAAGACTGACTATGCCCCCTCCGAATAATCCAAATAATAATTGCTTAAATGACAAAACTAGGGGTGAGTCTTCACTTTCCCCTAGTATCATTTTTCGTAGTGAGGTTTCTTTCAAGTTTTGAAAGAAGAAGATCCCCGCAATTCCTATTAAAATCAGTATTTCCGGAGAGTATAAACTAGTAAAGTAACCCTTTAGGACTTCTCTAATCATAACTCTTCATTTCCTTTTTTTATTTTAGTAGTTCAATGGCTTTTTGTAATTGAACATCATTCTCTATGGTTATTGGTTGCTCAATATCTTCAGGTAGCGCTACTTCCACATCAGGTATAATACCTTCCCCGTGAATATTAATTCCATTAGGAGAATAATAAGATGATACGGTTATTTTAACCCCTTCATCATCCCCAACATTGTAAGCTTGTTGAACGATTCCTTTTCCGAAGGTTTTTTGTCCCACTAAAGTGGCTTTCTTATAATCTTTAAGTGCACCTGAAACTACTTCTGAAGCTGATGCACTGCCTTGGTCAATTAAAACCACAAGTTCTGCATCTCCGTAATTTCCACCTTTACTGATATAATCTTTTTTCTGGTCATATTTATCTAAAGTATATAACACCGTTTTTCCTTTTTCGATAAATAATGATGATAAATCTAAAGCTTCATCTAGGTAACCACCTGGGTTTCCTCTTAAGTCTAGAATGAACTTCTCAGCTCCCTGGGTTTTAAGCTCATCTAAAGCTTCTTCCACTTGTTTTGCTGTACCATTGGTAAATTGTAGCATTGTTACACGCCCAATATTATCTGCCACCATATCCTGTTTAACATTCACCATGGTAATTGAACTACGAATAATGCTTACCTCTTTTTCCTCACCGTTACTTAAAATCGTTAAGGTGACAGGTTCGCCTTCATTTCCTTTAATCACAGAGACGGCTTTGTCCATTTCCGTGCCAGCATAAGGCACTCCTTCTACCGCAATGATAAAGTCTCCTGCCCGAAGACCAGCCTCAAAAGCTGGAGTTCCTTCAAATGGGGTAATTACCACAATTTTATCTTCTTTAATTCCGACCATAATTCCGATACCCACATAATTTCCTTGGCCATCATCATTAAAATCCGCATATTCTTCTTCATTGTAAAATACGGTGTAAGGATCTCCCACAGAATTTACCATCCCTTTAATAGCTCCCTCTAAAAGGGCGTTTTGATCTATTTCCTGATAGTACTGTCCATTGATTAAATCTTTAACCTCAAACAACTTATCAAAAGTTCCGTCGTCTCCCGCAGTTTGACTTCCATTAAGAATTTTAGCTTCGTTTAGAGATCCATAGAGGGCTCCTCCAAAAAAAGATCCCACAGCGATTATCAGAACGATGAAAAATAAAAAGAAGCGATTAGGTCTTTTCGTAGATCTTTCTCTGTTCAATTGTCATCACTCCTTTTTTATGTTTAATTATACATCTAAAAATCTCTTAAGTGCAATAAAGCTTCCTAAAGCTCCAATAAGTAGCCCGGTTACCCCAAACTGCCATGAAAAGTTAGCCAAAATAAATTGTGGAGTAACTAATTCGGCATAGAATGTACTCTTGGTTACGTCAGCATAAACCACCTGATAGGTAAAGTAAATGACCACCACAGAGAGAATCCCTCCAATTAGGCCCATGATCATCCCTTCAATAATAAAGGGTAATCGGATAAACCAGTTAGTGGCTCCAACAAACTTCATGATTCCGATTTCTCGTCTTCTGGAATAAACCGTAAGCTTAATAGTGTTCGAAATTAAGAATAAGGAAACTAACACTAAGATAACAAAGATGACGATTCCAATAGTTCTAATCAGCTCAGATAGAGAAATGATTTTTTCCACAGTTTCTCTTTCGTTACCCACATCTTCCACACCACGAACATTAATCAGCGCTTCCTCAACTAAAAGGGCAGCACCTGTTTCATCTAGAGAAATAATATAAGAGTTAGGAAGAGGATTTCTCTTCTCTGAAAAACCTGTGAGAATAGAGTTATTCTCTCCTAGTCTTTCTTTGAATTTCTCGTAAGCTTCTTCTTTACTTTCATAAACAATCTCTTTTACCCCTTCAATAGAGGTGACAATCTTTTTAATATTTTCTTCTTCTGCAGAGGTAATCTCATCACTTAAATAAGCTTTAATCTCTACTTTTGATTCAATAGACTCTACACCTAAGTTGACGGTTTGAGCTACAATCAGGAAAATCCCGAAAATAAAGAGGGTAGCGGAAACGGTGATTATACTAGCTAATGTGATGGTCTTATTTCTTCTAAGACTTCTAAGAGCATCCATAAAAAACATTTTAAATTTATACATTTAATTCATACCTACCCTTCTTCTCGTCTCTCACGATTTTCCCCTTCTCTAGGGCAATAACTCTTTTCTCACTAGCATCCACAATTTCTTTAGCATGAGTAGCCATTAATATCGTAGTGCCCGCCTTATTGATATCCATGAGAAGTCTCATGATGTCTTTTGCTGTTTCTGGGTCAAGGTTTCCTGTAGGTTCATCCGCTATAAGCAAGGATGGATTATTCGCAATAGCCCGTGCTAAAGAAACTCTTTGTTGTTCTCCACCAGAGAGCTCATCTGGATAACTTTTAGATCGGTCTGAAAGTCCAACCAAGGCTAGTACCATAGGAACTCTTCTTCTAATTTCCTTAGGGGTAGCATCGATAACTCTCATGGCAAAAGCCACATTCTCAAATACATTAAGATTTGGAATTAATCGGTAATCTTGGAATACCATTCCAATTTTACGTCTGTAATAAGGCACATCTCGTTTAGTGATGGCCTTCAAGTTTTTATTGCTAACAATAACGTCTCCCTTAGTGGGATCAATTTCTTTTAGTAACATTTTTACAAATGTAGATTTCCCAGCTCCACTAGCTCCAACTAAAAATACAAATTCACCAGAATCAATCCGAGTGCTAATGCCATCTAAAGCCACAACATTATTGCCATATTTCTTTGTGACACTTCTAAATTCAATCATTTTACCTCTCCTAAATGTTCATATTTATTTCAAACTTTGATGCGAAATTCAAAAAATCTTCGATTCTGAATTCTTCAAAGTCTTTCATTCAACAGTACTTTATTGGTTATTCCAACCGATATTCATTATAAAATATCAATGTAAAGATTTTATGAAGAGCTTTAGGAGTATTCCATTTTAAAGCTTAATATCGATAAACCCTTCCCCTAGTACCTCATGCACATCATTAACAGAAATGAAGGCTTTTGGGTCAATTTCTTTTATATAGTTTCGAAGTCGGATATAATCTCGTCTAAGTAAAATAACATACAAGACCTGAATATCTTCAGATGTATAGCCCCCATAGCCGTTTAGCACTGTGCAGGAGCGATCTAAATCTTCGATGATAAACTGTACAATTTCTTTTTCTTTTTTACTAATTATCATCAGTTCTTTGGAGGTATTAAATCCGTCAATTAGCCTGTCCACTAAAGCACCATTAAATACGATGGATAGTAGGGCATATAACCCTGCCGTAATTCCGAAGGTTAAAACCCCTGTGATTCCAATGATAAAATCTACAATTAACAAAGATTTCCCAATATCAAAATGGAAATATTTGCTAAGGATTTTAGCCACAATATCCGTACCTCCCGTACTAGCACCTTTATTAAAGACCACAGACATGCCAAGAGCCATAATTAACGTTCCCACTGCAGCATTGATGAAAAGATCATCCGTTAGCTGTTTAGGATTAAGAAATGTTTCCATGGCCCACATAATCATAGACAACATAACAGAGGCATAGATGGTTTTGGCTCCAAATTGATTTCCTAGGGTTATGAAAGCGATGATAAACAAGATTAAGTTTAAAAATAAAATAATAATCCCTACAGGAATGACTGTAATATAATTATTAATAATAATGGCTAATCCAGACACGCCACCCGCTGCTATGTTGCTTGGAATATGAAAAAATACAAGTCCTGATGCCACCAGTGCTAAACCAAACGTAATCATGACTAAATCTTTAAATCCTCTTAATTTCTTCCTCATTAAAACACTCCCCTTCTTATTCGTTTTACTCTGCCTTTTTCTTTGGCAGGCTAAACCCTTGACCAATGACTTCTGTGGTAGCACTGGCCGTCACAAAAGAATCTTGATAATTATCTTTTAAAAATAGTTTCAACTTAATAAATTCCTTTGTATTTAGAACCGTATAGAGGACGTGATTTTTATTTCCTCCATAAGCTCCTTCACCATCAAAAATGGTGGCTCCCCGAGATAAGTCTTGGACAATAAAGGTCCTAACTTCTTCTTTGTGAGACGTAATGATAAACACTTGCTTCTTTTCATTAAATCCTCCTACTACTTTATTAATCACTACACCGTTAAGCATAGTGGCTAAAGCAGCGTAAAGCCCTCTTTCTAATCCAAAAGCTAAAGCCACTAATATGACCACCGTAAGATCCACCATGGTCATGGATATGCCCATGGATAAACTGGTATATTTATGGAGAAGTTGCGCTATGATATCTGTGCCTCCAGTGCTGGCTTGTTGATTAAATACAATGCCAAGACCAGTCCCTAAGATAAGAATCCCCATGATGGAGGTCAACATAAGATCATCCGTTAAAGCTTTCGGTTGGATGACATTCTCAATAATCCACATGAAAATAGATAGTGCTGATGCGGCAAAGATCGTCTTCTTTCCAAAACCTTCCCCTAGAAACTTAAATGCCAAACCAAATAAAATGATATTCAAAAAGATAACATAGGCAGATACGGAAATGTTAGGCGTAAGGCTAGTCATCACTAGGCCCAGTCCGGACACTCCTCCTGGAGCGATTTTATTAGGGACAAAAAAGAGTTGAACAGCCATGGCCACAAGGGCAGAACCTAATGTAATCAATAAATAATCTTTATATTTTTTCACGGCACCCTCCCTTACTACATTTATTTTTCTTTAGAATCCAGATAAACTCTGGGTACCCGAGGCGATAAATCACAAATGACTTCATAATTAATCGTATCTAGCAATCTGGCCATATCATCTGCCGTAAAAGATAGATTCCCTTTTTCCCCCATGAGGATGACTTCATCAAAAACTTGAACGCCTTTAGCCTCCGTCACATCCACCATGATGTGATCCATGCAGATAGTACCAATTTGTGGGCATAGTGTATCTCCTACAATGACTTGGGCTTTATTTGATAATCGTCGCGCATAACCATCCGCATAGCCTATGGGAATGGTAGCTACTAAAGTTTCTTCTCTTGTGGTGTGGAATGTGTGGCCATAACTGATTCCAATCCCCTTTTTAACAGTCTTAAGCTGAATAATCTGCCCTTTTAACGTCATGGCCGGTTTAACACGTAAGGCATCTTTATCCACCTCGTTAGATGGATAGTAGCCATAGAGGATAATTCCAGGTCGCACCCGGTCAAAATAAGCCTCTTCATGGTCAATAATGGCTGCACTATTGGCGGTATGATAAGACTTGAAATCCATCCCATTTTTCTTTAAAGCATTCATAGCTGCTTCGTACAAGGCTAGTTGTTTATTTGTAAAAGACTTCTCTTTTTCATCTGCTTTAGCAAAATGAGTATATATACTTTCAAAAGAAAGAGAATCTAAATCTTTCATTTTTATGATCTCCGCTATTCCAGACGCTTCAGGTGAAAATCCGATCCTCTCCATCCCCGTATCTAGGGCGACAAAAACCAGAGCTTTTTTTCCTAAGCTCTTCGCCATTTGATTTAATTTTTCTGCGTAATCATAAGATAAAACATTGAGGATAAAGTCATTTTCTAATGCTTCTTTAAAATAACTTTGCGGCGTATAGCTTAATACCATAATAGGTTTATTTACGCCATTTTCTCTTAACGTAATAGCTTCTTCCACTACAGACACAGCAAAATTATCCACTTGATCTTCAATAGCTTTTGCCACCCTATCTGCTCCATGGCCGTAGGCATCTGCCTTCACCACTGCGGTGATTTTATTCCCATGGACCTTATTACTAATTTGTCTTACATTCTCTCTCACAATATCTAAATCTACTTCTGCCCAAACTGGTCTTCGCTTTTCATCCATTTCTATTAAAACTATCCTTTCGCTTGATGATCCTTGGCTACCTTTTCCATCTTCCATCTTAACATAACCCATGAAGATTTCCCTAGAAAAACATCTCAGTTTTCCATCTTTCTCATAACCCTTTAATCATAGTCACTTATTAAGATTGAAGTTTTTTCATGAAAAACGGAATATTATCGATGATCTCTGAAGCCTTAATACTATACTGATTTTTTGCTAACTCATCACCAATTCCTCCGTGAAGATATACCCCCAGCGCTGCCGCTTCGATAGCTGGTAGCCCCTGACCTGCTAATGAGGCAATAATCCCAGTTAAAACGTCTCCCATACCACCTTGAGCCATGGCGGAGGACCCAGTCTGGTTGACGTAAACTTTGTCTCCATCTGTAACCACGGTGTGGTAGCCTTTGAGCACTAAAATCACGCCATATTCCCTCGCAAATCCCTTCGCAATTTCCATTCGATTTTCTTCAATTTCTAATTTAGTCTTACCCGTCAACCTCTCCATTTCTCCAGGGTGAGGTGTTAAAATCACTTGAAAACAAAGGGGTTTTAAAATCTCTAATCGCGTTTTAAGGACATTTAATCCATCGGCATCTATAACTAAAGTGGCATCAGTTTTTCCTTCTTCATGTAGCGTTTTAATCACTCTCATCAATAATTTTTGTGTGTCTCTCGTGTTCCCTAGCCCCGGACCAAAGGCTACCACCTGAGCATTCTTCACTCCATCTTCAAGCTTATCTTCATTTAAACTCATAATTTCAGTAAGCCTAAGGACTAAGGTCTCCATACTTTTTTCATGGGAGTAAAGGCTAACAAGTCCAGCTCCTGTGACTAAGGCCGCTCTTGAGGAGAGCAGGGCAGCACCGGTGAACCCTGGAGATCCTGCCACCACTAAAACATGCCCATAGGTGTTTTTATGCCCTATGATTTTTCGTATAGGAAGTAAATCTTGAGCCATCTTCTTTGTGATAATTTCTCCTGAAAAAACGAAGCTATTTTTGATTTGCTCTGGAATTCCAATGGGCACTACCTTAGTTTCTCCAAGGTACGGCAGAGCGCTATAAGCTAAAAATCCTTTTTTCATACATTCAAAGGTCACGGTTTTCTTTGCTTTTATTGCCACAGGATTTGGTTTACCTTCATCAACTAAAAGGCCTGACGGCACATCAATGGATATGATTTTATGATGATAATAGTTCATGGTGTTAATCACTTCTTGAAGAAAAGGAGAAAGCTCTCCACTTAAGCCAGTGCCTAATAATCCATCAATGATGACATCAGCCTCTTCCAAAGCATCCTGGAATAACCATAAATTTTTCTCTTTAGTCACGTTTTCTATGGAGATTTGAAGTTTAGTCACCATATTATAGAACACTCTAGCATCACCTTCGGGCTCACCCCGGTCTGAAACATAAAACAGATCCACTTCTTTACCTAAGTTCTTTAACTGTCTTGCTAAAGCAAATCCATCTCCCCCATTATTTCCTTTACCTGCCACAATGACAAAATATTTTTTATTTAAATCCATATGTTTTAGGAGAGCTAAGGCTGCATTTTCCATCAAAATGATCCCCGGAATCCCATATTCATTAATTGCTTTCTCATCCATGGCTCTCATGGTTTTAACATCTGCAATTTTCATTTTTTAATCGGCCTCCTCAATAATCACCATGGCATAGGCTCTTCCCTCATCATGAGATAAACTAAGATGAAGTTTAAAGTTAGTTTTATTAAACACTCTTTCCAAATGGGGTCTCAGTTTTTCCTCGTTGAAATAAGGTTTACCTATATCATTTTTCAGTACTTCAATCTCTTTAAAGGTTATCCCTCTAATCCCAGTGCCTAAAGCCTTAGCGAAAGCTTCTTTAGCTGCAAACCTGGCCGCTAAAGATGAGAAGCCCTTTGGTTTACTATCTCTAATTTCTGTATCTGTGAATATCCGGTGTTTTCTTTTATCCGTAGTGAACACTTTCTCAATCCGTAGGATTTCGATTAAATCCACCCCAATTCCAAGAATCATACCTTATCCCCCCTCTTTATACATGATTATACTATGAAGGATGAAAACTTTTAACCCCATGGTTATTCCTCACGTAAGCCTCCCCTTTTAAAAAAAGCCCCATAAACAGGCTTTCACCTTTTCATGGAGCTTTTCATTGTTTAATTTTAACTTCCTAAAACCGGGTTCTAATTAAAGTTTAGGTTCTTGGCTTGAAGGTATTTCCACTTCCTTAGCATCTTCCACGTCTAATGTTTTCTTAAACGTCTCTCTTAACGTTTCAAATTTCCGCTCCGGAATTGTAGCACTTAAACCTGACTTCTCCCTATCTTTATTTACGAGGTTAAGATCTTCTCCCTCAGTTTCTTTCCCATTTCTTTTATCTTTAATATAAGGCCGCTTAATAGCTCTATACTCAATGAGATAAGCATTTAATGAAGACCCTAAAATCATAATGATTGACGTCAAATTCAACCATAGCAAAAGACCAATTACAGCTCCTAAAGCTCCATAAAACCTAGAATAATTAGCATAATTATTAATATAGAACTGAAAAGCCACGGTAAATCCAATCCAAGTTACTGTGGAGAAAATGGCGCCTGGATAAGCATATTTAAACCGAAGATTTTTTGCTGGAACAAACATATAGGCTAAAGCAAGAACAAAGAATAATAAAGCTACAGGAATAGCTAGCCTTAAAAGATCAATGATTCCATCCGTGGGGAACTGAGGAATATAGGAAGCAATTAAATTCAAGATTTGTCGTCCAAAGACAATTCCACCTAATGCCAGTAATATCGTCACCGCCAATTGAATTACCCAAAGGATGGATATTATGTACTTATAAATAATACTACGATTATCTTCTAGTCCCATGGACTGATTGACTCCTGTCATAAAAGCTCTAAATCCTCTAGATGAACTGTAAATCGCTAAAAATACAGAAGCACTAAGTATGGTTCCTTGCTTATTATTGACCAATTCCACCACGGTTCCATTGATAATTTCATAGATATCTTCAGGTAAATTATTCCTAATTAAGTCTAGAATGCTATTAGCGTCTAGGCCCAAATAGGCAATTAGCGTAAATAAAAATATTAGGAAAGGAAAAATTGATAGAAGCAGACCATAAGTTAACTGATAAGCATAAACCGTACTTTCTTCTTCCCCTACTTTATTAATAAACCCTTTAACAAAGGTAATTGATTTTTTCATTGTGAGCTCAAAATCGTTGACTTTGAGCTTTTCACCCCTCTTTCAATTTATTGTTTGATCATATTGATTTCACTTATTATAATTCTCATTATACCCTAAGAACAAGCTTAATCCCAAAGACCGTGTGATGAACAATAGGAAAACATGTGGTTAATCGAGTAGAAGATAGCTGATTAA
>LSQX01226873.1_pt1 | contig 11558 bp, 11 predicted proteins | sample 654561 | NCBI WGS metagenome assembly LSQX01 (sample SAMN04489861, study PRJNA283612) | anaerobic digester metagenome | isolation source: 4 biogas reactors fed with cattle manure at either 37C or 55C with and... | place: Denmark: Kongens Lyngby | collected 2014 | reverse complement strand
GTATAAGAGACAGGTATATGGGGGTGTTAGGTATTTCCCTCATAAGCTCTGCTAAAGCACCGCTATGGTCAATTTCATTATGATTTGCAACAATATAATCAATCTGATTCAAATCAATTTCTTTTTTTAGATTTGATACAAATTCTTGATCATATGGAAGCCAAACAGTATCGATTAATACAGTCTTTTCATCTCTAATAAGATATGAATTATAGGAGGATCCTTTTGAAGTGGAATATTCATGCCCATGAAAATGAGTTAATTCCCAGTCAACTTTACCTACCCATGTAACTTTATCAGTAATTTTTTTTACCATTATTACACCTCTTCTTCTTAAATTTTTTATTGTAAACCTATTTGTTATTTTAATATAATATCCAAAATATACATTATAATTTACTTATATCAAATTATTACCTATTTATCAAGTATAGTATGATTATATATATAATACATTGATTCAAATCATGATTTAACAGTTTTAGTACTGTAGGCTCCAAAGATTAACAAATCTCCTAAAACAAAATTCATAATCGATGATTTTACTTGCATCGGTGGTATACATAGGAATATCGGCATATAAAATATCATCGATATAATACTTAACCGATCCTACTGTATTTCCTTCATCCTGTGGAGCAGATAATACATTAGGAATATTATATTCGATTCTTACCTTCTCATCATCTCTAAGGAGCAGGCTTAAATCTCCTTCCAAAGTCAATCCTATATGGCTTGTTTGACCATTATCTACAAATACAGGATCCAGCTCCACTTCTTCAAATATTTGCTTTTTATCATAGTTTTCTATACCATAGGTCATAAGACGTTTTGTATCTGTCCATTTAAGATTTTTGCTTGGAGGCCAGCCGCAGCCTAGGACTACGGAGATTAGTGTTCGATCTAATCTCTTTATAGCACCAACAAAGCAATAACCAGCTTTACCAGTAAAGCCTGTCTTAATTCCGATAGCTCCATCCATCATGTATAAAAATTTATTCTTATTTGATACAGAAAAGCTCCTGCCTTTCTTTAGCTCTTTAAATTGGTGTGTTGAGGTATTTGTAATATCTATAAAATCCTTGTTTTTTATAGCATATGATGAAATAATAGCCAAATCTCTCGCGCTTGTATAATGTCCCTCGGCATCAAGTCCGTTTGGAGTAACAAAATTAGTATTGTTACATTCTAAAGCTCTAGCCTTATCATTCATCATAGTAGCAAAGCCTTCCACAGAACCTCCTATGTGTTCTGCTATGGCTACAGCTACATCATTATGACTCTCCAGCATCAAGGAATACATTAAATCCTTCAGATAATACTGTTCACCTGCTCTAATATTCAGCTGTACATCAGGCATTTTGGCCGCATAGGAAGAAACTGTTACCACATCTTCCAGATTACCCTCTTCTAAGGCAATAATACAAGTCATAATCTTTGTAGTAGAGGCCATGGGCATTTCTTGATATCCGTTAAGCTCATAAAGAACCCTGTTGTTTTCTGCGTCCATAAGCAATGCGGATAAGGAATTAAGCTTAGGTTTTTTAGGCTCATCAATCTCTTCTACTGTAAGATTTTCCTCTTTATCGGGTAAGCTTGTATTATTATTCTCCTTCTTTAGTTTTTCTTCAAAATGATCATCGCTCAAAATATAATGACTAAACATTACTTCATAATAATTCTTCAAGCTGATAAAATTGATAATTGTGAATAATAGAAGAATGCCAATACAAATAAAAAACCTAATATTTAATTTGGATTTTAGCAATTAAATCATCCTATCTCTTTCCCTTATTTTAATTTATTTTTGTCTTTACTGACTTATTCCTAAGTTGTATAATTATAATGCAAGGACTTATTTTACTAGAAAGGATTTTGATATGGCTAAAAAGAAAAACAAAATAAATAAAAATATCATGCCCAAAGAAGATAATACAGAAATTACATATAATAACGAGAGTTCTGATAATAAAGATACTGATACTATAATCGATATTGCTGATCAAAGTATACAAGATGAAAATGTGCCTCTTGAAGAAGATACAACATCTGAAGAAAAAGCAGATATTGAGGAAGGTACAGCATCTGATGAAAAAGTACATGTAGAAGAAGATACAACATCTGAAGAAAAAGCAGATATCGATGTAGAAGCCATAAAGAAGAAAAAGCAGAAAAAGCTCATTTTTCGTGGACTGAGAATTCTCTTTACTATCGGTTTCTTCGTATTCGCTGCTCTCTTTATCAATGAAGTAATGATACAACCTTATAAATTAAAAAAGTCAATTGAAAAGGCTAAGGATTTATATCATTATCAGGCATCTATGCCTACCATGAACTCTGATAATTTATTAGAGGATGATGAACCAGATGAGGAACAAGGTTCTGAGATTGTTTCAGATACTACTGACAATGTTACACCTACTCCTACTCCTGATCCTAACAGAGATGATTTGGGACGGCTAAGAAAGTTTACTAATCTGCTTGAAGCTAATGAAGATGTTAAGGGTTGGATTCGTCTTGACAATATTAATGGTGAAAATGATACTAAAATCGACTATGTTGTTGTACAATCCGACGCTTCTGATCCAGAGTATTATATTGATAAGGACTGGCTTACACATGATTATTTAAAAGCAGGAAGTATTTTCATGGAATCCTCCTCATCAGTAGAAAGGAATTCGCAAAATCTAATAATATATGGACATAATATGACCTCCTCTGATGATATGTTCCATTATCTCCTAAAATATAATGATTTAGAGTTTCTAAAGGAGCATCCGGTTATAAGCTTTGATACCATATATGAGGAAGCCCTGTGGAAGGTGTTTTCCATATATATAACACCGGGTAATAATGATAGGGATGATTTCTTCCCCTTTATTAAGTCAAATTTTTCAAGCGATAGAGATTTTATGGAGTATATATATCAAATAAGAGTACGTTCACTATTTCAAATGGATGATATAGATATTAATGAGGAAGACCAAATCCTAACTCTATCCACCTGCTCCTATGAGCTTAAGAATTATAGGACAATTATAGTTGCAAGAAAAGTCAGAGAGGGTGAGGACATCTCAGTAAATACAGATAATTTTAAAAAGAAAGATAAAAAAGAGGTTCTTTATGCTCCTAGCTTTTATTGGAGATATGGAGGTAAAGCACCCAAAATACCAACCTTTGATGCGGCGCTTGAGGATGGGCTTATCCCTTGGTATAATCCCATGGGACGATAATCTCTACAGGGTGTCAAAAGCTGTAGCATTACGCATTCTATTTTTGTACAGATTTCTTTGTAGTATTCATACCGCTTTTGAAACCCGTAGAATTTATTTAGTCCATCTAGTCTAGTTGCTCTTTAATAACAACATTTATATTCTCTAAAGTCATATCCTTAGGCCCAGTAAGTACACAGCCCTTATCCTTAGCATAAAGAATATAATCGATAATTTCCTGTGTAATTCTTTCTCCTGGTGCAAGTATAGGTATTCCCGGAGGATAAGCCATAACAAACTCTCCTGATATATAAGAAGCACTCTTGGTTAAGGGAAGTGCTTTCTTGACACTGTAAAATGCCTTCTGTGGTGTTAAGGCCACATCAGGATTAATGTACTCATAGGTAAGCATATCAGTCTTATCTTTACTGTATCGTCTTTTTATATCAGCCAAGGATGATATAAGTCGTTCTATTTCAAATGCACGGTCACCTGCTGATACTACAGCAAGGAAATTTCCGATATCACCAAATTCTATCAATATATCATAGTCTTCTTGTAATAAATCGCTGATTTCTATTCCTGCTAGTCCCAGAGAGGTGGTGTTTACCGAGAGCTTAGTACGGTCAAAATCAAATATAGTATCATTATTAACAAGCTCCTTCGAAAATGCGTAATAGCCTCCAAGACGATTTACTTCTTTTCTGGCATATTCGGCTAGCTCAAGGGTCTTTGCCACAATTTCCTTACCATGAAGATACATTTGCTTTCTTGCAATATCCAAGGAAGCCATTAAAAGATATGAACCGCTTGTTGTCTGTGTCAAATTGATAATCTGACGTACATAAGCGCAATCAATCCCTGCTCCACATAGTAGGAATGAGCTCTGTGTTAGAGAGCCTCCAGATTTATGCATACTTACGGCGGCCATATCTGCTCCTGCAGCCATAGCGCTAATGGGAAGCTCTTCACCAAAATAAAAATGTGCTCCATGGGCCTCGTCAACAAGAACCTTCATGCCATGCTCATGAGCAAGCTCTACAATCCCTTTAAGATTGGAGCAAATGCCATAATAAGTAGGGTTATTCACTAATACAGCCTTGGCCTCTGGATTCTTCTTAATAGCAGCTTCAATATCCTTCATTCCCATACCTAATGGAATTCCCAGTTGATGTTCGACACCGGGATTTACATATACAGGAATAGCCCCACAAACAACTAAAGCATTGATAGAGCTTCGATGAACATTCCTCGGAAGGATTATCTTATCACCTGCCTTACAGGTGGACATAATCATAGATTGAACAGCTGCGGTAGTACCGTTTACCATAAAAAAAGCTGCCTCTGCCCCAAAGGCTTCGGCAGCAAGATCTTCCGCACCTTTAATAATTGATGTAGGATATATTAAGTTATCAAGAGTCTTAGTAGAGTTGACATCAGCCTTTAAACATTGCTCCCCTAAAAACTTGGTAAGCTCCGGATTACCTCTTCCACCCTTATGTCCGGGCACATCAAAGTGTACCACTCTAGTGTTCTTGTGGTACTCTATGGCTTCGTGAATTGGAGTATTTTCCTGTGTATACTTCATATACTCACTCCTTATTAATAAATGTTCATACCGCTAAATATTTCAATCATTTCTTTTCTAAGATTATTTGTAATCTCCAGTCTTTGCTTTGGAGGTAATTCATATACATCCGTATTGAATAGATAATGCTGTAATTCAACTTCTTTTCTAAGCATCTTAGTATGAAAGATATTTGACTGATACACATTTACGTCAATGGCATCATATACTGCAAGTGTATTAGCATCAATATAATCCTGAATTGAAGTAATATCGTGATCTATATAGAATTTCTTACCCTGCAAATCTCTTGTAAATCCTCTGACTCTATAGTCAATAGTAATAATATCCGAATCAAAGCTTCCGATAAGATAATCTAATGTATTCAAAGGAGAAACCTCTCCACATGTTGAAACGTCTATATCTACTCTAAATGTTGAGATTGAATTATCTGGATGATGCTCGGGAAAGGTATGGACTGTAAGATGACTTTTATCTAGGTGGGCATGTACAGTATCCCTTTGCGATAAAAATTGTTTTCCCAGATTACAGGATTCATCAATATGCTCAGGTGATAAAGAACCTTCAGCAATAAGAATATTGACTGAAGCTCCCTGTGGCTCATAATCCTGTTTTGATATGTTTAAAATATGTGCACCTATCATTTCGGTGACATCAACTAATATATTAGTCAGACGTTCTGAATTATACTGCTCATCTATATAAGCGATATATTCTGCCTGCTCCCTCGCAGTTTTCGCGTAGCAAACATCGTAAATGTTAAAGCTAAGTGTTTTTGTGAGGTTGTTAAAGCCATACAAAGTAAGCTTATTTTCCAACTCTAATATCACAACCTTTCTATTGTTATTTTAATTATCGTGGACATTATAATAAAATGTATTTCAATATGCAAGTATTATTTTTATTATTTCAAACCCATTGTTTAGTATTTGCGTTGCTTTATATATCAAGTGTAAGCTGCTCTGCTTCTTCTTCAGCCTCAAGCTTAAAATCCTCAAGCTTTTCGGGGTTTATGGCAGGTAGCGAATCCAAGGATTGTAGTCCAAAGCTTCTTAAAAACTCTTCTGTAGTACCGAATAAAATAGGTCTGCCTGGTGCATCCATTCTACCTAATTCACAAATAAGATTATATTCTATTAATTTATTAATAGGATGGTCGGATTTAACACCACGGATTGCTTCAATCTGAAGCCTTGTTATTGGTTGTTTATAAGCAATGATAGACAAGGTCTCAAGAAGCACCTCTGTAAGAATATGCTTTTTAGGTATATGGGTAATCTTAATAATGGATTCATACATAGAAGCCTTGGTACATAATTGGTATGCTCCATCCAATTCAATAATATGTATTCCTCTGCTTTCATCATCATAATTGTCCATCATATTTTGAATTATTTTTCTTGTTGTATCCTCNNAAAGCTAGTCTATCCATTTCTACTGCCTCTCCCATAGTAAAAAGAATGGCTTCTATCTGTGCCTCCACTAATTTTAATTCCACTAAAATCCTGCCTCCTCCATAGTTATAATGTTTGATGCCAGATAAGTAATGCGGATATCATCAAACATATGCTCTTGCTCTATCTTTATTCTTCCCAGCTTAATTAGTTCTAAGATTCCAAGGAAAGTTACAATAATTTGCATTTTGGTAGTTTGCTGCTCCAAAAGATTTCTAAAGTAAAAAACCTTTTTTTCAATACCAAGTTGTTGAATCTGAATAAATATGTCTCCTAAATTAAATTCTTCCTGCTCGATTTTACCGAATTTACTTCTAATAGGATCAATCTTATCCGATTGCTTTTTTACAATAGATGTAAATATCTCATGAAGCTTTGAGAGCGTTAAATCACCGATTAATTCGCTAACATCAATTTCTTCCTTGTAATCTGCAATTTCCTTGGGAATTGAAGGTGATTTGAACATAATCCTGGAGGCATCCTCCTGCTTGTCCCTTAATTGATCGGAAACATATTTAAACATCTTATATTCCAAAAGCCTGTCCACTAGCTCCTGCCTTGGATCAAGCTCCTCCTCATCTTCAGCTACAGGAGCAGGCAAAAGCATCCGTGATTTAATATTGATTAGAGTTGCGGCCATAACAAGAAACTCGCTCATTAGCTCGAGATTTTTTGTTTCCATTTGCTTTATGTAATCCAGATACTGCTCTGTAATTTCCACAATTGGAATATCATATATATTTATTTTATTTTTGTCAATCAAATGAAGCAGCAGATCTAAGGGACCCTCAAATGCTTCTAATTTAAACTGAATACTCATAATTCATTTTTCCTTACTTTTTCTTTAATTTTATATTGACCAGTTCAGGCGGATTTAAAAATCTTGGCATAAATGAATGGCTTCCTAAGCCCCTTGAAATTATCATATGACTGTCATTTAGGGTGAATTGTCCTGACGTATATTTGGGAAACAACTTTACCTGAGGGGATATAATACCTCCCACAAAGGGAATACGTATAAGTCCACCATGCATATGACCTGATATAATAAGCTCTGCACCCCACTCTATATAGTCCGAGAAATATAAGGGATTATGTGCAATTAATAATTGATAGCCTTCATTACTGCTATTTCCGATTTTATTCTTAATTTCATCTTTAAGCTTTAATTGACTACCTCTTGTATAGAAATTATTCGGGATAGAAAGACCTGTAATAATAAGCTTACTCTTATTATATTGTAACACAATACTATTGTTATCAAGTAAAAATACTCCCAGCTGTTTAAGCCTTACCTTATAGATACTCCAGGCTTTATAGAGGGCAATATGCTTCTTATATGCCTCCTCATCAACTGTATATGCCAGGTCTTCAAAGTATTGTTCATGATTGCCATAAGCATAATAAACCGGATAATGCTCTGAGATCTCCTTAATTAGATTATATGCTTTCCCAGGATAGCAGGGTTTTCTTTTTGTAACCATGTCCCCAGCTATTATAACAAAATCCGGCTTTTCTTCCAATATTCTTTTAATAAGTTTTCTATTATTTTTACCGAAGCTTTTATTATGAAGATCAGCAAGTACGACAAATGATAGGTTATGGATATCATCATCCAATTTATTGGAAGATATGATGTATTTTGAATTTATAATTATTCTTTGTTCCAGGAAAGACCATAATATGAATATAAATATTAAACCGACAATAATCCAGATGTAAATCATGCTATCTCCTTCCGCTTTTATAATATATCGGACTAATCTCCATCCATTATAATATAACTGTAAGCATAAAAAGTGTCAATAAGATTAGGCCTCTACCTAAATTACTTAAATGGGGCAGTTTTAAAGATGTACTCGGGGTATATAGATGTAACCACACACACTTACATCTATACACCCCTTGTCGCTTTGCAACAGCCCCTTCTGAGTTAGTTATGTTGAGTAGACCATATAATTAGTTGTAGGATAGGAAGTATTTCTTTAATGATTTATTAAAGTTATTTTTGTATCCTGCTTTATCGACGTTTTCTTTTGCTAGGATGTCTACGTTTCCAATTTTCTCATTTTCATAATAATATATAATATCCCCGATTTTATCATTTGTGGTTATAGGTGCCGGAACCTTATCAAGTAATACAACTTCTTTTCTAATATTTTCGGCTGCCATGCCTTTCGTACATAGGTAGGAGAAGTCCCCTCTTATATTACCGTAGACATAGTCAGATACTCCCTTTGTTATTCTTACAGGTTCCAAGGTTACATCCTTATGGTCATCTACATATACAGAATAATTGGCAAAGCCATAATTTAACAGCTTAGATGCCTCCATAAATCTTGTTTTTGTATCCGGTGCAGCCATAATTACTGCAATCAAGTCCATATTGTTACGTTTTGCTGTTGCAGATAAACAGTATTTTGCTATACTTGTGGAGCCGGTTTTAAGTCCGGTTATGCCTTTATAAGACTTTATGAGTTTGTTGGTATTTGTTAAACCGAATTCTGATCTTCCTTTTTTCGTAGTATGTACAAATGTATCCATCCAGACCGTTGCATAATTACTAACCTGAGGGAAATTTCTTATAAGCTCTCTAGACATTAAAGCTATATCATAGGCTGTTGTATAATGATTATCTGCATCTAATCCGGTACAGTTGACAAAATTCGTATTATTCATACCCAGTTCTTTAGCTCTTTCATTCATTCTTGCAACAAATTCTTCATGAGATCCCGCAATATGCTCAGCCATAGCTACAGAGGCATCATTAGCACTAGCTATACTTATGCACTTAATCAGTGTGTCTACATTTTGAACCTCATAGGGTTCAAGATAAACCTGAGAACCACCCATAGATGCGGCATGCTCAGTTACATTAACATCATCCATAAGGTTAATAGTCCCATCCTTTAAGGCCTCAAAAATCAATAATAATGTCATAACCTTGGTAACACTTGCAGGTCTTAATTTCTCATCCTTATTCTTTTCAAATATAACTGTTCCTGTTGATCCCTCTATTAATACAGCAGAAGGTGAGGCCAGTTCCATCTTAGCATCTGCTATTGTAGTTACAGGTATAACATCACTTATCTCAGGTTTATTCATTTTGGTTTTCGCTACCAATAAAACGTTCGGTGCCAAAAGCATTAAAATTAATAAAAAAAGCAGGGCAGTAATTTTTTTCATTTTATACTCCGCTAAAATACTATTATTAATATTTTAATCCATGCTATGCCATTTTAGACCAATCCTTATATAAATTTGTCTACAAAATTATTATTTTATCTTACAGTTACTGCGCATTTAAGAAGCTTTCCTTTTACAATGACGGTAATTGTAGTTTTTCCTGGTTTTTTTGCCTTTACCTTACCAAAAATATTTACAGTGGCGATTCTGGAATTGCTACTTTTATATTTTGCAATGAAGGCAGGTCCCTTAATGCCCAAGCGGTATGTATCACCAACATTTAGATTAAGTCGCTCCTTATTTATATCTATAACTTTTACACGACATTTTAACTCTCTACCATCCACCTTTGCGATTATAAAAGCCTTACCGGTTTGATATGCAAATACTCTCCCATTAAAATTCACCCCTGCGACACGAAAGTTAGTCGAATGAAATGATACCCTTTTATTAATTCCATATACAAAAACTCGAAACTCCTCGCCCTTAACGAGATATACCTCCTGCCTGTTAAGATTCAGGCTAAACGGAAGGATAATCCCTTTTCGATAAAAAAGGCCGGAGTTTCGATATAATGAAAATATTACAACTAACAGTATAATAAGTATAATTATTCCTTTATATAGGTTATTTGAAAGGCTCTTGCTTTTATTATTTGATCCAAACATAGCATCCGTATCCCTTACAGCATAAAATAAGTTTCTCATTATATTTTATGTTGCAACAGATAAATATTACCTTATTTCTTTAACACCATCCTTTGTGACTACACTATAAATATATGGCGGGCGGTTAGACTTTTCTTTACTTATAACATATGCATTAAGAAGCCTCTTTTTTGCTTCCTTTCTCTTGGTATCATCATTTGCATACAGGGTAGCAAGAGTCTCATTCTTTGAAACCTTGTCTCCTAGTTTTTTGTGTATGATAATTCCGACACTTAAGTCAATCTTACTGTCCTTTGTTTCGCGCCCTCCTCCTAAAATTAAGGAAGCCATGCCTATTTCATCAGTTTTAATTTCATTTACATAACCGTCTGAAGGAGATTTTACATCATAATGAATTGTGCCTGTCTTAAGTAGCTCTGGATTATATACAAATTCACTGTCACCGCCCTGTGCATGGATGAACTCTGCCATTTTATCTAAGGCTGTCTTGTTTTTAATAGTTTCTAATAATAATTCTTTGCCTTCTTTGGCCGACTCTACTCTTCCTGCTCCAAGAAGCATATAGGAAGCTAGAGTAATGCTTACCTCTAGTAGATCATCAGGACCCTTTCCGTAGAGAGTTTCAATGGCTTCTTTTACCTCCAGTGCATTCCCGACTGCCCTTCCAAGTGGCTGATTCATATCAGTTATAACCGCATAGGTTGGTTTACCGGCTAATGTTCCAATTTGAACCATTTCATTTGCCAAGGCAAGGGAATCCTCGTAGCTCTTCATAAAGGCACCGCTACCAGTCTTTACATCAAGTACAATTACATCTGCCCCTGAGGCTATCTTCTTGCTCATGATACTAGATGCTATCAGTGACATATTGTCAACTGTAGCTGTTACATCTCTAAGAGCATATATCTTCTTATCTGCTGGTGCAAGATTAGCTGTCTGACCCACAATTGCAAGTTTTATTTCATTTATATTATCTATAAATTGTTCAGAAGATATAACAGTTGAAAAACCAGGAAAGCTTTCAAGCTTATCTATGGTCCCTCCAGTATGTCCAAGACCTCTCCCAGACATTTTAGCAACGGGTATTCCTAATGAAGCCACCATGGGGCTCAGTACTAGAGATGTCTTATCTCCTACACCTCCGGTGCTATGCTTATCCACCTTGACTCCATGAATAGCTGATAAATCCAAAATATCTCCGCTCTCTGCCATAGCAACAGTAAAATTAGCTGTTTCTTCATGAGTCATTTTATTTAGACATACTGCCATTAAAAATGCTGACATCTGATAATCCGGGATATCACCCTTTGTATATCCTTCAATAATGTATTCGATTTCTTCTTTACTCAGCTCGCCCTTATTCTTTTTTTTATTAATCAAATCATACATCTGCATCTGTCATCACTCCAATTATTTTACTTTAGTCTGCTTGCGCAGATTAGCCTACGAT
>LSQX01332023.1_pt1 | contig 11560 bp, 14 predicted proteins | sample 654561 | NCBI WGS metagenome assembly LSQX01 (sample SAMN04489861, study PRJNA283612) | anaerobic digester metagenome | isolation source: 4 biogas reactors fed with cattle manure at either 37C or 55C with and... | place: Denmark: Kongens Lyngby | collected 2014 | reverse complement strand
GGAATGGTGGTAATGGATGTTACGATTCCGGCTTTGCTTGTATACTCCATATGGACTGATTTCCCATTAATCAACACCTCGTGCTGGCAGGAAAATGCTGGGCCTTTGCCAAAGGTCCACTCAAAGGAATGATATTTATCTCGGGCAAGTTGTTCGATGGAACGAATGTCCTCCTGACTAAGTTCTACGTGCTCTAGGTCATAGAGTTCGCCAAAATGTTCCAGTAGTGTTTCTTTGAATCCCTCAACCGTGATTGAAGAATCTGGCAGATGGTTTTTTATGTTGGTGACGGGCCAAGGAGCCGATTGGGTGCCTTTATCCGAAAAATGACTGCGCCGCCCATTGGCTAACCGACTGAGCTGGGTTAAGTCTGCATCAAATAAAAGGGTGCCATGGTGCATGGTCCGGCCCTTCACATTGCGTTGGGCACTTCCGGATATTTTTCCATTTTCTATGGCCAGTCCATTACCTGGGATGATATGGGCATCAATTCCCATTTTAGCCAACACGGCTATTACTGGATTAAGAAATTGAGTAAAGCTGTTTTCGTTTGGATTGGATTTTCCAATTAGAGTGTAATTAACATTGCCAGGATCATGGTAGACTGTTCCGCCACCAGAAATCCGCCGGATTAAAGCCACTTGATCTTGAACAGCCTGCCAAACGTTAACCTCAGAATATAAGTTTTGGAAGCGTCCGCAAACCACAGCAGGTCTGTTGCGCCATAACAGTAGTACATCTCCCTCTGTGTGTTCAAATACATACTCTTCAAAGGCTTGATTAAAATATGGATCAAGGCTTATATTTTCAATGTAACGCACGGGCCACCTCACTATTTTTAAACAGTAATACAGATTGCAACATCTCTTATTTTACTCCCCCTTTCCCCCACTGGCAAAACCCAAAATACACGGACACCGTCCACCCACAAACAAACCTCCCTTTTTATTTATGATTTTAGTCCCATCAACCATCAATTTTGACACACTAATAAAATTCCCCCATTATTATTCTAATTTGTTAAACTTTTATCCATTACTTGTTTTCCAATTCTTATAATATGATTCGTCAAACCAAGGTTCTGTAAGCTAAGATTCTTTAAAATACTTCATCTCCTCACTAATATCTTCATAGCCTTGGTTTACTAGATCATAAAATTTAATTAATACCCAAGAGGTCAATGGGTAGAGCTTACCTGATTGAAAAGATAAGCACGGTTTAAAGCTCAATCTCTATTGCAAGTAGTGATTTCGCCTAATAAAAGTACAAATTGCTAAGAGTTAAAGTAACACATTATAGATCTCTTCAATAACATTTTATTATTTATTAATTGTCAATCTGAAAAGACTATGTTACACTTGCGTCAATTGAATATAACATCTTCAGGGCAGGGTGCAATTCCCTACCGGTGGTATAGCCCACGAGCGGAGCGAAAGCAATGCATGATTCGGTGAGATTCCGAAGTCGACAGTATAGTCTGGATGAAAGAAGATATACATGAAACACAATCGTTGTTTTTTGATATTTTGCTCTGGAATGATTTTAATCATTTCAGAGCTTTTTATCTATTAAGCTCAATGTTTGTTTGTTTTTCTTCGAATGCTTTGAATGTTAAATTCAAGGCATTTTTTATTGGGAGGAGGAATTCATGAATGATGAGTATTATATGAGGCTTGCCTTAGAACTTGCCCTGAAGGGTTTAGGTAAAGTAAATCCTAACCCTTTGGTTGGAGCGGTCATCGTTAAAGACCATGAAATCATTGGGGAGGGATATCATAAAAAATATGGTGGTCTCCACGCTGAACGAAATGCTTTGCTAAACTGCACAAAATCTCCAAGTGGAGCCACAATGTATGTAACCTTAGAGCCCTGCTGTCACTATGGTAAGACGCCGCCTTGTACTGAGGCAATCATCGAGCATAACATTTCAAAAGTGGTCATCGGGACCCTTGATCCCAATGCGAAAGTCTCAGGCAAGGGAGTTGAATATCTAATCCAAGCAGGAATTGAAGTGGTGGTCGGGACCTTAGAGGAGCAATGTAAAGAAATCAACAAAGTGTTTTTTCATTTTGTCACCACACAAAAACCCTTTGTTGTCATGAAGTATGCCATGACAATGGACGGAAAAATCGCCACAGCAGCTGGGGAGTCAAAGTGGATTACCGGCGATTTAGCTCGAAGAAGAGTCCACCACGATCGCAACCGCTACTCTGCCATTATGGTTGGGGTTGGTACCGTCCTAAGCGACAATCCTTTACTGACTTGTCGAGTTATGTATGGTATAAACCCCATTCGAATTGTTTGTGATAGCAATCTGATTACCCCATTGGAATGTAATGTAATCCAAACGGCAAAAACGATCCCAACAATCATTGCTACAACGGTTCGCGATCAGCGAGCTCATAAAAAGTATGTGAATTATGGTTGTAAGATATTACCTGTGTCCAAAAAAGACAACTCAGTGGACTTAGAGGAATTGATGGTTAAGCTTGGCGAACTGGAAATCGATAGCATTTTGCTAGAAGGCGGAGCTACCTTAAACTTTTCTGCTTTAAATCGTGGCATCGTCAATAAAGTAGAGTGCTATATCGCGCCAAAAATCTTTGGTGGTCATGGAGCAAAAACCCCTGTTGGCGGGGTTGGTTTTCCCAAGATTTCTGAAGCAGTCCAATTAAAACACAGCAAAATTATCAATGTCGGCGACGATTTTTTGATTGAAAGTGAGGTGGAAGCTACTTGTTTACAGGAATAATTGAGGAAGTTGGGATCCTTCAAGACTTTAAGAAAGGATCAAGGTCTGCCTCATTGACGATCAGTGGGAAGCTGATTTTCTCTGATTTAAAACTTGGGCACAGTGTGGCAGTGAATGGGGTTTGTTTAACCGTTACTAAGATCAACCATAATCAGTTTTCAGCTGATGTCATGAATGAAACACTGTCCCGTTCTTCCCTTGGAGATTTAAGATCTGGCAGTTTTGTTAATTTAGAACGAGCAATGGCTGCAACGGATCGGTTTGGCGGACATATTGTATCAGGCCATATTGATGGTACCGGTAAAATTACTGCTATTAAAAAAGATGATATAGCGATTTGGTATTCAATAAAAACGGATCCCCACATCATAAAGTACATCATTGAAAAAGGATCCATTGCTATTGATGGCATCAGCCTAACCGTTGCTAAGGTGGTGCGAGATGGTTTTAGTGTTTCGGTTGTCCCCCACACAGCAAAAGAAACGAATCTTAGCAGGAAAAATATTGGTGTGATCGTTAATTTAGAAAATGATATGGTCGGGAAATACATTGAAAAATTTGCAACTTCAAATGGAATTACCAAGAACTTTTTATTGGAAAATGGATTTTAGGAGATCAAAAATAAATGTTTAACTTTAATACAATACCTGAGGCTCTTGAAGCTTTACAAAATGGTGAAATTATTATTGTCACAGATGATGAAGACAGAGAAAATGAGGGTGATTTTATTTGTGCTGCGGAGTTTGCCAACACAGAAAACATCAACTTTATGGCTAAGCACGGCAAAGGTTTAATTTGTATGCCCATGAATAAAGAGTTTTGTAGCCGTCTGCAATTACCTCAGATGGTAACCACAAATACGGATAATCATGAGACGGCCTTTACTGTTTCAATTGACCATATTGATACAACAACTGGTATTTCAGCTGCTGAACGCAGCATCACGGCAATGAAACTTATTGACGAATCAACGAAGCCAGAAGATTTTCGCCGTCCTGGTCACATGTTCCCGCTTCTTTCAAAAAAGAATGGCGTTTTAGAGCGCGAAGGCCATACTGAAGCAACCGTTGATTTAATGAAACTAGCCGGCTTAAAAGAATGTGGTCTATGCTGCGAAATTATGGCTGAAGATGGAACCATGATGAGGCTTCCAGAGCTCATAAAAATTGCCCAACAATGGAATTTGAAATTCATTACCATTGAAGCTCTACAGGATTATCGGAAGAAATTCGATCAATTAGTTACCTGCCTTGCAAGTCCTGTACTGCAAACAGAGTTTGGTGAATTCAAAGCCTATGGTTACGAGAACCTCCTAAACGGGGAACATCATGTAGCTTTAGTGAAGGGCGACATCAGTAATGGCGAAGATGTGCTTTGCCGAGTTCACTCTGAATGCCTAACGGGAGATGCCCTCCATTCTGCCAAATGCGATTGCGGGAAACAGTTGGAAATGGCTTTAAAACAAATTGAGCAGGAAGGTCGAGGCGTTTTACTTTATATGCGCCAAGAAGGTCGTGGCATCGGCTTGCTAAATAAACTAAAGGCCTATGAATTGCAAAACCAAGGCATGGACACCATCGATGCTAATTTGGCACTAGGCTTTAACGATGATTTGCGTGAATATTACATTGGCTGCCAAATCTTACGAGATATTGGCATCAAAACACTTCGTTTAATGACCAATAACCCCGATAAAGTTGTGCAAATAGAGGAGTTTGGACTTGAAATAATAGAACGTGTGCCCATAGAAATCAAACCCACACCCTTCGACCGAACTTATTTGAAAACAAAACAAGAGCGCATGGGTCACTACTTGAATATTGTATAACAACAGCTTTCTTACTAGCACAGCTGATGCTAAACCTAGATTTAAAGAATATGCTTTAAACTCAACGCTAAAAAAAGAAAAAGAAATAACCCAAAAATCAAGGCAATTATAAACTTAAAAAGATCCAAGGGTAGTTTTCAAACTCGATAAAGATAGTCCTTGAAAGACTCAAGACTGAATCGGGTTAGGATCAAATCTAGATAAAATAAAATCTAAACAGAAGCAAAATAACTTAAGACAAATAGCTTAAGACAAATAACTAAAAGAGGACAAGAATAAGTCAAAAATAATTAGGCAGGAGATAACAATCATGAGAACTTATGAAGGAAATTTGGTGTCAAAGAACATCACCATTGGTATTGTTGCCACGCGTTTCAATGAATTTATTACATCGAAGTTACTTAGTGGCGCAGTTGATGCTTTAGTACGGCATGATGTTAAAGAAGACGATATTAATATTGCTTGGGTACCAGGGGCTTTTGAAATCCCTTTAATTGCAGCCAAGATGGCTAAAAGCGGGAAGTATGATGCGGTTATTTGTTTGGGTGCTGTAATTCGTGGCAACACAACACACTATGACTATGTCTGTAGCGAAGTATCAAAAGGAATTGCCACCGTATCGCTAAATAGTGAAATCCCAATCATGTTTGGAGTGATCACAACTGAAAATATCGAACAAGCCATTGAACGAGCTGGAACAAAAGCTGGAAACAAAGGTTTTGATAGTGCCGTAGCTGCCATTGAAATGGTCAACTTAATTCGTGAACTCGAAAAGTAATGGCTAATTTAATCCTTGACTACGACGGGACCTTACATGAAAGCATCCACATTTATGCCCCTGCTTTTAGAAAAGCTCAAGATTATCTGGTTGCCAATGGGCTGGCACAACCAAGACAATACTCCAATGAAGAAATTTTCGTTTGGTTAGGCTTTACTGCCAATGAAATGTGGAATCTGTTTTCACCACAGCTTTCAGAGAAAGAAAAGAATATTTGCAGTAAAATCATTGGCGATCACATATTGAATTGATTGGACAAAGAAAGGGAAAACTTTATCCTAATGTGAAAGAAACATTAATAGGCCTTCAGAAACAAGGACACACCCTAATTTTTCTTAGCAACTGTAAAAAAGACTATATGGAAGCTCAAAAAAAGGCATTCAATTTAGCAGACTACTTTGTCGACTTTTATTGCTCTGAAGACTTTAATTTTATTCCCAAACATCAAATATTCGATCACATCAAAGACCATTACTCTGGCAGATTCATAGTAATTGGAGATCGTGCTCAAGACATAGAAATCGCTACCACCCATAACTTAATATCCATTGGTTGCTCCTACGGATATGGAAGTGAAGCAGAGTTACAGAACGCCACACATATCATTTCAAAACCAGAGGAATTAATGTCAATCCTACTTTAAACACCTCCCAAGCTTCAATGCTAAAGTTAATAAAAGCCCTAGAATCTATCGACCTCAAAAGCTTAATGAGGTCCGCTAGTTCTTGGGCTTTCTAGATGTTTTTAAAACATGTACCTTGAAACAAATCCTCCCTCGGGCAATAGACTTATCCTTTAGAATTAGTGTGCTCTATTTTCACTAAATCAACAACACTAATTAATCAAAGGAAACACATTCAGTTAAAGCAATCTTTTATATATTCCCGATTTTCAATTCAAACTAGAAAGTATCTCCCTCTTTATTAAGCATTATTTTGGTGCTTTTATATGGCACAGGACTTGTTCGCTAAGTCTAGATGACTGAATGTTCGGAGCTGTAGTAAATTAATACAAGTTGCTTCAAAATAACTTAGCAAAGTCCTGCCAGTAAACCCATGACTAAGTTAACGTCTTTATTTTCAAGTTCTTGAATGATATGCAAATAAGTCTTTTGTGTGGTGTTAATACTTGAATGACCAAGCCTTCTTGCCACACTAGCAGTAGATACACCCGTATATAATAGTAGTGATGCATGAGTATGCCTCAATCCGTGAATGGAAATAACAGGTATCTTTGACGTCTTACAAAGTCGCTTTAGATAATCATTTACAGTGGAGTTGTACACTTTTTCTTTTGCGAATATTGGCTTATCAACTGGTAACTCCCTCATTAATTCAGCAAATTGTATAACAGTTTGCCAGTCTATCTGGATTTTACGGATAGACGAACGATTTTTAGTTGGTAAAAACCCTCCATCACCTTTATAGTCCCACGTTTTGCTAATAGATACCACCTGATTCTTAAAGTCAAAATCTGCTGGGGTTAATCCAAGAGCTTCAGAAAATCTCATCCCTGTCTTTGCAACCAGCAAAAGAAAGTAATCCCAATTCACATCTTCCCTTAGATCTAATGTTGAAATTAGGGTTTGAAGTTGAAACTGATTAAGATATTTTATTTTTTTTGCCCTTGGCTGTTTTCCTTTAATGATAGCCTTTCGAGTAGGATCTCTGTAAATCAACCCTTCATCTACAGCATCAAGAATTGCCCCCTTGAGTTGATGATGAAAATCCATAACTGTTTGTCTCTCATGGAACTTAGCATATTCGTTAAGTAATTGTTGATACTGAATACGATCAAGTTCTTCTGTCTTTAATTCAGGAACAAGCTTTATTAGCCATTTATAGGTCATTAAATACTTATTCATAGTCACTTTCCTAACAGCACCATTTTTGTAGACATCAATCCATTTCGCATAATAATCGCAAAACATTGTAGGGTCATCAGTTGCTTTTTCCATATTACTTACCTCCTATACTCAATAATAGCTTACGCTGATGAAGGGTGATAAGGTTGTCCAACTCTTTGAAAAACTCTCCTATTTTAGTTTGCTCCCCATTATTTGGAATCAAAACATAAGCTTCTTTAATGTCATTTGAGTTAATTGACTCAAATGTTGAACCTGTACTTAAATTTCTCCAGTATCCATTTTCTTTCATTCTAGTTAGTAACTGAAAAATAAATTCATTACCTTTTATTCCAGCAACTCCACGCCATAAAACTACATCGTAATCAGTCTTTCCAACATCACCAACTGGTGCTCGAACACTCAAAATTAGATCATTTTTTTCTGCCTGTTTTGTAACCTGTGTAGTCCAAACACGAGGTAAAACTCGTCCATTTTTCATATCTGCGTTACCTTGGACAAGAATATGATCATTGGGATTACCAGTATAGTTTTCGGAATTTGGTGATTGCCCCATGGTAATTTGTGCTACCTCCCCCAGCTTACGCTGTTCCCAATTGAAAGTATAAAATCTAAAACACCTCTTCCAAATTACTAACTAACTCTTGGGAACAGCGTAAGGTTGGAAGTATCGCTTCTGATACCTATGGTGGTGGAACGCCATCAACTTCAAATGATGAATACTGGAACGGTTCAATTCCTTGGATTCAATCTTCTGATTTGACTGAACATCAGGTTTCGGGAGTGATACCCAGAAAGCAAATTTCAAAGGCGGGATTGATGAGTTCAGCTACCAAACGTGTTCCGGAAAACTCACTTGCTATCATTACCCGTGTGGGTATCGGAAAGCTTGCTGTAATGCCGTTTTCTTATGCTACAAGCCAAGATTTTTTATCGCTAAGCAAGCTGAAAACGGATGTATGGTTTAGTGCGTACCTGCTCTATAAAAAGCTTCAAAGCGAACTCAATTCTGTTCAAGGAACTTCGATCAAGGGAATTACAAAAGATGAGTTGCTCGCAAAGGTTGTATCTGTTCCCGAACGCAAAGAACAAGAAGCTATCGGTACACTATTCCGCAGTCTCGACAACCTTATCACCTTTCATCAGCGTAAGTAAAAAGAGAAAGAACCAAGACTGGCTTGACTCCTTCTCTTATACTTAATTGCTTTATGAGTATTCACTTTTGTCCTCATCAATATAAAATCCACCTTTTAGGACAAAATCTTTAAGCAGCTGGTCAATTTTTATGCTTAGCTTAAAAGCTGGTATGCTCTTACCTTCAGTTGACACAAAATAAGATTCAGCTTGTTCTCGGACAACCGATTTTTTTAAATCATCGAATCGACCATACTCATTAATATTGGCCTCGTTAGGTCCGACGTTCATGAGGTTTTCTAGCTTCGGAATGTCAACGCCCAAGGCGTCACTTAATTGGCGAACTTGTTCGTCTTTCGCACGGTGCTGATATTCGGTGATGTAGTCTCTAAAGGACTTCCCATCTTCCAAATTAGCATTTCCGCTTTGAACATCATGGATAAATATATTGGCATATTTCTGTTCTTCTTGATTTAGAGTAGCAAATGATTTATGAAGTTCATTTAGCGTTGCCTGCAGTTGGTTTTCATCAATATTATCTTGTAGTAATATTTTAAGGTATTTTTCGAAGCGTGAATTCATATAATCTGTATCAATCTTATCCGTATCGATAGCGATTAAGTACCCATCTATTTCAAATGGAACACTTTCGACTCCTTCATCTGCGCTCCCTTTTGTAAACACCTCTTTATAACGCAAGGCTAAGACTCGATAGGTATTTTCGTCCAAGTCTACTTCAATAATTCTTTTGGGCTCTTTAAACTCATACTTTTTTTGCTCCCACAAGAACCCTTGGATTTTTGCTGCTTCTAAATGTTGGTTTAGACTGCTAAGTAGTTTAGTAAACTTACCGGATTCAGTGACATCCGCTGGCAAGCTGGAGAAGTCCTCAATACCGGCTGCCTTGAAAATGAGAGGAATATCTGCAAAGTTTTGATTCATTTTTTCCAGGTTATAGTCTAGCTGTTCAACGAATAAACCCAACGGGCGATTACCCGAATAAAGGGCGACGGCTTCTTTAATGTGTTGCTCCATGGTATTGGGTTTGCGATAGTACCTTATGGTACCAAAAGGCTTCTCATTTCCAAACAGTCGGTTCGTTCGCGAAAAAGCCTGAATGATATTTTCATATTTAAGCACTTTATCTAAATAAAGTGTGTTGACCCATTTTGAATCAAAGCCTGTGAGCATCTGATCTACAACAATCAAAAGATCCAGTTTTTTTCAGGATCCCGTTCAATTCGCTCATAAGGTCTTTTATGGGCGAGACGTGCTGCAATATCTCTCTTAAATTTTGCATGGGTAGCAAATGTAAAGTCCTGTTCATATCGTCGATTGTAATCTTCAATAACTTCAACCAAACCATCTTGCTTAAACTTGACGCCACCAGTATTATCTATATTTGCATCAAAGAGCGCCGTGACTTTTCCTTTTTGACAGGTCTAGGATTTTCATTTCTAAAAATACTCATAAAATCTTTAACATAGATTTTAGTGGGGTTACCCTGTCCTGTTCTTTTCTTTTTTATAAGACCGATCTCTTCAAGATCTTTTATAAGTTTTACTGCCTTTTTAACCCCACACCCCAATTGTCTAGCTGTTTCTTCTACGGTAAAAAAAAATATATACTCTTCCACTTTCATCTATCCAGTTGTTCTTATAAGATAAAGTGCTTCTGGATAGGCTACACTTAGTTGGACAGAAAAGATAAGGTGTGTATAATAAACACAAATATACAGGAGGAACTTATCATGTCTACACGTCGTAAGCGTCGTACTTTTACACCAGAGTTCAAAAAACAGATTGTTGATTTATATCGTTCGGGAAAATCAAGGAAAGAAATTATTGATGACTATGATTTATCGCCTTCGGCCTTTGATAAATGGGTCCAACAACACTCTCAGTCTGGTTCTTTTAAAGAGAAAGATAACCTAACACCTGAACAGCAAGAGTTACGTGAATTACGAAAAGAAAACACACAACTTAAAATGGAAAATGAAATTTTAAAGCAAGCGGCGCTGATATTCGGGCGAAAGTAGAGGTTATTAAACAAAATAAACATAAATACTCTATATCAGCAATGTGCCAAGTCCTGGGTATCTCTCGCAGTTCTTATTATTATGAAGCTAAAAAGAAAGCATCCGAAGCAGATCTCGAAAAAGCAGTCATTGAAGAGTTCACAAAAAGTCGAAACAATTATGGAACTCGAAAACTTAAAATAGAACTCGCTAAACGTGGATTTATCGTTTCGCGGCGACGTATTGGACGAATTATGAAAAAGTTTAATCTTGTTTCTAACTATGTGCAACGAAAATATAAAGTACATTCAAAAGGAACTAATCAGTCACAAATCGATAATGTATTAGATCGAGATTTTGACTCTGATGAACCGATGAAAATAATAGTAACAGATTTAACTTATGTAAATATAGCAGACAAATGGTTTTATATTTGTTTCATCATTGATTTATTCAACCGAGAAATAATTGGGTATTCTTCAGGTCCTAATAAGACGGTGGACTTAGTCCACCAGGCACTGGCAACCATTAAAGAAGACTTACATAATATAGAAATTTTTCACACCGATCGTGGAAAAGAATTTGATAATCACACGATTGATGAATTTTTAGAAACCTTTAATATCGACCGTTCATTAAGTCATAAAGGGGATCCTTATGACAATGCGGTTGCAGAATCAACGTATAAGTCGTTAAAAATAGAATTTATCTATCAGCATACATTTCTGAGCCTCTATGAATTACAATACCATCTAATGGACTATGTGAACTGGTGGAATAAATATAGAATTCATGGCTCTCTTAATTATGTCAGTCCAGTGGACTACAAGCAAAATTGGCTGAAACAGCAGTATCAGAAAGTTATATAAATCATTCGTCTATCGGTCGATGTAATCGTTAAAATATGATTCTCGCGCAACGGAAAGAGCAAACGATAGTGCAGTCTCTTGTAGTGAGCAAGAATTATGTTAGATTACATGAACCGACTGATGACGGATGATTTATACTCATTCGGTTGAAGAAGGTAAAATTATTACACCTTATAATATTTGTTTAAAAAAGTGTTGACATTCCATTCTTGATAAATACATGGAGTAGAGTACTTTGGCCTCTATTGATAAATCCTTATATATCTCATCTTCTATAAGAACTACAGGTAAACGGATAAATCTAAAACTTTCAGAATC
>LSQX01261526.1_pt2 | contig 11560 bp, 11 predicted proteins | sample 654561 | NCBI WGS metagenome assembly LSQX01 (sample SAMN04489861, study PRJNA283612) | anaerobic digester metagenome | isolation source: 4 biogas reactors fed with cattle manure at either 37C or 55C with and... | place: Denmark: Kongens Lyngby | collected 2014 | reverse complement strand
CCGGAGTGTGTCGCACAAACCTTCACGTTCAAGTTGGGGTAACAGATCGAGTTGCGGACTTGCTCAAGCGCACGCTCTGCAGCAAAAATGGCAAAGGTCGACGCAAAAGCCGTCTTGCCGCATGTCGACATGCCGGCTGCTACAGACATCATATTGCCCTCAGCGATACCCATGTTGAAGTGTCTGTCCGGATAAGCCTTTTGAAAAAATGCTGTCATCGTTGACTTCGACAAGTCGGCATCCAAAACAACGACGTCGTCACGATTACCAAACTCGACCAGTGCCTTTCCGTATGCCTCTCGGGTTGCCATCTTACTCATGCTTGCACCTCCAACTCAGCCAATGCAGCATCGAGCTCCGCCATGGCCTGTTCGTATTCTTGTTGATTCGGAGCCTTGCCATGCCAACCGGCCTGGTCCTCCATAAACGAGACGCCCTTGCCCTTGTGCGTCTTTGCGACAATCATCGTCGGTTTGCCTTTGGTATTCTCGGCCTCAGATACCGCAGCTTCAATCGCTTCAAAATCATGCCCGTCAACCGGAATCATGTGCCATCCGAACGCTGAAACCTTAGCCTCAATGGATCCCAAACTCATAACATCATCGGTCTTGCCATCGATTTGAAGGCCGTTAAAGTCGATGAAAGCAGTCAGATTATCCAGCTTATAATGAGCCGCTGACATGAAGGCCTCCCAGACTTGACCTTCTTGAAGTTCTCCGTCTCCGAGTATTGAATAAACACGATAATCTTTCTTATCGAGTTTGCCCATCATTGCCATGCCCACTGCCGTAGAAATGCCCTGTCCGAGTGAGCCGGTCGACATATCAACGCCCGGAATGCAAGCGCGACACGGATGCCCTTGAAGCATCGAACCGCACTTTCTGAAATCCTTAATGTTACAAGGGTCGAAGAAACCTCTCAGCGATAGCGCCGCATAAAGTCCCGGTGCACAGTGTCCCTTTGACAAAACAAAACGATCACGATCCGGATTCTCGGGCGTTGCCGGATCTACGCGCAACTTCTCTCCGTATAGATAAGAGAAAATCTCGGTGCTCGACAGCGATCCGCCGGGGTGTCCGGACTGCGCGCTGTATACCCCCTCGATGATCAGCTTTCTCATGCGTGCTGCGAAAAGCTTAAGTTGAAGATGTGTTGACTGTTCCATTGTATCCCCTTTCACCTGGTGTATTCATTACCATATGAGACTGTGCATATGGATAATTTGCCCCTCTTGCATATAAACACGAGGCACTCTTTTGCCGATCAGGCATGTTATTTCGTAATTTATTGTATCCGACAATTCCGAAATTTCATCCACCGACAAGAAAAATTCATCATCTTTATACAATTGTCGTCCAAATAATACCACTTCATCGCCTATTTTAACAGATTCTCTGACGCTATCGATGCGAATCATGCACATATCCATACAAATAGTTCCGATCACCGGTGCCCTTTGCCCGTGAAGCAACACGTCTGCTTTTCCGGATAATCGCCTTGTATAGCCGTCCGCATATCCGATAGGTATCGTCGCAATCGTTTCTGTATCGCGCGACTCGTACTTGCGTCCGTAACTAACTGTGTCGCCCGGTTTTATTGTCTTAACATGAACCACATTTGATTTCAAAGTCATCGCCGGTTTGAGCAGAATGGGACGATAAGGTGGGGGGCATCCCGGAGGAATCATTCCATAGGCAATAATTCCGACACGAACCATGTCCATATGGGTTTCGGGAAAGCGCAACGTTCCGGCGCTGTTGCAGATATGTTTGATTGGGATATCGATGCCTCGATTCTCAAGTGATTGGATGATCTCTGTGAAAACACGATACTGCGAACGTGTAAAGGCATCATCCTCTGTGTCAGCGACCGCGTAATGCGTAAAAATGCCCTCAATGGAAATCCCCGGCATATCCGCAATTTGCATGATCTGCTCAACCGATTGGCATCCTTCGGCAAAACCGACACGGCGCATACCGGTGTCAATTTTGATATGAATGTTCACTTTACGGCCGGCCGCCAAGGCGTTATCCGACAATGCTTTGGCAAACTCGACGGAATAGACGGTCTGATCAATTCGATTTTCGATGACCTCAGAAGCACGTCGCGGATCCGTGTGATTCAGCGTCAGTATCGGCGCATCTATTCCTGAATTACGGAGCTCTAACGCTTCGTCAATCATTGACACTGCCAAGCGCGACGCGCCATTTTCCAAAAACACCTTCGCTACCTGGATAGCGCCGTGACCGTATGCATCGGCTTTGACCACCGCCATCACTTCCGCGGACGGCGCTGTAAATTTTCTGATCTCTCTCATATTATGCGCCAACGCATCAAGGTCGATTTCCGCCCAAGTGCGACTCGGAAATCTATCCATTATCATTCACCTCAAATCTTCATTCCCAACCGCAACGCTTATATGCCTCTGCAAAAGCGTCCGTCAGTTCTATGGGTCTCATCGCCCTCTGCCCTTTCGAATCCGAAAGAATATCGGACGCCAAACCATGGAAATATACCCCCGCTACAGACGATTGTATAGCAGAGAAACCTTGCGCGAGAAATCCTGCAATTAGTCCGGAAAGTATGTCACCGGAACCACCCTTAGCTAGGCCGGTATTGCCGGTGGTATTAATATAACATAGGCCATCCGGAGAGAATATCCCGGTTTCATGGCCTTTCAGCACCAAAACCACGTGATTCTTTCTCGAAAACTCGGCCGGAAAATCCAAACGGTCTGACGGGGTCCACTCCGGTGCCATGCGCTTGAATTCACCGGGATGAGGGGTCAGTATTGGGTAAGACAAACCCTTTTCGTATCGTTCAAGAAAAAGTTCTTGCATACGAGTGATAGATTTGGCCAATAGGGTCAGTGCGCCGGCGTCCAACAAAAGGTACTCCGCATTAAGAATTAAATAAGCGATTTCGTCTATTGTGAACAAGTCGAGCGTATTCAGGCCGGGGCCGACGACGACGGCAGATTTGTTGAGATCAAAACCTCTCCAGAGCCGAATGCGCTCCGCTGTCTCGCTCGGTAGCGCTTGCGTCAATGCTTCCGGAATTAAGGAAAACACTCTTGAAATAACGCTCCCTTCCGAAAACAATCGCACCAGTCCAACACCACTTCTAAATGCGGACATCACACAAAGCGCCGCGGCGCCCGGCATGTTCTCCGAACCGGCACGGACAGTCAGTGTACCGAAAGTCCCCTTGTGACCCGCCTTCGGGCGATCGGGTGCCATGGACGATACCATTCGCTCGTCAAGTCGAACCACTTGAATATGTGTCACATTATCCTCCCTTGAAAGCGCCATTTCCATTACCTCTTCGGAAGACTTCGTAATACCCGTTGACCTCTATTCAGCTGGTGGCAACAGCGACAGGTCAAACGGCGTTTCCTGATATACATAATAGTTGAGCCAATTCGTGAACAACAATGTGGCACTTGAACGCCAATTCATGATGGGCGCTTGGGTCGGATCATCGTCCGGAAAATAATTCTTCGGAAGTTCCGGGTTCAGCCCCCTGCTCAAATCACGATAATATTCGTCACGAAGTGTCCCGACATCGTACTCTGAATGGCCGGTGATAAATATCTGTCGACCCCTAAGGTCGGATACGGCGTAGACGCCACACTCTTCAGACTCGGACAAGATTCGCAACTTCTGATTGCCGATGATATCTGACTTGCGAATCTCTGTGTGCCGGGAATGCGGAATATAAAAAATATCGTCGAAACCGCGAAATAGCTTGACCGGCTTAGTGTAGGTCATGCTATGCGGAAAAATGCCGGAGACCTTTTTTTCAAGAGGGTATTTCGGAACACCATAATGATAATACAGCCCGGCTTGAGCGCCCCAGCAAATATGAAGTGTCGAGTATACATGGGACTTGCTCCAAGTCATGATTTCTCCAAGTTCTTCCCAATAGTCCACGTCCTCGAAAGACATATTTTCGACCGGTGCTCCGGTAATGATCATGCCGTCATAGAATTGATTCTTAACGGAATCAAAGGTCTCGTAAAACTTCGTCAAATGGTCAACTGCAGTATTCTTGGGCGTGTGAGAACAAGTGTATAGCAAATCAATATCCACTTGTAACGGTGAATTTGATAGCGCACGCAGAAGTTGTGTCTCCGTGGCAACTTTATTGGGCATTAGGTTCAATATCAGGATGCGCAAGGGACGAATATCCTGCTTAAACGCACGATCTTCGGGCATAATGAATATGTGCTCGCTCTCGAGAATCTGCGTCGCTGGTAAGTTATTCTGAATACGAATCGGCATCCGGCACGCCTCCCTTCCTAGATAAATAAGTGATTTTATCCATTATAGCGCGCCAATGAACTCTTGCAATAGAAATTGAACGGAATGCACTTGTCATAATTCACCGATAAATTCTTGCAAAATCGAGTGTTCCGGGACGCGCTCATGTGCAATTTCAGGAACCATCGACAAATGGCGATGTAGCAATCGAGCTCGTGCTACGGCCGTGTCAATGTCCGCAAAAGCTTTGGGCGGAATAGATCTTTTCATGAACACCGATGGCTCAATATCGCCCTTTTCAAGTGCTAAGAGCGCATTTTCAATGTCTTGCTTCGCGACGGGAGCAATCACCAGGCTTTCATAAAGCAAGAAAGAGTTGACGTAGAAATCGGCCTTCTTCAAATAAGATTCATAATATGCTTTTTCGGAAGATGCAATCATCGGCCAATAATCAATCGTCGACAACGCGTGTGCGCCTCTGTGTCTCTGATCTCTGACGATCCGGCGAAGCAATCTAAAATCATCACTGCCGAAAAGCTTTTTGTCCGCAACCAGTCCCCCGTTGGGCATGATAAAGACGCCAATCCATTTGTCTCTGGGCAACACATCGCAAACCTCAGGCGCTAATCCATGTAATCCCTCTGTCACAACGATACCGGAAGGAGATATGGATATGTTTTGTGTCGATTCCGGCCATTCGCTTTGGCGCGTCTTAAAATTGAACCTGGGAATGTTGACTTTTTCACCTGCTAGAAGCTTTAGCAAGTCCTCTCCGGCCAAACGCGTATCAATAGTCGAAACGGACTCATAGTCCGGTCTACCGAAAGCGTCAAACTGAACATCCTTGATATCATAATAATCATCGAGCGAAAGCCGAAGAGCCGGTCTGCCGAGTTGACTAAGTCCTGCGGTCAATCGCTCAGTGAAAGTTGTTTTTCCCGAAGATGTCGGACCGGAAACAAATACCGCTTTCACGCTCGGATGAGAAGCGATGAATTCAACGACTTCTTGCGTTCGAGCCAGAAAATCCGCCTCGGATTCTTGAATAAACACCGGCAATCGATTGACACCAAGCTGTTTTTCCAGATCCTGAACAGACAGCATGTGCCTTTCGGTTAATTCGGCCATGTTGCCTCCCCTATTTTCCCAAAAAAGTGGTTACTACAAAACGATCAATCGCTTTGTCATAAGCAAGTTGTAAGATTCTAGCACCAACGAATACGAGTGCAGGCAACGCTATGGCGATAAAGACTGTCACAACAATGATAAACACGACGTAAATCCCGCCGGACATGACGCCCAATATCGTCGCAAAAGTACCCGCCGTATCGACGTATTTTGCAGTATGCGTTTCGAGCGTCGTATTCAGATAATCCATCGCCCGTTCCAGAATCTCGGATGATGACAGCGTCAGCCGCGGTAATACGATAGCCGTATAGATCAGTGTCAATACAACTTGCTTAATTGCCTGTACAACAAGCACTGGGATCTTTCCCCATATCGGAAAACGATAATAACGAAAACATATAAATGGACAGGCAAAAAATAGAATCACGAATATGATGATTTTGGCGGTTAAGCCACCGCCCAGTTCGGACGCAAATCGCCCAGTAAAGTATGCGAGCGCAAGTAGCGCATTGACAAAAAAGCCATATAAGACCAGAGAGCTGATATGTCGTCGGTTTTGAAAATCGGTGTCACTCCATTGTACACCGAGAAATAAACCTTCCAGATAATCCACTTCTGTAACCTCCTATGCGATAACGAAATATATTTTAGCAGATTGCTCTGCTGTATGAAAACCCTAGCCCTCCTGTCAGCGCAAGCGAAAGGGTGTTCGTGATGCCGTTTCAATAAATTCTCGGAATTCACGCCATTGCGGGGGAAAGATAGTCCGTCCGTTGCTTTGGCATACGCTTCCATCTTTGAAAATAACACGGACCAACCATTGCTCCGGAAGCCCGCAGGTCGGCGTTGCTTTGGTTATGCGCAGTTCATCATTCGTCTCATAGCTTGTTTCCCACTCGAGAACGCGGGCCAACGGCAAGAGTTTTTCAAGAGACTTTATACAGTCCTCAGACAAAGAACGCGTGAAATTGTTGTTCCATTGCAGACTGTCTCTCCACGCAATTTGTTTCCGGTCAAAACGAATCGAGACCTGAACACAGGTGCGGCGATACCCCGATATTTCCGTTTCAACTGCGACGATGTCACTATAAGAATTCATAACGTCGTTATAGCTCCTTATTACACTGATGTCTTGCATGGCTACCTCTCGTATCTCAATACTATCTCATTATTATCCAATCTTTATGCCGAAAACGGATCCGGAACGCGTTCCGATAACCATTGTGTTATTAAATACCGAGGGCGAAGACTCCATGTTCAAGCCTTCTTTGGTCTCATTACTTAATCCTTTATTGCGAATCGTTTGAAGATATGTCAACCTCTGTCCGTTCGCCGCATTGACGTAGTGTACTTGTCCTCCACTGTCACACATGACAATATACGCATTTCCGGCATCGTCATAACAGTCCACCGGGGAACTCCAAGAATAGAGATTCATAGAGTATTCCCAAACTTTTTCGCCGGTGAGTTTATTGTAAGCAACGAGTGCATTGCCACTATATGCGCCTTTTGTCATGCAATACGAGAAGATAACAAGGTTTGAAATAGATTTTTTGCCAATGATCGGAGTGCCCAACACCCCGCCATTAACATCATCGCCGGAGTTTTCCGCCTTTTTCGTCCAGCATGAATACGACGTCTGCCAGACTTCTTCACCGGTCATTGCATCAATTTTATACGTGTAGGCTGCACCTTGATAGTAGCCGATCTCATCTTTCTGCCAATCCACCTCGGTACCGGTGTATATATACACGCGTCCGTTGTCTTCTTCTATTACCGGAGTGACATCAGTGTCATCATCCAGTTGGCGTGACCAAATGACCTGCATTGTATTTAAGTCGACACAAAAGAGATTGCCCGAGTTATCCGAAAAATAGCCATAATGTCCATATATAGACATCGAACTTTCTATGCCCATTTTACTTCCGGATACGCCGCTTAATTGGAATCGATAGGCATAGACCTCAGGAGATACACTGACAGTCGCATTTGCCTTGTCCAACGTCGTGTTGAGTTTAAGCGTATATATCATGCCATTTTCGCTCGGGTAAATCAGCGTATCGGTATCCGCACAGAGAATCGGACTAGAGTCACATGCCCCCCAGTTACTGCGATGCGCACGCGAGTCCAAGCCGTTTTGGAAGTGCAGAACCTGGCCGTTGATCAAGCTGTATATCCGGAAACCGATTTGTCCGGCAGATCCATTATTGTCACCCTGTCCGACATAAAGAATCGGGTAGCCTCTGGAATCCAGAGCCGGAGTGCCCTTGATCGTTGCCCCGACATTGATCGGATCCCTTGTCAAAGAGCCATCGTCCAAGTCGAAAAAGTATATTTTGCCATCGAGCGCCACTTGTATGACTTCAACGAGATTCTCTTTGGCCTTTTTGTCCGGATAGAGGTTCATCATCTGCCTGATTTCAGCATCCCATTGGACAATGAGTGGTTGACCGGTCCAGCCCGTTCCACCCCATGAAAAGGCCCACGCAGAAGATCCGAGCGATCCGATATCTCTGAATTCCCAGACTTGCTCCAGCGTACCGGCCACGGACGGTCCGAGTGTGCCCCACGCGGCATTATTCCTAAAATTATTGCCTCTGAACGTCAGAATGCCGGGAACGGATTGATAAAATAACGGATCACTAAATTGAATCGCGGGGTTGCGATTGAAATCTGAAATAACGGTATCCCCCTGATATAGCTGTTGCGCAATGCCACGCGTCGAAGGGCTTGCTTCGGAAGCAATGGTGCCGATTTCAGCCGACATTTTAGCCGTTGCGGGATACAGAACGGGATTCTGATTGGAAAGACGCTCGACGACCGGTGTCGGTGAAGGTGTCGCAATCACGATGCCGGTCTCGCCGGGCGTCGTACCGACCCCGCTCGGTTGCGATGATGACGTTGATGAAGATTGGGCATCGTCCTTATTAAACAATGTAAATATGCCTAATCCGATGACGGCCAACATAAGCCCGACCGTCAGTCCGATCATAATGAGAAGCGCATAATCCGGTCTGCGCTTTCTGGGACGATGAAACTGATTATCATATCGGACGTAGTTCGTTTGCTTCATTTGATCCTCCAGGCCGGAGCCACAATATAACATCTTATACTATCACAGCAAGAAAAAAATCGCTATTTATCCTTCGTCAGCCATCTGTTCGAGTTTTTTCAATCGATGGTGCATTCCGGATTTTCCGATGGGCGGGTCCATGAGTTCTCCAAGATCTTTAATAGAAAGCCCCGGGTTATCCAAAAACACCCGAGCCGTCTCCATGAGCTCCTGCGGAATATCCGATCCGTTGCTTCGTTCTATGAGATTTCGAATTTTTTTTGAACGCTTCATGCCCGCTTCGGCTTGGCGCATCGCATTTGCCGTATCACAATTCACAATACGATTCACCTGGCTTCGCACTTCTTTTTCAGCGCGTATGCTCTCGTAAAAAACAACGCTTCGATGTGCGCCGATAAACGCCAAAAAGTCAGCGATCTGCTCTCCATCTCGCAAGTACAAAACCGTGGTCTTCCCTCGCTTTACAATGTTAGGAATAATATTCTGACCGTGAAAGAACAGCATCAACGGCTCCACATACGATGAGTTTCCGACACGAATCTCTATGCGATAATCTGAAAGCGGGTTACCGGCATAACCCGCAACCAAAAACGCCCCTCGCAACGCGGCTCTTCGAGCCAACACGTCGGATGCAAAAACATCTGATTTCTCAATGGATTGCAAATTCGGAAGGACGCGAATCCACGCACTGATGTTCTCATCCAAAAAGTGCTGACGACTCCCTGTATCCTTCCCCCGTCCTTCAATATGTCTGCGTAATAAATCAATATCGTGCGGTTCGGATGACGAGTATAATCCGCAGCACACCATCAACGTGCGTAAGTACTCTGAAACATGCGGCGAAAATACTGTAGATTTGGAATGATGCCGCGCATCGCCATGACTCGAGACACGCGCACACAAAAGTGCGGATGCCAATTCATACTGACACTCGTCCGAATTCTTGGGTGGTGACTTGATGATATCCTCGCGAATTTTATCTGAAAAACGAATCTCTTCCACGCGCTCAAAGCCTCCGCTATTTATCGCCATCGGGCAATTTTGCGGCGTATCGGGGGTCCTTTCCGATATCTCGATGATAGACCGTGCTATCGTATCCCAGGTCTTTTAGTTTTGCCGACAATGTCTCGGCGATATAGACCGATCTGTGCCTTCCCCCGGTACAACCGATACCAACCACTAATCGAACCTTCCCCTCGTGAATGTAGAAGGGCAAAAGATATCCAAGTAGTTCAGTCTGCTTTTGAATATATATATCTGTTTGTGGATACTGACTGAGGTACGTTTTGATTGGCAAATCCAATCCCGAGTACGACTTCAACTCGCTCTCATAAAATGGATTGGGGAGAAACCGAACATCGTAAATGTTGTCACAGTCAACAGGGATGCCATACTTAAACCCAAAAGACTCGACAAGAATTGAAATCCCGTGACTGTCATCTTCTCCGTTGATAATTCTAAATAATTCTTCCCTCAACGCGGGGAGCGCCATCATCGATGTATCCAAAACGTGCGTTGCTTCTCCACGAATTCCCTGAAGCATTTGTCTTTCTCGCGAAATCGCCTCGCTCATGCCAATCCCCTTAGACAAAGGGTGCTTGCGGCGCGTTTGGCGGTAACGATTCACAAGAACTTGGTCCGATGCTTCGAGAAAAATAATCCGATATGGACACTCCAGCTTGTCGATGTCTTCCATCGCCGCGCCGAACCCTTGTAAAAGTTCATTACTTCGAATATCGACTACAAAAGCAAGCTTGGTGATCCCGTAGCCCTCACCGCCTTGCCCCCTTAAAAATGTCTTGACTAGTTCCGGCAAAATGACAGGCGGCAAATTATCAATGCAAAAATAGCCTTGATCTTCTAAATAGTCGGCGGCCTGACTTTTGCCGGCACCGGACATTCCCGTCAATATAATTAAGTCCATTTCTTACACCTCATTGATGTGTGGGTATACCGCAGCCTTCAAACCCTTCCCCGAGAAAACATATCTCCGGTTCAAGTCGCACTCCGGAATCCTCATACACTGCCTTTTGAACTTGCTGCACTAATACATATACGTCGAAGGCCGTCGCCCTATTTGTGTTCACGATGAATCCGCAATGCTTTTCCGATACCTGGGCGCCACCGATCGTCAAGCCTTTCAATCCGGCTTTTTCGATGAGTGCGCCCGCGTAATGTCCCTGAGGGCGCTTGAATGCACTTCCGGCACTTGGCAAATTCAGCGGTTGACACGAACTGCGCTTGGCATTCATCTGCAGAATATCTGATACGATGATCTCCGGATCGCTTTTATGTAGTTCAAATGTCGCAGACAGAATGACACCGCGCGAGCTGACAATACCACATTGTTTCGAAAAGCGACTGCTGCGGTACCCCAGGTCGAGTTCATCCTTGCTGTATTCGATAACGTCGCCACGTGCATCAAGTGCGGTAACGGCGGTCAAAATGTCCTTCATTTCCCAGCCGTAGGCCCCTGCATTCATATACACTGCACCACCAACAGTTCCAGGAATTCCAGCCGCAAATGCCATACCGGCCCAGCCTGCTCGAGCATATTCCATAGCCGTAGCAGACAACAGCGCTCCGGCCGGAATGCTTTGCGTCAAACACTGCCCGTCTTCTGTGACCTTCGCTTCGCTCTTTTGACCAAAATTCGGCCCCAGTCTGATCATTAGCCCCGGCAAACCAAAGTCCGAGATGACCAGATTACTTCCGTTGCCCATCACGTAGACCGGCCAGTCATGCCTGCGACAAAGTCCGACCAAAAACTGAATCTCGTCAATATTTTCCGGCTCGATATAGCCTTGAGCGCGACCGCCGACGCGCATGGAGCAATGCTTGCTCATGTCTTCGTCAAAAGAAATGCGCTCTGCCAGATATCCGTAACCATCTTCTTGAATAAGAACAAGGAGTTGTTTTTCATCCATAACTTGAAAAAACCTCTTTTCGAGAGATTATTGACCGGGAAAAACCCGACTGACGAGATTTTTGGCCGCATTGTATCCCATCTTTTTGACTCTGAAATTAATCGCCGCCGCCTCGACTATGATGGCAAGATTTCGGCCCGGCCCAACCGGAATCGTCAGAGACGGTACAT
>LSQX01212869.1_pt1 | contig 11561 bp, 9 predicted proteins | sample 654561 | NCBI WGS metagenome assembly LSQX01 (sample SAMN04489861, study PRJNA283612) | anaerobic digester metagenome | isolation source: 4 biogas reactors fed with cattle manure at either 37C or 55C with and... | place: Denmark: Kongens Lyngby | collected 2014 | reverse complement strand
GTTTAGTTTAGGTACATATAAAAAAGCTGGTTTTTTTAACTGGATACCTACCGGGACACAATTATGGCGAGTTGAGAACGCTGGGTTTATTAAATTCGAAAAATAAGGGAATAGGGATAAAAACGAGGATTGCAGAACTTTGAGCTAAATGGTTAAAGTATATTGAGCAATCCTCGGGAGTTTGCAACCAAGGTGGGGAACAATTCCCCTCACAAATACTATCGGGACAAGATCCCTCAGAAAGCATTCGGGCTAAGACGCTCCTCGTAAGACAAACAAAAGGCAAAAACGTAAAAGCAAAAAACACAAAAGCCCCCCTCATCCTTGCTCCTTCTCCACTAAGGGTAGAAGGCAAAAGAATGACAATTCCCTCGGGGATACTCGGGATAAAAGGTTGACAAAGATATACAAATATGTTATTATTATATAGCTTACTTCAAAAAATATAGGGGGATTAGCTCAGTTGGGAGAGCACCAGACTGGCAGTCTGGGAGTCAAGGGTTCAAGTCCCTTATCCTCCACTCTACCCTTTTTTCTTGTTATCCGTCACTTTTAAATTGTTACCATCCATCTCATTGAGGTGGAAAATAGGAGGAACCCATGAAACTTGGCGTATTTTTGGTTCTGTTTGGAGATTTAAAATTTGAGGAAGCTCTTGATAAAGCCCTTAAAATGGGTTTAGAGACTGTAGAAATAGGTACTGGTAATTACCCTGGCAATTCACATTGCAACCTTGAAGAATTACTGACAGACAATTCTAAACTTGTAGAATTTCAGAAGGCTGTCCAAAAAAGAGGTTTAGAAATATCTGCCCTCTCCTGTCACGGCAACCCTCTCCACCCTGACCCTGAAATTGCATCTACCCACAAGAAAGTTCAGAGAGACACTATTCTTCTTGCTGAAAAACTTGGAATCGAACGGATTATCACTTTTTCTGGTTGTCCAGGGGATGGTCCAAACTCTAAATATCCCAACTGGGTTACATGTCCTTGGCCTGAAGATTTTTCTAATATTCTAAAATGGCAATGGGAAAAGAAAGTTATTCCTTTCTGGAGAGAAGAAGTAGAGTTTGCAAAACAACATAAGGTTAAAGAAATTTGTCTTGAGATGCACCCTGGCTTTGTGGTTTATAATCCAGAAACATTGTTGACTTTAAGAGACGCTGTTGGAGAAGTAGTAGGTGCTAATTTTGACCCAAGTCATCTCACTTGGCAAGGGATAGACCCTATTATAGCTTTAAAAAAACTTAAAGGCACAATATATCACGTACACGCTAAAGATACAAAAATAGACAAATACAATACAGCAGTAAACGGAGTCCTTGATACAAAAACCTACCTTGATGAGATCAACCGTTCTTGGGTATTTAGAAGTGTTGGTTATGGAAACGGATATGATTTCTGGAAAGATTTTGTTTCAACCTTAAGACTGGTTGGGTATGACGGAACTATAAGTATTGAACATGAAGATAGTCTTATGAGTCCAGATGAAGGATTAAAAAAAGCCATATCTTTACTTAAAGATGTGCTTATCAGAGAGCCGAAACCCAAAGCCTGGTGGGCTTAAAAAGGTTACTATGAAAAATATAAAAAATCGGGTTAGCATAATAATTGGCGGGAGTGGCGGTCAAGGAATATTAACAGTAGGTAAAACTATTGCTTTAGCGGCTATGAAACAAAAACTTGAGGTATCATACTTACCCTCCTATGGCGCAGAAATGCGGGGTGGGTATGTTTACTCTTCAATAGTAATATCTTCTAAACAAGAGATTTTTTCTCCTATAAGTTCAGAATTAGATATTGGAGTTTTTATGAATGAGAAATCTTATAAGATGCTTGTTTCTCACCTAAGAAAGAATGCCATTATGGTTTTAAACTCATCTCTTATTAAGGCTTTTCAGAATAAAAACTTTAAAATATACAAAGCTCAAGCTACAGAAATAGCCGAAAAACTTGGTGATATCAAGAATGCCAATATGATTTTAGCTGGAACCCTCGGTAACATAATAAATAAATGTTTCTTCAAATTTAATATAAGTTCTTTATATGCAGGACTTGCTGAGATAATGCCCAATAAAGAGGTGTTTGAGAAGAGCAAAAAAAGTATAAAAACAGGATGGGAGTTGATAGGAAATGGACAATGTCAGCAAAACGATTGAGAAAATTAATGATTACAAATGGCTAATCCCCAAAAAAGATGATATGAGAGTCCCTGTTGTTATATATGCATCAGAATCTATTTTGGAAAAAGCCCTAACCGATAACACTCCTTTACAGTTGATTAATGTATCAAAACTTAAAGGTATTACAAAATATTCTCTTGGCATGCCAGATGTTCATTGGGGCTATGGAGCCCCGATCGGTGGCGTTGGAGGTTTTGATGCTGAGTCGGGTATTATTTCTCCTGGGTTTGTTGGATACGACATAAACTGTGGCGTAAGACTTTTAAGAAGCGATTTAATAGTATCAGACGTAAGTAAATATTTAGAACCTCTTATAAACACTCTATTTAACAATATACCTTCAGGCGTTGGTTCTGACGGACAGCTCAAATTGAAAAAGAAAGAGTTGGAAAAAGTGCTTAAAAATGGCTCGCTCTGGGCATTGGAAAATGGGTTTGGCTCTAAAGAAGATGCAGAAAATATTGAAGACAATGGACGAATTAAAGACGCAGACCCTAACGCTGTCAGCAATAGAGCTTACGAAAGAGGTGCTACCCAACTTGGAACATTAGGTTCTGGTAACCATTTTCTTGAAATTCAACAAGTGTCTGATATTTATGATGAAGCAACAGCAAATGCTTTTGGAATATTCAAAAACCAGATAACTGTTATGCTACATTCAGGGAGTAGAGGTCTTGGATATCAGGTTTGTGATGATTATCTTGCTAAATTTGGAAAGGTTGCTTTAAAATATAATATTAAACTTCCCGACCGTCAGCTTGCTTGTGCACCTATAAATTCTCCTGAAGGTAAAAGATATTTTGGCGCTATGAGTGCAGCAGCAAATTATGCTTTTGCGAACAGACAGATTATGACCCATTTTGTTCGTGAAACTTTTGAATCGGTACTTAAAATTCCTTACCACCAAATAAAACTTTCAACTGTCTATGATGTTGCTCACAATATATGTAAAAAAGAAACTCACAACGTTGACGGCATAATGAAAAAACTTTATGTACATAGAAAAGGTGCAACAAGAGCTTTCCCAAAACAACACCCCGACTTGCCAGACAAGTATAAGCCCACTGGACAGCCAGTAATGATACCCGGTACAATGGGAACTGCATCTTATATACTTATAGGGACTGAAAAAGCGATGGAAGAAACTTGGGGTAGCACCTGTCACGGTGCTGGAAGAGTTATGTCAAGGAAACAAGCAATTAAAGCAAGCGCTAACAGGTCTATCTCTTCAGAACTTGCTATACAAGGTATTATTGTAAGAGGAGTAAGTAGAAAAGGTCTCGCAGAAGAAATGCCTGAAGCGTATAAAGATGTAGATGAAGTAATAGAGACGGTTGAAGGGGCTGGAATTTCAAAAAAAGTTGCAAAAATGACCCCAATTGCTGTGATGAAAGGATGAGTAAAATCCTTAATGGAAAAATTTATAATAGATAATCTTGAAGTGTGTTATACCAGCATATATAGGAATATAAAAATTCCACGAATTAAATTTGCGTATGGAGTATTAACGCTAATCCTTCCTTGTCACCAATATAGTAATAAAGAAGAACTTCTTCAACGACACAGCCGGTGGATTAAAAACAGATATTTATTATTCAAAGAGATAGAAGCGATATCTAAACAAATTGTTATTTACCCTATTGAAGAAAATGATTTCAAACTTTTTGTTATAAACAAAATAGAGGAGTTCTCCAAAGAGTTAAATGTAGAAACTAAAAAAATCATATTCAAAAAGTTAAAAAGCAGGTGGGGAAGTTGTACTAACGAAGGGGCGATAACAATAAACCTATTTTTAAGATTTCTTCCTGAAAACCTTACCGAATATGTCGTTTTTCATGAAGTAGCACATCTATTAGAGCATAGGCACAATAAAACTTTTTACAATATAATTGACCAGAAGTTTTTTAATAAAGAAAAGATTGAAAAAAGATTGTCTGCATACTGGTACCTGCTTTTTTCTAAATCTTTTAACACAAAAAACTTTAAGAAACACTATGAAAAATAAAGGATATAGGAATGCTTTAGTTCTTGGAGGTGGCGGTGCAAAAGGTTTTGCCCATATCGGAGCAATTACAAAACTGGAAGAAGAATCTTTACGCCCTGATGTTATTTGTGGGACATCTTCTGGAGCACTTGCTGGAGCGTTCTACTCGATTTACAAAGAAAAAATTGAAGATTTTAAAGAGATTGAAAAAACAAGAGAGTTCAATATACTTAGTAAACTGGACCTTAGAGAAGTTAATTTTGAGGAAGACAAACAGAGTATTTTTTTAAAAACAATTTCAACAATTAAAACTAAGCTTTCTATGGTAAAAATGCTTAGAGATACATCTCTGTTAAAACCAAACGACGTCACTCCTATTTTTAAAAACCTGTTTGGAGACACACTTTTTGAACAGTTAGATATACCTTTCTACGCAGTTGCTTTTGACCTTGTATCAGGTAAAGATGTTTACATAAATAGCGGTCCATTATGGCAAGGTGTGCTCGCTTCTTGTTCAATACCGGGAATTTTTCCTCCAGTTGAATATAATGATATGCTTCTTGTTGACGGAGGTGTAACCAACAGGCTCCCTGTTAAATGTGCTGTTCTTTTAGGTGCAAAAAATATTCTTTGCGTAGATATTAGCGGTTCCACTACCTTGCAGGGGTTACTTAATTCTGTTGTTGATATTCATTTGAGAATAGATACTTTGACAACAGACAGATTTGATATGTATAACAGTAGAATGGCAGACCTTATCGTCAAGCCTAACCTGGATGATATGAAATGGCACGAATTTAAAAAACACCATTTTGCCATAGAAAAAGGAAATTATTCTATCAATGAGTTGCTTCCTTTAATTAAAAAACTAAGAAGTAGAACATATATCTATAAGAAAAATGTTCTTGCTTTTTTGGGGAAAAATGAAAAGAAAAGACTAAAATCTATTGAACAGGATAGTTATATTTTTATATGATGTGCTAATATTGAAATTTAACACTTAATAATTATTAAGAGAAAAAATGACAAAAGGACATTTTTAGTATAAGGTGTACAAAATAAAAGAGGGAAAATATAATGGCAGATTGCTTTTATCATACAGGGAAACCATCAACAACAAGATGTAAACAGTGCGGGAGACCTCTTTGTTTGGAATGTCAAATTGTGCAACACGGAGGGATTTTTTGTAGCGAAAATTGTGCTAACGCATTTGGTGCTTTCATTAAAAGGGCTAAAGAGATTGAATCAAAAAAAAGAAAAACTTCAAGCGTTGCTCCTATTATAAGAACAGCAGTATTTTTAATTGTTCTATTTGTAATCTATTTTATTATCAAAAAATTTTTGTTGAACCAATAACTGCAACACTGGTGTTATTTGCATTTTAACGCAAGAACCTCCTATATTTATAACATACACACCAGGGTACAGCTTTTCCAGAGAACTCATTACAATTTACTCAATTATTTATTTCATACCATATAACTTCTAAGTACTTGTATATCGTTGGGAAGAACAACATCAGGAGGCCAGGCACCTATATATTCTCCTGACATATATCCATCATAATTCATCCCTTGCAAAAGCCTAACAGCTGTATGATACGGTATCTCCCCTTGCCCCATCAAAGCCAGTTTAGGTCTTTGGTCTTTACCATAATTTCCATCGTGTATATGGCAATGAGCAACAATATCTTTAACCTCTAAAAAAGCTTCTTCTATAGTCATCTTTCTCGTATACGGATGCATAATATCCCAATTAACTCTTATATAGGGATTTTTTGCCATTCTCACAGCCAAAGCTGCAACATCAGCACGAGAAAAGAAATCGTGAGTTTCAAGACAAATATAAACCTTAGCTGCTTCAGCGTCTTTCTTAAGTTCTGTTAATGCTTCGCCAACAATTTTTATTGCCTCTTCGACACCTATTTCTTTATCAGGATTTCCACCAAACACCCGTAACCTTTTGCAACCAATATCTTTTGCAAGTTCAATAAATTTTTTTGTTGTGTCGATATTCTCATCTCTTTTTACCTTATCAGTAAAGCAATATTTAAGAGAAGTGGCAATACAAGCACACTCAATTCCGCTATTTTGAAAAATTGTTTTGATTTCTTTTCTTTTTTCAGGAGTAGCATTTAGCTCAACGCCATGTTTATGTTGTCCCTGAGCTCTTGGCTCTATGCCTTCATAACCATATTTTTTTGCCATATCAATCATTTCGTTCAAGGTTGCTTCCGGACAAGTAAAACTCATAAATGAAAACTTCATTTTTTTACCTCCTAATAGAATTCAAATCTTACTTAACCAAACATCTTTTATCCCGACCCTATTATCTTAATTCTTTCTCAATACTAATGCAAATAATAAATGTTTTGTATATCAATACTCTTAAATTCTTCAAGTAGTTTTTGAACTTTTTCTCTTATATAAATTTGAAGATCTCTCCGTGTTGTTATACAATTATTAAAAATATATAGAAGCACAATAACAGGAGAAGAAAATGTACACATTAGGAATAGATTTTGGAACAAATTCTGTAAGGTGTATAATTTTAAACCTTGAAAACGGTGTGATACATAGTGCTTCAGCTTATGAATATCCATCTGGTGTTAACGGTATTATAACCGACGAGAAGAACCCCTACCTTGCAAGACAGAACCCTTTAGATTATTTAATCTCTCTTGAAAATGTTATCATTAGTACTATTAAAGAAGCCACCAAAGACAAACTATTCACACCAGAACAGGTTATTGGTATAGGGATTGATTCTACTGGAAGTACTCCTTTACCTGTTGATAAAAATCTTAACCCTTTATCTTTTCTAAAAGAATTTCAAAATAATAAAAACTGTATGGCATATTTATGGAAAGACCATACATCTACTGAAGAAGCTGAAGAAATAACATCCGTAGCATCTAAGACAAGACCTAAATACCTATTAAATATTGGCGGTGCTTACTCTTCGGAATGGTTTTTTTCAAAACTTTTACATTTTTACAGGGTTGATAAAAAAGCATACGAAGCAACATCTGGATTTATAGAACTCTGCGACTATATACCAGCAATACTTTGTGGCAAAAAACATCCTTCAGAAGTGGTGCGAAGCATTTGTGCCGCAGGACATAAAGCTATGTACAACACAGAATGGGGAGGTCTTCCTGACTCACAATTTTTAGCAAAATTTTTCCCATCATCAAGTAACATAAGCAGGTTTCTTTACCAGAAAGCTTATCCAGCTGGAAAAACTGCTGGCTATTTAAGCAAACTCTGGGCAGGTAAACTTGGACTCCCACCAGGCTTACCTGTTAGCGTTGGAGCTCTTGACGCTCATATTGGAGCTGTAGGAGCGGGAGTAAAACCAGGAGTTCTTGTCAAGGTTATAGGTACCTCTGCTTGCGATATGACAATTATGCCAGAATCAAAAACAATTAAAAATATACCCAGTATCTGCGGAACTGTTTCTGACTCTATAGTTCCTGGTTTTACAGGTATTGAAGCAGGTCAAGCGGCAGTTGGAGATATTTTTAACTGGTTTGTAAAAAACTTTGTGAAAGATACAGCAATAGACCATAACTGGTTATCTCACCAAGCTTCAAAATTAAAACCAGGTGAAACAGGGCTTTTATCTTTAGATTGGCACAATGGCAACAGAAATATCCTTGCAGACCAAAAACTTACAGGAGTTATTTTAGGGCTTACACTCAATACAAAACCCGAAGAAGTTTATAAAACTTTAATTGAAGCAACAGGATTCGGAGCAAGAATAATAATAGAACAGTTCGAAAAATACGGTGTGCCAATAAAAACTATTGTTGCAACAGGTGGTATTCCTGACAAAAACCCGTTATTGATGCAGATATACGCAGATATTACTGGCAGAACCCTCAAAATAGCAGATTCTGCTCAAACCTGTGCTTTAGGGGCTGCAATTTTTGGTGCAGTAGTAGCTACAAAAGATAAAGGCGGGTTTAAGGATGTTGAAACAGCCCAGAAAAAGATATGCAGGTTCAAAAATATTGAATATAAACCTATAAAAGAAAATAGGGTAATCTATAATAAAATTTACCACATATACAAAAAACTCCATAACTCTTTTGGAATAAACAAAGAGAGCGGGAATCTCTACTCTGTTATGAAAGAACTTTTAGAGATACAACATAAAATAAAAAATAGAAAACGGTAGTTAAAAACCTTCCTAAGTTGAACTTCTGGCAACTCTGGTTATGATTAATTCAATACAGACTAAAGCCCATAGCCGAGCCCCTTAAGGGCGCATTTATTTACTACCAGTTTGATCTAAACTTTAAAAGCCCCTCTTCCTACGCTAAGGTATACCTGCCAAAGCTTGTATNNTGTATTTTAGCGTAGGTTGGCTTCGGCGGGTAAAGCTCGCAAGATAAACTACAAAAGACGGAATGGGGGGTAACGTATAAAAACAAAAGCGTAAAGCAAACAGACCCCCTCACCTTGCATCCTCTCCCCCAAGAGGAGAGGCAAATAAGGAAAGATTGTCATTCCGAATCAAGCCCCTCGGAGGTACTCGGGATAAACCTCGTCTTTGTCTCTACTCTCTTATTTTTCAAATTTAATAAAACCAGCGTTCTCAACTCGCCATACATTTGTCCCTGTAGCCACCCAAGTAAACCATCCGCTTCTACTGCTAACCCCAATATTGAACGCCAACTGTTGAGAATCTTCTGGTTTAAGCCCTATACTTGCAAAAGGAATCCTCATCTCAGATACCCAAACAGAATTTTCTTTATCAAGTATTGTAGATTTATATTCAACTGATTTCTCTACCTCTTGAATTTTGTCGTAAGGCATCCCAAAATCGTTCAAATATCTGGCATTACCTGTAGCATCTCCCCAAAAAATATAGATAGGTCCTGTTGGCATATCGTCTATCCACCAACTTCTACTTAAAGAACTGTGCTGACTTTCTATATCTATCTCTACCATTGGTATATGTTGTTTAAGTCGCACTGGCATACCTTCTTTGTATGGGTCAGCATCGTGCATAGTTGCTATATACAGGTTTTTATCGTCATATAACATCCACACATAACTTTTTGGACCTTCTCTTTGTTCGCCTGTATAATACTGCTCAATAACCATAGATTTACTCTTATCCAACCCTAACCATTCCTTTGGGTTGAGTTTACCATCTATAGTTATAGGGGTTGACCTTTTTTTAATAGTGTAATTTAGAGCTTTACTTACTCTTTTTTGAGACACAAGAGTTTTTGCAAGCTCGCCTATCTTACTATAATCAGGATTATAATATTTGCCGATTTCTTCTCTTTTCCTATCAACAGGCCAACTTGCCCGAAGCAGATGGTTATATACACCTATCTTCTCAAAAGGTACAGGTTCCGAACCGATAGAACCATAAACCGGAGAACCAACCCTTAACCTAAAATCCATATTCTCTCTATCAACAAAGAGAGGGTCTCCCTCTTCCCAATTGTTACGTATAATATTATCTTGCCTTGTTCCTGTGGCAACACTTAAAAAAGGACCACCTGTATTTGCATTTCTCTCTATTACGTTACCTTTCGGCCATCCAACCAGTCTTTCTCCTGATAAAGAGGTTGTAAGTTGGGGGTACCTATAATTCCAAGGAGGGGTCATATAACCAACCTGTTTTAAAAGTTTAGCAAACCCGCCAACTCTGTTGTACAAGGGCGTTTCAGTGTCCATATCATTAAAAAGGTATGCTCTGTTTCCCTGTGAAATAGCCCTCGATTCTGAGTCAACAAAAATATTGTTTTCAAGCCGATTATCAGGTTGAGAGTTAGAAATACCACTCGGGGTTTTGTAGAACATATTGCCAGTAACAGAAAATCCGCCGTTAAGAGAATCTATATGTATCGCATTTAATCCTTGTGATAGGTTAGGTGAAGAGTGACAACTTATATGATGAAAATAGTTGTTCCTAATAATGTTCCCTCTATTCATTTGCGACCATGTGTCTGTGTATATATATATTGCACCAAACTCTCTTGCTACGTAAGGAACGTCGTGAAATTCATTAAATTCGATTAGATGGTCGTTAGAACTCGACTCTCTTGCAGAGGCTCCGTGAATATATATTGCATGCATAGGCGCATCATTTATAAGGTTGTAAGATATTGTATGACCTATACCAAGCAGTAAAGCGGCTGGTCTATAACCACCACAAAAACGGTTAAAACGGTGTATATGGTTATTCTTTACTTTATGACCTGAAGGTATAAGTTTATTCTGGTCGCCGCCATCAAGAATAACGCCCCCTTCTCCCATATCGTACATATCACATCCAAAAATTTTATGGTTCCATCCACCCTTTATGTTAGCGCCATACTGTCCTGTATTTCTTATAACACAGCCAGTTATAAGGTTGTTCTCTCCACCTTCTATATTTATGCCATGAGTCCAGGAACCCTCTATCGTAGCACCCACTATACTAATATAAGACGCATTTTTGAAACTTAATACTGGTTTATCAAGTGTAGTTACTATTACTCCACTTTTATTTATATTTTCAGGGGGCCAAAAATATAAGATACCAGAATCTCTATCTAAATACCATTCACCTGGGCTGTCAAGTTCGCTTAAAAGATTGTAAACATAATAAGGTCCATCTTTCTGGCAGGGTGTACTATAAAGACTATAGTTTTTATTCCACCTTGTATCTGGCGCAACCTCTATCATCTTTTTCTCTATATCCAAATTTGCCATCTTAACGTGAACCATTTGATACGGCGTTGTTTCTACAAGAAAACCCTTTACCCACACCTCTTTCTCTTCAGCCCATCTTTCAGGTCTATCTCCTGAATATAAAAATTTACCCCTATGATAATTCTTATTTCTTATTTTACCTTTCCCAAAAGGTTCCGGTAATCCAGATATTCTTACATACCCAGTGTTAGGCCAGCGTGCAAGGGTCATTACTTTACCGTTAAATATTAACTCCAACGCCCCTGGTCTTGCTACCGATGGAGGATTGTGCCCTCCTCTGTTATAAAACTCTCCATACTTTGTTATTCCTTCTGCCTTTAAATCTGCCACCCATACCTTCCCTTTAGATTCAACTGGAAGTTTTTTTAAAAGATTGGTATCGGTAAGTAGTTTGAAATTTTTTACTTCGCTTCCTCCTATAAGCCTTACTTCTTCACCTGGGTAGTTTCGGTATACAACAGGCCAATTCTTTTCTCCAGAATCGTCTTTTTCAAAAACGATACCTTCATCAAAACAGTAGTTACCTCCCCTTAAATATACAATTACACCACCTTTTACACTATTGTCGGTTTTTAGTTTTCGAACCTCTTGTTGGGCTCGTTTTATGCTTGCAAACGGTCTTGCTTTTGTTCCAGGGTTAGTATCTCTACCTTTTAACTGTCTCTTATACACATCT
>LSQX01087126.1_pt1 | contig 11561 bp, 6 predicted proteins | sample 654561 | NCBI WGS metagenome assembly LSQX01 (sample SAMN04489861, study PRJNA283612) | anaerobic digester metagenome | isolation source: 4 biogas reactors fed with cattle manure at either 37C or 55C with and... | place: Denmark: Kongens Lyngby | collected 2014 | reverse complement strand
ATTCGGCAGAACAGCTCCGATTTGGTCGGTTATGATGCGTATATTGATACTTTTAAAGGAAATGATGTATCCGGCAGTACATACGAACTTTCGTCTGATAAGCTAGACAATGAGTTGTCACAGAATATAGAAATTTTGAATGACGGTTCGATTAAAACAACCGAAACGAACAGCAAAATCGTTATTCCGGTTGATTTGGTTTCTGACGGTCTTTTTAATGTTAAATTTGAATATTCGACGATTGATTCGGGAGTAAATCCGATATCATTTAGATTTTATATAGATGGAGAGTTACCCTTTAAAGAAGCAGGTATCATGGAGTTAAATCGCCTTTGGAAACAGGAAGAACCGATTAAAAGCGATTTAAACGGAAATGATATGCTTCCCAACATGGTTGTACTTTCCGACTGGCAAAAATATATTGCGGTTGATACCGAAAGATTGTTTGAAGAACCGTTTAAGTTTTTGTTTAGAAGCGGTCACCACACCATTACTTTGGAGTTCATCGGGGGTATAATCGGTCTTAAAAACCTTTGTCTTGTACCTCCGGAGAGGCTTCCTACATATAAAGAGTACCTTGAAAATCGCAAAGATATTCCCAAATATTCCGGCGATTCCATCACAATGGAGGCAGAAAACATCCATACGGCGTCTACCATGTTTTTAATACCCCGTAATGATATGTCAAGTCCCTATACTCAACCGTTCAGCCTGGAGAATACAAAGCTGAATATCCTCGGCGGGGATAGCTGGAAGATACCTGGCGAAACCGCGTCTTGGGATACAAGCGGCTTTATAAAGACGGAGGCATTATATAGAATCTCTTTTAGATTCAGACAAGGTATTTCAAACCAGAGCAATGTATACAGACGGCTGCTGATTAACGGGGAAACCCCTTTTGCCGAAGCGAATAAAATAGCATTTAAATATGAAAGCAATTGGCAGTCGGAATATATCGGCGATTACTATGTACACCTCAAACCCGGTGATATTATATCCCTCGAGTGTGTTTTGGGCAACAGAGGAAAGATTCTCGGTGAAATCAACAAGCTTGTTAATTCGTTAAACACCACGTACAGGCAGATTATTATGGTAACCGGCAGCACACCCGACTCATATCGTGACTACAGCTTGACCGAGCTGATGCCGAATCTTCTTAGTGATCTCAAAAGCGAGAAAAAACATGTTGAAAAAATAGTTGAGATGTTGTCAACCGAGAGAAAAGAATACAAATCGCAGATGGGCTTTAGCACCCTGTATGACGCGATTAGGCTATTAGATGCGATTATAAAAAATCCCCGCTCAATAACCAAATCCAATCGACTATCCGTATTAAAGTCGCATATCAGTTCAATCGGTTCAATGATTATGTCGTTAAGAGAACAGCCATTGACATTGGATTCAATCACCTTTTCATCCGGTCATACGGAGATACCAAAGGATAACCCGGACTTTTTCGGTGAAGTCAAGTATCGATTTGATCGTTTTATGACCTCGTTTAAGGTTGACTATACGATGATTTCCGATTCTGATAGCCATGGAGTAAAGGTCTGGGTAAATACAGGCAGGGATCAGGCTACAATTTTAAAACAGCTTATAGATAATGACTTTACACCGAGGAAAAAAATCGGTGTGCAGTTGCAGCTTGTCAATGGTTCTATTATTGAAGCTAATCTTGCAGGCAAGGGTCCTGAGGTCGCTTTACAATGCGGCGACGCCGATTTGATGAATTATGCAATCAGAAATGCCCTGTATGATTTATCATCGTTCGATGATTTTGAAAGCATAAGAGAAAATTTTATACCGTCGGCCTTTATTCCATACCAGTATCATGACGGTTATTATGGCGTACCCGAGACGATGTCCTTTCTTGTCATGTTTTGTCGGGATGATATACTCGACGAACTGGGGCTGGAGCCTCCCACTACTTGGCAGGAAATTACCGAAAAAACCCTTCCTATTCTGAACCAGAACCACATGCAGATGGGTATCGGCGCAATTGCCTCTGCTCAGTCGTTGTTTTTAAACATGCTCTACCAGAACAACGGCAAACTTTATGCGGACGATTTTAAAACCACCGCATTGGATTCCGAGATTGCGCATGAGACCATGCTTTTTGCAACAAGGCTTTTTACCGACTATAGCTGTCCGCAAAGCTATGATGCGGTAAGCCGGTTCCGTACCGGAGAAATGCCGCTGTTTATTGATAATTATGCGCTGTATAATAACCTGTCGTATACTCTTCCGGAACTGAAAGGTTTATGGTCAATGGTGCCGATTCCCGGTACTAAGAATTCGCAAGGTAAAATTAACAACACCCAGCTTGTCGGCTCGACGGCCAGCGTAATGTTTAAGTCGGTTAAAAATCCCGAAAAAGCATGGGAGTTTATAAAGTGGTGGACAAGTACACAGACGCAGACATGGTTCGGCAATCGGCAGGAATCACTTCTAGGTGCATCCGGACGCTATACACCTGCGAATATTAATGTAATTTCCAAATTACCTTGGAACCAAGAGCAACTGGATGTGTTACAATCGCAAGTTGATGTTATTCAAACGCTTCCCCAGATTCCCGGCAGCTATTTTTTAGGAAGAGCATTGAACAATGCATTCTTAACCACGGTGCTTTCGGGCGGTAATGCAAGGGAAGAACTGCTTAAATGGAACGAACAGGTGAATATGGAGCTGGAACGTAAGCGCTTGGAGTTTGATTTCAAGCCAACGAGTTACCGATAGGGATGGGTTGATTATGATAAATTCGAAACATAAGTATAGCCTTGCACATCGTATAAAGTCCTCATGGGTCAGTTACTTAATGCTTATTCCGTTTTTCTCGCTGGTTCTGTTTTTCATTGTAATACCGGTTTCGGCGGCTATAGTGCTGAGCTTTACGGATTTTAATATGGTTGAGTTTCCCAAATGGGTAGGATGGCTTAATTATCAGCGACTTTTCATAGAAGATCAGACCTTTCTTATCGCACTTAAGAATACATTGTTTTTTGCATTGGTTAACGGTCCTATAAGCTACATATTTGCATTTATCATGGCGTGGATTATAAATGAAATGCCCCGTAAATTCCGTGTGTTTATGACCGTTGTGTTTTATGCTCCGTCTATTTCGGGAAATATTTACTTTATATGGACTTATCTGTTTAACGGTGACCAGTACGGTATTGCAAATTCATTTTTGATGAATATGAATATCATCAAGGAACCGATACAATGGCTTACCGACGCAAAATATAATATGACCATAGTAATACTGATACAGATTTGGTTATCGCTCGGAGTGGGATTCCTTTCGTTTATTGCGGGTCTCCAATCAATTGATATCAGCCAATATGAAGCCGGTATTATCGACGGAATTAAAAACCGATTCCAGAGACTTTGGTATATAACCATTCCGAATATGAAAAGCATGCTGCTTTTCGGAGCGGTAATCCAGATAGCAGGCGCTCTGTCGGTCGGCGATGTTACTCAGGCATTAACGGGTGGTTACACATCCATGAACTATTCAACCATGACAATAATTAATTATATTACCGACTATGCTACACAGCGGTATGAGATGGGCTATGCTTCTGCAATCGGCGTCGTTTTGTTTATTCTGGTTGTAGTATGTAAGAAGTCGTTATTCAGATTATTCAGGAGCTGAACCTGGTTTCTTGGGTTGAGATAAAATGCTTTCAACCGCTGGCAGAAAGGGATGGCACTTATATTATGACAAAACGTAAGCAAACGCGCTCATTGGGCGGAACATTAACACTATCATTTTTTTTGATTCTTATAGGGCTGTTTATGGTATTACCGTTTGTGTATGCAGTTGCTTCATCATTCAAGCCCCCAACTGAATTTTTTCTCTTTCCGCCTCCATTCTTCCCGATAAATCCTGTATTTGACAATTATAAGGATTTAAGCGTGGTACTATCCAATATGTGGGTACCTTTCGAGAGATATGTTTTCAACAGCACTGTTATTGCTGCTATTACATCGGTTGTTTATCTTTTTATTGCAGCAATGAGTGCATTTCCGTTGGCAAAGCATGACTTCCCGGGTAAAAAAGTGTTTTTGTCTGTTATCACACTAGCCCTGATGTTTACTCCCGCGATTACCGGTATACCGCAGTATGTTGTGATGACCCAGCTGGGTTTGATAGATAATATGTGGGGTGTTATTCTGCCTGCACTAAGCAGTACGCTTGGCGTTTATCTTTGTATAAACTATCTGGAAATAATACCGGACACAATACTTGAGTCGGCAAGAATTGATGGGGCGAATGAGATAAGGGTATGGTGGAGCATCATCATGCCAAATATAAAGCCGTCGCTTTTTACCATGCTTATCTTTGAATTTCAGGCAATATGGATGTCTTCCGGGGGAAATGTCCTGTACAGCGAACAGTATAAAACCCTGCCGGCGGCATTGGGTCAGGTTGCAACAGCCGGTATCGCAAGAGCCGGTGTGGGTTCGGCTGCATCAGTTATTATGATGATTCCGCCTTTGGTAATATTTATTATTTCGCAAACCAACGTCATTGATACAATGACACATTCGGGTATAAAAGGTTAGGGGGAAGAGTCTTTGAAAAGAAAGTTAGCTGTTGCAGTTATATTTTCCGTTTTGCTTGCTGTAATACTAACCTCGGTTGTTAATGCCACTGGTGAACCTACCGGCAAATCATATTTTTATGATTACCATAATCAGGCTTTGGCATGTCCGCCGCCGTATCATACCGAGCAGACTATTTACGGTACCTTTGGTCTTGTGACGCCCGAAGATATGATGGTTTATAACGGTAATATATATATTCTGGATTCCACTACCAAAACGGTATATGAATTAGATAAGCAGTATAAGCTTTCCAGAGAAATTGTCCTCAAAGATACTGACGACTTTGAGTTTGTTGAACCCAGGGGGCTTTGGATAGATGAAAAAGGAGATTTTTATATTGCCGACCGCATGGGACAGGCTATTGTAAAAATGAACTTAAACGGGGATATAATAAAGGTTTACCACAGACCGAAAACAGGTCTTGAAACGGCCGCGGGTCAATATCTTCCGTTGAAAGTAGTTACAGACCCTCTCGGGTATATATACGTTCTTGTAGGAAATGAGTATCGAGGATTAGTGAAACTGAATCAAAGCGGAGAATTCATGGAGTATTTCGGCCCGAACCCTATGGAAATTACGGCTGCTCTACTCGTTGACAATTTTTGGAGAACATACATATTGAACGAAAGACAAATTGATGTCAGCAGACGTAACTTACCTCCGGAATACAGTAATATAAACATTCATGAAGGATTTATTTATACGTGTGTAAGCGTACTCAAGAGCGGAAAGGAAACAATACGCAAAATAAATTTTGCCGGACAAAATGTACTGAAAACCAAAACCGGCTTCGGAGACAGATATCCAAATGCAAATACATCATTTAATGCTATCGCGGTTGACGATGAGGGTTTTATATCGGCGATAGATATAAATACAAAAAAAATATTTCAATATGATTCTGACGGGAATCTCCTATATGTTTTCGGGGGTTCGGGTGAACAGTCCGGCACCTTTGAAAACCCTGTAGCCATCCGCGCAAGCGGTGACAGATTATTTGTCTTGGATAAAGGTCTGTGCAATATTACAATCATGGCGCCTTCGGAATTCGGAAGCGATGTGCGAAATTGCCAGACAAATGCTCTTAAAGGGCGCTATAACCAGGCCTATGACTATGCTTTAAAAATCAATAAAACCTGCATGGGTTACGAGCTTGCATATAATGTCTTGGGCAAGGTTGAATACGACAAGGGCAACTATAAAAAAGCTATGGAGTATTTCAAATCTTCATATTCCCAAAGCGATTACTCAAACGTATTCAGGAGCGCAAGAATTCGGTTTATGAGGAATAATTACCAGTGGGCAATGACAACCATAGTTGTAATTGCGATATTAGTAACTATCTACATCGTTATACAAAGAAAACGTTATAAAGAAACTCCGAGAAAAAAGATTGTACTCGACAGCTCGGGAAAACTCAAATATCTCATGTTTATTATGCTGCATCCGATTGAAGGCTTTGAAGAATTGCGCTATAACAAAAAACATTCTCTCGCTATCGGCAACTCATGTTATGCACTATACTTCTTCACCTCGGTTTTACTGTTTTTATATACCGGATTTAGTTTTCAAATAACAAACATAAACGACTTTAATATTTGGTTCCACTTATCTACAACAATTGGCGTACTGTTGCTTTTCGTTCTTAGCAACTATTTCAGCTCAACATTCTTGACCGGGGTCGCATCACTCAAAGATTTATGGATTTGCATAGGGTACGCACAGATCCCCGTAATTATCGGCAACCTTATACTCTTGTTTCTTTCAAATGTATTAACAGCAGACGAAGGAATGTTTTTACAATATATCACGTTTATTGCTTCGACATATACATATATTCTTATGTTCTTTGCCGTAAAGGGTTTGCAGATGTTTGGCTTTGTGCGTGCATTTTTTTCAGTATTAATAACAATCTTCGGTATGCTGATATTTGTGTTTTTGCTGTTCTTAATCTTCAATCTGTCTATCCAGTTTGTCAGTTTTATTGAGACGGTTATTCGAGAACTGGTATACCGTCTTAACGCAGGCTTTTGATTATCTCTCAATATGAAGGGAATTGCAGATTTATGAGAACTAAGAGATTATATGTGCTTATTGCAGTAATAGTATTGATAAGTTTGATTTATGCGGTTCCGTCTGCGGCAACCACCGATGGAGAGAGAATTGAAACAGGCACCGACCTGCCGATAACAGACGGGGAGACACTTGTTGAAGAAAACAGCAATTATATTATGTATATCAATACGACAGACTGTAATATCAGAATAAAAAATAAAAACAGTGGTGACGAAGTCACCGCCAATCCTTTAAATTTCAAAGACGATACCGTTGCAGCAGGTGCCTTCAGGACCCATTTGAGATCACAGATGATTATTTCATACACCACTGATAAGCGCCAGCAAAAGGTCACAAACAGCTTTGTGTCCTGCATTTCACAACAAGCTTATACAATCAAAAAAATCGATCACGGTGTTTTGGTCAATTATAAATTCCCTTCGGAAGGCTTTTATATACCTGTTAGGTATATCCTGAACGACAGGGGCTTAAATGCAAGCATATTGTTTTCAGATATAAAAGAGAATAAAGATAATAAGCTTGGCACGATATCATTTTTACCGTACCTCGGCGCAGGAGACATGAACGACGAAGGGTTTATGTTGGTTCCTGACGGCAGCGGCGCGATTATATACATGAATAACGGAAAAACCAACTGCTATGATTATAGCAAGCCGTTTTACGGAAGAGATTATTCACTGTATCAGCCAAGAGAGACAAGTAATGAACAAAGACTTGCCCTGGCTGTGTTTGGCGTTGTAAAGAATAATTATGGTTTTCTGGCAGAGGTTGAAAAGGGCGCCGAGTTGGCTTCGCTTGAAGCGGCTATTGCAGGAAAAGACACATCTTATAATCGTATAAGCACCACGGTGACCTACAGGACATCCCAAACCCGCCCGGTCAGCGGCTTCGGATTGGAGGCCCTTTACATTGCGGTTGATCCCGTCGCTATTCCCGAATATACGATTCAGTATACTTTTGCCGACAACTGCGAAGATGGCTTGCAAAGATTGGTTGATTTATATCGCAGCTCGTTAGAACAAAAAGGTATTACCCAGAAAAAGACTGAAATCGAGCCCTCTCTTAACATTGATTTATACTGCGGTATCCAAAAAAAGAAATCCTTCTTTGGATTCATCCATACAGGAAATGTCCCGATTACAACCTACAAGCAGGCCCAGACCATAATATCAGACTTTACTTTAAACGGAGCAACAAACCTTAATGTCAACCTGTTGCAGTATAACAAGGATTATTTTAAGAGAAATCTGCAGACCAGCTTGAAGCCTGCGGGATTTCTGGGAAAGAAGTCCGATTTCAAAAAGCTGATTAGCGATTCATATAAAAATGGTATTGCTCTTTATCTAAGCGAAAATATGAGTGTTATGCCGACCAGCGGTAACGGATACTCGACATTATGGGATGTGCTGTCGGGCCTGACCTTTGATTCCATAACATACAAACCGTATTCGCTTAACACAGATTATGCCAGCACAACGGCAAAACCGGTTTATTTCGTAAAAACGAAAAACTTTTCTAAAATTATGAAAGAGGTAAACAAATCTGTAAAGGCTTACGAAGTCAAAGGAATACACTTTGTCGATGAAAACACATGGCTTTCCTCTGACTTTACCAAATCCGGCTACCAGCGTGACAGGGCTAAGGCAGAGTATATCAAAGCGTTTGAAATAGCGAAAGAAACTGGGGCAAAGCTGTCGTTCTCATACCCGAATGATTATATGCTGCCTTTTGCCGATTTCATATCGGATTTACCTGTAAGCTCCAGCAAATATGTGCTTTTTGATGAGGATGTGCCCTTCTATCAAATGGCTGTTATGGGTAGCATCGGCTATTCGGGCAAGGCAATAAACGTTATAGATCCATCCAGAGAATATTTCTTAAGCCATTTAGAAACCGGAACTTCTTTAAAATACGCGTTGCATTATAATGATGAACCGGTGATATTAGATACCGATTACGGTGGCTCTGCCGGAAGTTCATATAAAGTTTATTTATCCGATGCTATCGAGAAATACAAGGAGATGGATTCCCTTTATAGAAAGATTGGCGGTTCAAGGATTATAAGCTTTAAAAGACAGGGCTTGGTGTCTATAATCAGGTATAGCAACAACATTACCTTATACATAAATCACGGTTCGGAGGATCGTGAAGTCGACGGGGTGCATATCAAAGCTACGAGCTATACCGTTGTTTAGAAGGGGGTGTCTGTATGAAAACCGAGAGCGCTGCAAAAATAACAAATAAGTTATTTAAAAGAAAAAGTTTTTCTTTGGAAAGGAAAATAAAACTGGTTGGGACGGTTTTTCTTCTTCCATGGATATTCGGCATGATTAATTTTTTCATTATCCCTATTGCAAGAGCATTCTGGTGGTCGTTTTGTGATGTAAGAATCGTTGTAAATGGAGTCGAAACCACATTTAAGGGATGGGAAAATTTTGACTATATATTATTTAAGGACCCGAACTACATAAGAAACATTGTTTCGAACCTTCAGGACTTGGCATTAAGCATTATTATAATAATTGTCTTTTCAATGTTTGTAGCAGTATTGCTGAATCAAAAGTTCAGAGGACGCAGCCTTGTTCGTTCATTATTCTTCCTGCCGGTTATTGTATCATCGGGAATAATAATAAAAGTTCTGAAGGAAGATGCGTTTCTCTCAGTTGTTTCAAAATCTAAGGAAACCCATATTTTCCAGACCGATGCGGTACAGTCGGTTTTGTATTCATTAGGAATACAGGGAGGTATTGTTGATTCGTTTACCGGATTCGCTTCACAGATTTTTGATTTAACATGGCAATCAGGCTTGCAGATTATATTGTTTTTGGCAGCGTTGCAGGCAATTCCCGATTCGTATATGGAGGTTTGCGACATTGAAGGCGCCAGCAAATGGGAAAGGTTTTGGACGGTGACCTTCCCTGTGGTCGCCCCGACAACCTTTATTGTGTTTGTTTATACCGTAATTGCCAGCTTCACCGATGTAAGAAATGTTGTAATGAGCAATATTTTAGGATTGTTTAATAATATGCACCTTGGCACAGCGGTAGCTTCGGCCGTATTCTATTTTCTTCTTATAGTATTGCTGCTCGGAATAATCTACCAACTGACAAAAAAGAAAGTATTCATTGATTAGTAGAACAGGGGGGATAAAATGATTAAGCAAAACTATAAAACGCCGTCTTTTTGGTCGGTAATACGTGCCGGAGACACTATCAGGTTAAAGAGGAAGTTTAGCCATGCCGTTTTTATCATATTTCGTACAGTGTTTTTTATAGGGATGGCGTATGTTCTTCTTTATCCTATGCTTGTAATGTTATCAAGAGCAATCAGACCGGCGTCGGATATGCTGAATTCCAGCATTGTTTGGATTCCAAGTCACATATCAACTTTAGCATTTAAAACGGCGTGGGAATATATGGATTTTGGAAAAACTGCTCTTTCTACAGGCTATTTGGTGATTGGTTCCACGCTTTTTTCGGTTATTTCATGTTCATTTGCGGGTTATTCGTTAGGAAGGTATCGGCTGAAAATAACTGCGCCGTGTGTAGTTGTTGCGGTATTAAGCTTGATTGCCCCGCTGCAGACCTACATTATCCCCAGATTTGTTCAAATGAAAAATTTTGATTTTTTTGGAATAGGAACTCTTTTGGGAGTTTTCAACGGCGGAACGCCGATAACATATAATATCCTTAACACCCCGTGGGCATATTTTCTGCCTGCCATAACCGGGGCAGGGCTCCAGTCGGGACTGTTTGTATTGGTTTTTTCCCAGGTTTTCAGAAAACTCCCTAAGGAGCTTGAGGATGCGGCAAGAATTGATGGGTGCGGCGAATTTCATACCTTTATCAGAATAATGGTTCCAAATGCAGGATCAGGATTTCTTGCCGTTTCTCTGCTGTCGCTGGTTTGGTATTGGAATGATTATTTCTATGCGGAAATGATGTACCGAAGTGTACAATTGCTGTCATCCAAGCTTGTTTCACTGCGTGCTACTGTACACCAAAATTCTATCAGCAAGCTTATCGGTCATAATGACGGTCTGACCGAATCGGTCATCATATTTGCGGGCGCGCTGTTGTTTGTTATACCTCCGTTGCTTATATATTTGTTTTTGCAAAAGTATTTTATTCAGGGCATTGAACGTTCTGGAATAGTCGGTTAAAAATATAAACAGAAAAGGAGTTGTTTGAGGTTGAAAAATGTTATCAAGAAATCGCGTTCTATTTTAAGTATCGCTTTGGTACTGACAATCGCCCTTTCGCAAGTTTTTTCCCTGACAGGATCTTTCTTTAATGTTAAAGCAGATCCCGTAAAAACTCTTGCTGATTTGCAGGCATTGTTAGAAGAAGCTGACAGGGTGACAGAAGAAGCGGAAGAGGATCCCTATCTTTACCTGCCTTCCACGTACCAAAGGTTGTTGGAAGCGATAGAGAATGCGCAAGAGGTTTATGACGCCGGTGTTGAAGATGGCACGGAGTTGGAAACCGTCGATATTGTCGGCGGACCGGACGACCCTAACTNNAACTGGGAGGTAAAGAATCCCAATAGCATGGACCCCGGCTATACACCGCAACACCAGCAAAAGGACCTGGACAAGTTCGGCGCCGAGCATATGGTATTTGTCCCTTACGGAGCCGATTATGTCAGATGCACATATGTAGGAGGCCAGGGAAAATACGATGTACCGGGACAGTTTGGCACGATAGATTTCAGGTATAATCGTTCCCAAAACCCGCTGGAGCTGAACTTCAAGAGCGATTTAATCAGCATGAATTTCAGGAGCGGATTTGCTCCTGATTATCCGGCACATGCGGTAAAAAACTTTACGATAGAACTGACCTTTGTGGAGGATATTCCGGATATATCAATCCCGT
>LSQX01367771.1_pt2 | contig 11562 bp, 8 predicted proteins | sample 654561 | NCBI WGS metagenome assembly LSQX01 (sample SAMN04489861, study PRJNA283612) | anaerobic digester metagenome | isolation source: 4 biogas reactors fed with cattle manure at either 37C or 55C with and... | place: Denmark: Kongens Lyngby | collected 2014 | reverse complement strand
TGGGATCCAATAGCAATCCCGGATCAATGGCATCATTGTCTTCCACTCCGTCGGACTGGGCAACCAGTAAAGGTTCTGAGAATTTGAAGTCGGGTGAGGCAGGATCGAGCGTTTTATTCCACATGGTCAGTATCCTGCCGTTGTGACCCCCTCCCAGGCCACCCCCTGTGGCACCATAGACAACCAGGTAACGATCACCAATCTGTATGGCATCAGGTGCTGCGCCACCTCCCGGTCTTACTGCACCGCTGTGCCAGGTCCACCCATCTTCCGATATCAATCCGCCACCACCTGTGCCGAAGGTATAATAGTTCCCTTCACACTCCATGATGGTTGAGGGATCATGTATAAAAGGTTTGCCAACCTGTGCTGTTGCTGCTCCTGCAATGAAGAGGAACAGAATCGTGATCACTGCTGCTGATCTATTGTGATTGTTCATATGATGATACATAATGGTGTTTACTCGCAACTGATTTGGATGTTCCTGACCGGCATTCCCTGTTCATCGAGGATACGAACGCAGAAGTCACTCATCCCGGGTCCATTGATCACGGCACCACGAATGATGTTCCTTCCCTTTTTGAGTGTCAGACGGCGTGAGACCGCATCATCCATTACCATACGCCGGTCACCGGAGAGCAACAACACCTCCTCACCATTGAGCCACCACATGGATGCTGAATTGGAGCCCGCTGACAGTCGTACATCCCTCCTCTCAACGGGACTGTCGACGATGGTCACTGCCCAGAAGAGCACGCCATAGACCGGTTTGTACAATCCATAGGCGAAACGGAACAGTTTCACATTGAAATTTCTACTGTCCAGTGCGTGCCAGGTGAGCTGGTTCTCACCTACGCTGACCTTTTCACCATCACGGGGAAGCAATGTGAACTGATTGTGAAAATAGAGGGTGTCAAACGCATTCCTCAGGTAACTATCGGTGAAAACAGTGTTGCTGCGAACGGGTATCCTGATCGGTTCAAGCAGCAACCAGCGTTGAATGAATCCGTCTTCATCGGGACTCTTCGAGCTGTTGCTTGCTGGAACAAAGTATTGATCGATGCTGCGAAGGGTGTCACCTGCAACAGCCTCGTCCTGTTCATTCCATGCTCTGCCGGTTTGTGCCTGCAGTCCCGAGAGTGATAGCATCAGGGAGATAGCTGTAAGGATGATTGCTTTTTGCTTCTTGTGCATGCTCGATAATCTCTATTGATGAGTTGAATCATTGATCTGATTTGCTTCTTTCAGCAAGAAGTCGGTCATTTTTTGAAAGGTGTGGTCGTTGAATGTGACCGGCCCGTGCTGACCTCCCGGGACTGTGATAAACTCACTCAACAATCCTTTCTCCAGTAATGCTTTTGCGAACAGCTCGCTTTGACAATGGGGCACCACATTGTCTGCCTCCCCATGTATCACCAGAAAACGGGGGTCTTCTTCGTCAATAAAGGTGATGGGATTGAGCAGCGCAATAAGATCAAGGTTGTCAGCCGGATCACCTCTGATAAGTGCCGCTTCGGGTGAGTCTCCCTTCTTGGGACCCTTGCAATCATCCATGAGGGCCATGTCGATTGGACCAAACCAGTCGACTATCGCATTGACGGCACTGCTGGAAGAAGTGTCGCTCCCCACACTCCCTTCGATGTCAACCGTTGTGTTATTGATCCTGTACTCTTTCACGCCGTTTGTTGTTCCTGCCAGTGAAGCAAGATGACCGCCCGATGAAAAACCTGTGATGCCAATGAAAGAGGCATCGATCAGGTATTGATCGGCATTTGCCCGTATGAATCGTATGGCAGCCTTCACATCATTGATCTGAGCGGGATAGGGAGCATCGGAGCTTGCCCGGTGATTGATTGCGATCACTGCGAAACCGCTTTCTAGCAGTGGCTTCCCCAAAGCGTCGAACGCGAATTGTTTCATGTTGTTACCGAACCAGGCACTGCCGTAGATCACAATGATTGCCTTGTAGGCAGGCTTCTCTGTGGTGGGCAGATGAATATCAAGGTTGTGATACTCCTTCTCATCCCCGGCATAATTGAGGTTGAGCCACTGCCTGTCACCGGTCTGACCAATACAGGCAACAAAGCTGTATAGAGCAAGTATTGCTGTGAGTAATATCCGTTTCATGTACTGTTGAATTGGGTCTTTTAATATGGCTGAATAAGGCTATTTGAACAACAGGGGAGCAAATTCTTTCAGGCACCTGCGCCAGGTGAGGAACTCATGTGCTGTTCCCGGGGATTCATAATAGACGTTGTTGATGCCGGCTTTTTTCAGTCCTTCACTTAGATTTCTTGTTCGTTCAGGCCTCTCTTCGGAGCCGATGCCCATGAAAAGAAGATGTACTTTCTCATTGAATGCCGCGGGATCATTGAATACCCCATTGTATGCCTGATCCAGTTGATCGGGATTGATAAAACCAGCGCCGCTGAACCCACCGATATAAGAGAACTTGTCCAGATTGTTCAGGGTGATGTTGAAGGTTTGCAACCCTCCCCAGGAGAGTCCCGCCATTGCCCTGTTGTCACGGTCGGTCAGTACCCGGAAGGTGGATTCAATATGGGGGATGATCTCGTTCAGCAGGATGGGGGTGAAGTCGGCACCAAATCTGCTTCTTGCTTCATTGGGGTTCTCACCGGGCAGTGTACGGAAGTTTTCAATGTTCCCGTTGTCCATCACCACTACCATGGGTTTTGCCTCACCTGCTGCAATCAGATTGTCCATGATGAAGTTCATCCGTCCCTGGTTGGCCCAGCTCGTTTCGTTCTCACCCATGCCGTGCTGGAGGTAGAGTACCGGATATTTGGTTTCTGGCTTCTTGTCGTAGCACGCCGGCGTATAAACGAAGCAGCGGCGCCATTCGTTGCGCACTTCCGAGAAGTACCAACTTTCGCTGACGCTTCCTTTGGGTACGTTCATCTGTGGCTTATAGTAATCCCCATCTTCTTCCGGGATCTCAATGCCGCTGACCCATTTGCCCATGCCGAAAACGGGTTTGCCATTCGGGTCGGCCACACTTACACCGTCGATAATCACCTGGTAGTAGTGAAAACCAACTACCTCCGGTTCATTTGAGACCAGGGTCCAATAGCCATCTTCTCCTTTTTCCATTTCACCCCGGAAGCTGATCTCCACTTTCTTTGCATCAGGGGCAAATACCTTGAAGTAGGTACGGCCATCCTTTCCAACACGGGGATACTCAGCTCCCACGATATTGAATTCATTGGGATAGGTGCCCTCGGGCAGCTGAACTGTTTCTTGCCCGTTCACCATAAATGAGCAGAGGAAAAGGAAAGAGAGAATAAATTTTAACGCATTTTTCATAATCTGTCAATCATTCATTGTTTGTAAATCTTTATCCGTTCATTCAAGGATGAACGCCTGGTAAAAGTAGGTGAAATCATTTTCAGGGAGGTGTAAAAAATTGGCTATAGGGTGCATTTTTCTTTATGTGTGGGAGATTTGTATCCATTTTCGGCATTTATAAGAAGGGGAGATGGCTTTTTGTCCATCTCCCCTCACAAAAGTATAGTTGTAATCAGATCATGCTACTCACTCCTCCTCCTCTTCCTCCGGATAGGCATTCACATAGTCGTCACCGGTGAAATCCTCGCTGATGTCGCGACCGGCCAGACCGTCTGCGAAGCCTTTATAGGCATGCTTGCGGTTGTAATCCTTATCGAACAGGTTGGGCGATTCGTCCGGCAACCAGAACTCATGCTCTCTCGGGTGGTCGGTGAGGGTCCAGATGGTGATGCCCGAACGCTGTGCCTCCGGTACGTGCTGGATGTAGGATGCTGCGATATGCCGGTAGGTCTTCGCCTGCATCTCCAGCTGCCCTGCACTGGGTGAAGCGGTACCCAGACGCACATCGAGCTCGGTGACGCGAACGATCTTGCCGGTCGCCGCCATCTTCTTGAACATGTTGTCTATTTTTTCATTGAAGGTGGCCGTGGTGTCAGCGCTCACGTGCATCTGCGTGCCGATGCCGTCGACCGTCTGACCGTTCTGCTCGATGTAACCGACAAAGTCGATCAGTGCATCCAGCTTGGCCGGGTTGCTCTCCAGGTTATAGTCGTTGACGAAGAGTACCGTTCCTTCCGGCGCATACTGACGTGCATATTCAAATGCTTTCACGGCGTACTCCTTCCCGATGTAGTAGCCCCAGTAGAAGTGGTCATCGGCCCAGTTGAGCTCCAGACCCTCCTCTTCCACCGGGTGGGAGTCATCGTTCATGAAGTTGCCACCGATGCCGCGCCACTGACCGTTGTCGTCGATCGGTTCGTTGATCACATCCCAGCCATAGATTCTGTCACCGGTATGCTCGGTGATCCCCTTGATCCACTCTTCCAGGGCACCCAGCAGGGCTGCCTTCTTCTCCTCAGCGGTTTTGTAGACGTAGGTGATGCCGCCGGCACGGGTTGACATTGGCGCCGAAGCGGGTGTTGCCGGTTCTTCAATCGTTACCTTCACATCGTCGATGAAATAGGTCACATCGGGCAGGTAGCCAAAATCGAAGTTGCCTTTCCATACGGCAGCTCCCTCCTCAAAGTCGACACCGAAATCCTGGAGCACTACGCTGATCTCTTGCCAGCCGGTTCCCACCTCGAACGCTTCTGACCAGCCGCTCTGCGATCCGGTCCAGTCCATCCAGGGGTAGCCGTTGGTGAGTCCGCTGAAGGAGATACGACCCTGTCCCGCCTGGTCGGCCTTCACGAAGAAGGAGAGACGTACCTTCTCACCCGGGAAGGTGGGGATGTCGGGTGAAGTGAGCTGCAGATCCCAGGCATTGGAAGAGCTGGCCGATGCGGTCATCTTCACCGCGTGGCTGCCTGCCGGTGCATCATCCAGCTCCACCACCTCGATGCCGGCACCGGGGTTGTTGGCACTCCAGCCCTCCAGCCCGTTTTCAAACGAACCGTTGAGCATATGGTTGACCGGTCCGGTTTTCTTCTTGCCGAACTTGAAGTCGTCGATATAGTAGTCACCTGCACCAGCGCCAAAGTCGATGGTGATATGTGTCATGGGCAGGTTTACCAACGCTTCGGTCATCATGATCTCTGCCTCAAAGTAATACCACTGCTTGGCCGGCACGCTCTGTGCCGTGTAACCGCCGCCGCTGTAAGTGGTGCGGTTCTGCAATTGTATCTGGAAGTTGTCATTGCCCTCTTCCGAGTAGACATAGAAGGAGACGATGTAGGGCTCGTCCACCTCCCAGGTGGTGGCGGGGAGGGTGTAGTAGGCCTGTGCCGAGTAGTTGGCACCCTCTTCCGGATTGTTCAACAGCATCGCATACTCACTGTTGTACCCCTTGCCGGGACCGGCGATCTGCTGTGAGGCGCCGGCACTGGACCAGGCACCCCATCCGGTGGTGTTGCCCTCCTCGAAATCGGAGTTGAGGATGATGTTTTCCAGCTTATCGTCCGGGTCGGTCTCGATGATCACCTCCGGTGCAATCAACGACTTGAGGTATGCCTGCCGTTGCTGGGTATGCCAGAGCAACGTGTGACCCAGCACCTTCATATCGGCAGGGATTGCATCCATGAAAGCATCGATGGTGGTGAAGTCGAGCGAACCATTGTTGCGGACCACCGATGAGTGCTTCATCGCATTGCCAGTGGTGATCATCTGGAAGTTCTCGTCAACCACCTTTTTGTAAGCAGGGTCGCTGATGTAGAGATCGGCACCCGCCCCGATACCGACGATCATGCCGGCGGGTACATAGGCCTTGATAAAGTCGTAGTTGGCGATTTTCTCAGCCAGGTTGAGGGGGATCTCAGAGGAGTTGATCGGGTTATGATCCTCCGGTGTGCCCCATTCCATCTTTTCGTCGTAACAACCGTGGAGCAGCAAAGCACCAACAATTGCAAAAAGAATGATTTTATATTTTTTCATTTTGTTTCTGTTTATTTGTTTGTCATGTCCAGTTGCTCTGTCACTCTTCATCGTCATAATCGGAGACGGTTACCTTCTTTACCGGTACCACCCGCCAGTTGTCCACATAGATCTTCTGGTTGAAGAGGGTGGAGACCACCTCTACCTCCTGGTAGGTGAAGTCGGTGTTGACGATGCCCATGCCGAAGTTCTGATAGGTGGCTGCCAGTCGGTCCTCTACCACATTCTTGAAGGTGGGGGGAGTGGCCTCGTCATCTTCCAGCATATTGGCATAGTAACCGAACTCGCTGAAGGGTATCGTAACGGTTTCCCATCCTTCGGTCTGGTAGGGCACCATGACACCATCCTGGATATAGGGGATGTAGAATGCGGTACGCTGACCGTCATCATCCGATCCCACACCGGTGAAGTTGAAGTTGTTGTAGAGCACCACCTGGATCTGTCCCGTGTTGCTCCATGGATCGGGCACATAGATGTCGAACTGGAAGGCCACCTCGTTGAGGGGTGTGGTCTCCGGGATGTAGGCATACATCCGGCTCCAGTCATCCATCGGGTTGTCAGTGCCGGCTGTCCACACCTCCGTGGCACGTGCTTTGCCGGCCACGACACCGCCGTTGGCACCATTCAGTATCCGCTCGGGGATCAATGGTACGCAGTTGCCGCGACCCGAGTTAAGGGGATCGCTCACCAGATCGCTCTGTTGGTCATCGCTGTCCTGGATACCGATCATCGATCCGCCTTCACTCCATGACCAGGCACCGCCTTCACCGTTGCCATCCCAGTCGAGGAGGATACCCTCAGTGAAGTTGAAGTAGGCAGGTGTGGCAGCCTTGCCGTTGGCACCCTCCGAAAAGAGAGAGCCGCTGGCGGTCACCCCGTCGGGCATGGTGAAGGTGAACCATTCTCCCTCTTCATCGGAGACGATATTGGTCACCTCGACACCACCGGGGAGGGTCACCTTGCTGGTCTCATGCAGGTTCTCGCCATAAGCGGTCACCAGGTCACCGGGTTGCGGCAGGGTGTTGCTCAGGCGTGTGATGGTGGGAGAGGCAGCCATGATGGTGAAAGTGTAGGTGATATCGGTACCCTCTTTCACCAGTTGAATGGTGTTGCGCACCTCCTCCTCTGCATCCACAACGGGTGTATTTCGGTGGATGGATATCAACATGGAGTTGTCGGTGACATAGGCCACGTTGAAGTAGGTGTCGTATCCGTTGATGAAGACCTTCTTCATCCCCAGGAAACCACTCCCTTCGATGCGGATCATCTGCCCCAGGCGGGCAAACTCCACCGGGCGGTCCGGCACGGAAGACTCATGATCTTCCAGGTAGATTTTTGTCACCTGGATCGGTGTGCTCCCCAGGTTGTCGCTCTCTTCACATGAAAGGAAAGTGATTCCGATCAGTGTGAGCAGGGTGAGATATAGGATATGTATCTTTTTCATTGTTTGTCAGATTAATGATTAATAGAGATCGGTGATTTTTTCTTCCGTGAATTCATAGGCTTCAGGTGTGCCCTCGAGGTAAGGGTTCTTCCCTTTGTCCACATCCGAAACAGGCAGGGTGAGGTGTTTCACTTCGGCTGTGGCCACACCTTCACCATCGCTAGTCTTTACATACTCAACATCTTCGGTCTCATCGTATTCGTAACCTGCATTGCGCTCCTGGTTGTTCATGTAGTTGACCACCTCCTGCTGTTGGTAGTAGCCGCGCCGTACCAGGTCATACCAATATTGTCCCTCCATGGCCAGCTCAATGCGTCGTTCGTAATGGAGATCCTCGTAGGTGATGCTGCTCAGGGTGGGCATGTCGGCCCGTTCACGAACCATATTGAAGTAGGTGAGTGCCGTGGCATCGGAGGTGGAGGCGTTGTTGCCCAGGATCGCTTCTGCCAGGTTGAGGTACACCTCAGCCAGGCGCAGCATATGGGTGTTGAGACCATTGCTCTGTTTGTAGCTGACGCCGTTGTCGTCGATGGTACCGATCACATATTTCTTGATGTTACAACGATCTTCGTATCCCTCTTCGGTGACACCATAGGTGTAACCACCCCCCTTTTTGTAGAGCTCAGGATAGTAGGCGCCATATGTGGCAATGGTATTGTGGCGGCGGATACGATCCTGCGGGTCGTAAGTGCGCACCAGATCCCATGAGGTGTAAGTTGCGTTACCCCAGTTGGTGCCGTCGGCGACCAGCGTGGACCATCCGAAGAAAGCCTGGATGGGCTGGTTGGCACCCCAGCCGATGGCATCGGTGGAGCCGGTGAGCCACTGCAGTTGGAACATAGCCTCCTTGCAGTTGTTGTTCTCATAGGTGAAGAGGTCACCGTAGTTCTCCATCAGGGCATAGGGTGATTCGTTGACCACCTTCATGGCAGCCTTACGGGCCATGTCGAGGTAGTAGCTGTTGCGTGTACCCCGGTTGAAATCGGTGGCAATGTTCTGTCCGTTGTATGCTCCTTCGGAGGTCAGTCCGGCCATGGAGAGGTAGATGCGTGACAGCATGCCGAAAGCGCTGTAGCGGGTAACCCTTCCTTTTGTGGCGACAGTGGCAGGCAGATATTTCGCTGCGAACTCCAGGTCGCGAATGGCGAACTCCATCACATCTGTCACCCTGTGTGGCGGGATGGCTGAGTTGTTCACCAGGTCGGAGGTGCGCTCGTAGATGATCGCTTTGCCCCAGAGTGAACCCAGGTACCAGTATGCGGTACCGCGCATGAATCGTGCTTCGGCGATGGCAGTCTGCTTGGCCTCTTCCGTGACTGTGGGGCCCGCAAACTCCTGGATGTTGTTGATCACGTTGTTGGACTGAGCCACCACTGAGTAGAGTGATCCCCAGGCATCTTCCAGACCGATGCTCAATGCTGTCTCGGTCAGGTTGGTATAGGGATAGATGTAGTCAGACCAGCGGGCGGTGATGTTGTTCGCCCTGCCGTCGCCCATACCGTAGTAGAACTTCTCGTTGAAGGTATACCAAACATAGTTGTAGAGAGGAGAGGTGGCTGCTTCAACCGCCTGATCGCTGTCGAAGAAGGTCTCCTGGTTTGGATTGGTATTGTTGGTCTGGGTGAGGAAGTCCTCACAACCTGTCCAGAGGAGCAGGCTGACCAATGCTGCGATGATGAGTATTTTATTTTTCATAGGATATTTTTTTTCTTGTTCCATGGGTGACGTTAGAATGAGAGATTGATCCCGAAGGTATAGATCCTTGGTGAGGGATAGCGACCGTAGTCGAGTCCGCTCATCAGTGCATCACCATACATATACCCGATTTCCGGGTCATAGCCTCTGTACTTGGTCCAGGTGTATACATTCTGCAGGTTGGTGTAGAGCCGTACATTGTCAAGCGCCAGCTTGCTGACCCATCTCTTGGGCAGGGTATAGCCGAATGAGATGTTCTGGATGCGGAGGAATGATCCGTCTTCAATATAGAGGTCGCTCACACGGTTGTTCCCGTTTGAAGTTGATGCGGATAAACGGGGTATTCTTCGGTCACCACCCACCAGATGCAGGTTACGGAAGTCATCCGGTCCGTTGGGATCGATCCTGTCAACCTTTGCATAGTCGAGAACTGTTTTGAGCAGGTTGTTGTTGGCCCGCGGGTCTTCGATAAAACGGCGGTTATAGTTGAGCACGTCGTTGCCGTAGGATCCTGCCAGGAAGATGTTCAGATCGAACCCTTTCCAGGAGAAGCTGTTACCGATGCCGTATGAGAACTTGGGCTCGGGGTTACCGATAAAGGTGGCGTCGTTGTTGTCGATCTTACCGTCCTTATTGAGGTCTTCGAAGATATAGTCACCGATATAGGAACCATTCTCGCCGATGGAAACACCTTCGGGGAGCGCCACCTGTTGTACGTTGCCGTTTGCATCCTTGTAGTAGAAATCTTCTGCTTTTTCGAAGCGACCGATCACCCTGTATCCCCAGAACTGTCCGATGGGCTGATCGACGGTAGTGCGGGTCACGATGTTGGTTTCCGATCCTACGCGGTACACCTTTTCGATGGATGAGTTATCGGTGTCGAGGCTCAGCACCTTGTTGCGATTGAGCGAGAAGACGAAGTTGGAACGCCACTGGAATCCGCTGTTGTCGATGTTGACGGTGTTAAGGGTCATCTCGATCCCTTTGTTTTCCAGTTCACCCACATTCGCCCATGGGTTGGAGGCAGCACCCTGTCCCGATGATCCCAGGTAGGCGGGAAGCGGCAGCTGTAGCAAGAGGTCTGTGGTCTTCTTATAATAGACATCGGCAATAAACTCGACTCTGTTCTGCCAGAGGTTGAGGTCGAGCCCCAGGTTGGTGGAGTAGGTGGTCTCCCAGCGCAGGTCCGGGTTGGCGGTGTTGCCCGTGAGCACACCGGTACCCCAGGGTGTGGTCCTGGGTGAAAGGAGAGCCATGTATGCCCAGTTCTCCACGTTCTGGTTACCGGTACCTCCCCATCCGAAGCGGAACTTCATGGTGTCGATCACCTCATGGTCTTTCAGGAAGTTTTCGCCGGTGACCCTCCAGGCGGCAGCCAGTGAAGGGAACCATCCCCAACGGTTACCGGGTGCGAATTTCGAGGATCCGTCACGGCGCAGTGTGGCGGTGAGCAGGTAACGGTCGTCGAACGAATAGAAGATGCGTCCGAAGAATGATGAGATGGAGCTGGCGCCGCTGCTGCCGGTACCGCTCGATTTGCTGGCATCACCCGCACTCAGGTCGTGCGTGGTGTTGGAGAGGAAACCGGTGGCTGATCCTACCAGGTTTTCCCATTGTGATTCTGACATCTCCTGTCCCAGCATTGCATTCACGTTGTGTTGGTCAGCCAGCACCTTGTTATAGGTGAGGAAGTTCCTCCAGGACCAGTATTTGGTGTCGTTCTTTGTACGACGGGAGGTACGGGTGTTGTTGGTCAGTACGCCGAAGCGGTAGGAAGGTTCGAAGTAGTAAAAGCTACCCTGGTTGTAATCGGTAGAGAGTTCTGTTTTGAAAGTGAGCCCGTCAGCCAGCGTGGCATCGAGGTAGGTGTTGAAACGGAAGTTATGTCGTTTGTTGTAGTTTTCACGGATGGATGCCATACCCACCGGGTTGACCGGCATCCAGACATCCTCCGGTCCGTCGAAGGTTCCGTCGGGGCCGTAGACAGCCACCATGGGTTGCTGACGTAACGCATTCATGATGATATCATTGTCGGCACCCACCTCCTGTTTCGAGTCTGAGAGCGAGAAGTTGATACCGGCTTTCAACCAGCTCTTCACCTGGTTGTCCATGCTGCCGCGCAACGAAAGACGGCGGAAGCCCGATCCCAGTGCGATCCCTTCCTGATCGAGGAAGCCGGCACTGATGGCGTAGGTAGTCTTCTCATTACCTCCTGTGATGGAGAGGTTGTGACTGGTCATCAGTGCCTTCTGATAAAGCTCTTCCTGCCAGTCGGTGCCCGGTCCCAGCATGTCGGGCCGTACGAAGGCGCTGCTCTTCTCGACGATGCTGAAGTCGGACCGGTCGTTGTGGTGACGGGCATACTCCTGCAGGTTCATCATCTCCAGGTGCTTTGGCATGCTCTGCGTGCCGATATAACCATCATAACTGATCAACGCTTCTCCACTTTGTCCACGGCGGGTGGTGATCATGATCACTCCGTTTGATGCCCGTGCACCGTAGATGGCGGTGGCGGAAGCATCTTTCAG
>LSQX01201961.1_pt2 | contig 11563 bp, 8 predicted proteins | sample 654561 | NCBI WGS metagenome assembly LSQX01 (sample SAMN04489861, study PRJNA283612) | anaerobic digester metagenome | isolation source: 4 biogas reactors fed with cattle manure at either 37C or 55C with and... | place: Denmark: Kongens Lyngby | collected 2014 | reverse complement strand
ATGAAGGAACACTTCCTGGCAATGATTTTTTGGGATGGGTAAACCTGCCCTCTTCTATAACAGAAGCGCAAATTAAAGAGATTGAAGAGACTGCTGTACAACTGCGCACACTATGCGATGTAGTGGTGGTAGTTGGCATTGGTGGTAGTTATTTAGGTGCAAAAGCTGTAATTGATGCGCTTACCAACTCTTTCGACTGGTTGCAAACCAAAAGAGAAGACCCTGTGATTGTATATGCAGGCAATAATATTAGCGAAGACTACCTACACGAATTAATGGAATACCTAAATAATAAGAGTTTTGGTATCATCAACATTTCTAAATCGGGTACAACTACAGAACCTGCACTTTCTTTTAGAATTTTGAAAAATGAACTAGAGAAAAAGATAGGCAAAGAAGAGGCTAGAAAAAGAATTGTAGCCATTACTGATGCTTCTAAAGGTGCCTTGCGCACATTAGCCGTGCTAGAGGACTACAAAACATTTGTAATTCCTGATGATGTAGGTGGCCGATATTCTGTACTTACTCCTGTGGGGTTGCTTCCTATTGCTGTAGCTGGAATCAACATTCGCTTATTAATACAAGGGGCAGTTGAGATGGAGAAAGAGACTGACCAGACAACACCTTTTAAAAACAACCTTGCAGCAATATATGCTGTTACACGCAATGAATTGTATAAAAAGGGGAAAAAGATAGAGATACTTGCCAATTTTCAGCCAAAGCTTCACTATTTTGCTGAGTGGTGGAAACAATTATTTGGAGAAAGTGAAGGAAAAGAGAACAAAGGTATTTTTAATGCTGCTGTTAATTTTACTACCGACCTACACTCGATGGGACAATGGATTCAAGAGGGTGAACGCACAATTTTTGAAACAACTATTTCGGTTGATAAACCTAACAACAAGCTAACTATTCCACATGACTCTGCCGACCTGGATGGCTTGAACTACCTAGAAGGTAAACGTGTAGACGAAGTGAACAAGATGGCCGAACTGGGCACTCGTATTGCTCACGTTGATGGAGGAGTGCCAAATATTGTGGTGAGTATACCAGAATTAACTCCCTATTACATTGGTCAACTAATATATTTCTTTGAGAAAGCTTGTGGTATAAGTGGTTATTTACTAGGCGTAAATCCATTTGACCAACCCGGTGTTGAAGCATATAAAGCAAATATGTTTGCTTTGCTTGAGAAACCAGGCTTTGAAAAAGAGACAGAAGAATTGAAAAAGAGATTATAAAAATCTTTATAAAGAAAAAACAGACAGTAATTGCTTTAACCTAGTTGCTGAGAGTAATCAAAGCATGGTTGCTGAGCCTGTCGAATAATTCTTTATTGAAAAATAATATAGTGTTTTGCTTGATTGGAATATTTTTCCTTTCATGCAAAGCACTTATTTATTTATACACATTACAAAGAGAATAAAATAATTACAACAAATAATATGACTGAAATAATTACAAATTATCTTCAAAAAAACAAGTTTGCAAATTTAGATCTGCGTGCAGTACTTTTCGATATGGATGGCATAATCTATAACTCGATGCCAGCACACGAAATATCGTGGCAACAAACAATGCGCGAGTGGGGATTGAAAGCCGAACCCAACGAATTTTTTATTCAAGAAGGTAAACCAGCAGTACATACAATCAATATGTTATTTCAACGCAACCTGAAGCGTGATGCAACTGAAAAAGAGTTAGAAGATGTTTATAAGAGAAAGTCGGAACTATTTTTTGAAAATGATAGTGGTGCACTTATTGCTGGTATAAAAAAGACCATAAGAATGGTTGAAGACAGCGGTCTTATTCCAATATTAGTGACTGGCTCAGGACAATCTGGACTATATGAGCGATTGAATGGTGACTTGCCAAATGTATTTACCCCAGAAAATATGGTTACTGCATTTGAAGTAGAGATTGGAAAACCTCATCCAGAGCCCTATTTAATGGGATTGAAAAAGGCGGGTAACTTAAAACCTAATCAAGCTTTTGTGTTGGAAAATGCTCCACTAGGTGTAGAATCGGCTCACAGGGCTAATATACTTACCGTTGCTGTAAACACAGGCCCATTGGATGATAAAGTATTGATAGATGCAGGTGCTGATTTACTTATGGACTCTATAGAGGATTTTAATGTTAAACTACCTGAGTTACTGGACAGAGCCAAGACTATAAGCGTATAAATTGTAAAGGAACAACAGGTTCTAGCTATAAAGCATACTTTTATTAAGTTAATTGAAATTTTTAGCAACCCCACAGATAGTTGTGCTAACTATTTTTTATCTTTGTAGAACAACAACTCCAAAATCCCCCACAACTATGAACATCAATGACTACGGATTTGTGAGAGTAGCTGCAGCTTCACCAAAGTTGAAAGTTGCCGACTGCGATTACAACATTTCTCAAATAAAACAGTTGATAGATGAAGCTGTAAAACAGGATATTCAATTTATCACCTTTCCTGAACTCTCAATAACAGGATATACCTGTGCCGATCTGTTTTTTCAAATAGCTTTACAGCGCAAAGCATTGGATGCATTGATGGAGTTGGTTGAGTTTATGAAAGATAAGAAATCGTTGATCATATTAGTGGGACTCCCATTGTTACATAAAAACAACCTCTATAATGTTGCTGCTGTAATATCATCGGAAGGGATATTGGGATTTGTGCCAAAACAGGAGATTCCTAATCACAGTGAGTTCAACGAGAAGAGGTGGTTTACAAGTGGTAGTGATTTGCATGACGAAATTGTAGAAACAGCAGCGGGTTATCATCCATTCTCGTCAAAGTTGATATTTGAAACACAACATGCTAAATTTGGAGTAGAGATTGGCGAAGATTTATGGACGCCTGCTCCCCCATCATCCATGTTATCATTAGAAGGGGTAGATATCATATTTAATCTTTCGGCAAGTAGTGAAGCTGTTGGCAAACATAGCTATCGGAAATCGTTAGTTGTCAGTCAGTCTGCACGTTGCAATGCAGCCTATGTATATGCAGGAGCTGGTGTGGGTGAATCAACTACCGACTTGGTGTACTCGGGGGCTTGTTTGATTGCCGAAAATGGAACAATGTTAGCAGCATCAAAACGTTTTTCGTTAGAAAATGAATTTATTGTAGCTGATATAGATATTACAGCATTGCAAAACGAGCGAATGACTGTGAAAAGACACAATTCTCCAATAGGAGTTGAATATATGCCTACCTACTGTCATCTTGAGCCTATTGAAGACTTTAAGAAGATGCATCGCACATTCAATGCACATCCCTTTATACCAAGTCCACAAGATGAAGATGATAACCTTGGCGATGTTTACAGTATTCAAGCTAATGGTTTAGCAAAACGACTGTTACACACAAATAGTAAAACAATAACATTGGGTGTTTCAGGTGGTTTAGACTCTACATTGGCACTATTAGTAGCAATACAAACATTCGACTTGTTGGGATTGCCTCGCATAAATATTCAGGCTATTACAATGCCTGGATTTGGAACAACTGACAGAACTTATCAGAATGCGCTATCGCTTATGAAAGAATGCGGAGTTACAATAAAAGAGATTTCAATTGTTCCTGCAGTAACCCAACATTTAAAGGATATTGGGCATGATATAAATATACACGACGTGACCTATGAAAATAGTCAAGCACGCGAGCGTACACAGATTCTAATGGACTATGCCAACAAAACAGGAGGCATGGTAGTGGGAACAGGCAGTCTCTCTGAAATGGCATTGGGTTGGGCTACTTATAATGGCGACCATATGTCGATGTATGCAGTAAATGCTGGTGTGCCTAAAACATTGGTAGCATCTTTGGTTAGGTGGATTGCTAATAAGCACACCGAGGGGACAACCAAAGAGGTACTGTTAGATATACTAGACACTCCATTTAGTCCAGAACTGCTTCCAGCAGATAAAGAGGGCAAGATTGCACAAAAGACAGAACATTTTGTTGGTCCGTATGAATTGCACGACTTTTTTATCAATCGCATGTTGCGACATAACGATGAGCCTCGTCGTATTTACTTTATAGCACAACAAGCTTTTAAAGCGAGTTATTCATCCGAAGAGATATTGAAATGGTTGAAGGTTTTTTACCGTCGCTTCTTTTCACAACAGTTCAAGCGCTCTTGTATGCCCGATGCACCAAAGGTTGGAGCAATCAACTTATCGCCTCGTGCTAACTGGCGAATGCCAAGTGATGCTATGGCTACAGTGTGGTTGGATGAACTAAACAAGCTATAAGATAGCATCAAACCCTTTTCATAAAAAAACAACAATAATTTAACTAGTATAAAAATATAGCATGCAAGAACTCATCTCCTTATTTAAGCAACATACAGGGAAAACAAATCCTTCGATAGAAGCCCTACCTTCTTCTGGCTCAAATAGAAGATATTATAGATTAACATGGGAGGATATTTCTCTGATTGGAGTATACGGACAATCGAAAGAAGAAAACCATGCATTTATTGAATTAGCCAAGCACTTTCACGCGCAAAAGCTAAATGTGCCTATGGTGCTAAAAGTTTCAAAAGATATGCACTACTACATTCAAGAAGATTTGGGAGATGCTGTACTTTTTGATGCAATAAAGGCTGGCCGCAATACAGGAGTGTTTAGTCACCATGAGAAAGAACTACTACATAAAACTATTGCAAAACTAGCAGATTTTCAGGTTGAGGCTGCCAAAGAACTGAACTTTGATGTTTGCTATCCTCAACCAGAATTCAATGAGCGGTCTATCAATTGGGATTTAAACTACTTTAAATATAGTTTTTTAAAAACTACAGGAATGGAGTTTCAAGAGAACTTATTGGAGGATGATTTTGAGCGAATGGCTCAAAAGTTGCTAGAAGATAAAACTCACACATTTTTATACCGCGATTTCCAGTCACGCAACGTGATGTTGGTTGATGGGGAGCCCTACTTCATAGATTTTCAGGGTGGAAGAAAAGGTCCTGTTTATTACGATGTGGCTTCGTTTCTATGGCAAGCCAAAGCAAACTACCCCGATGAACTTCGCAACGAACTCATTGAAACTTATATAACAGCACTCAACAAACACTACTCTGTAGACAAAGATTATTTCTTGGAGCAATTACGCCACTTTGTACTGTTTAGAACTTTGCAAGTGTTAGGTGCTTACGGTTTTAGAGGGTATTTCGAGAAGAAACCTCATTTCCTACAAAGTGTTCCTTTTGCACTCAACAACTTACGTGAAATATTGAAGTCTGATTTCTCTGAATATCCCTACTTATGCAAAGTGATGCACGAGATGATTAATCTGAAACAGTTTGCAGATACACGAAAAGATGAACTGGAAATTCGTGTAGTAAGCTTTTCATACAAAAAAGGAATCCCAACTGACCCTTCTGGAAATGGTGGAGGGTATGTTTTTGATTGCAGAGCAATTAATAACCCGGGCAAGTTTGAGCGTTTCAACAATGTAACGGGCTTAGACCAACCCGTTATAGAGTTCTTTAAAGAAGATGGCGAAATGGATGTTTACTTAGAATCTATATACAAGCTAGTAGATAGTCATGTAAAGCGATATATAGAGAGAAGTTTTACTCATCTCATGATTTCATTTGGTTGTACTGGCGGACAACACCGATCGGTATATGCCCTGTCTCTTATAGCTGAGCACATTTCTAAGAAGTTTGGCGTAAAGGTGTCACTCACCCATCGCGAACAAAATTTAGAACAAGAGTTCAAGAAACGATAACTAATCAATATAAACTGAACTGATATTTATTAATTGATGGCACCCAAAGTGTGACTATCATTATCTCTACACCCTATTATGAAAGCAATGATTTTTGCAGCAGGGCTAGGCACACGCCTCAAGCCCTTAACCAACACAATGCCCAAAGCTTTAGTGCCCATATTGGGCAAGCCTCTATTAGAGCATGTGATTGAAAAATTAAAACAGGCAGGATTTAATGAAATCATTATAAACATTCATCATTTTGGGGAGCAAGTTATTGAATTTGTTGCCTCTAAAAACAACTTTGGGATAAACATTGAATTTTCTGACGAACGCGATAAACTACTAGATACGGGAGGTGCTATAAAAAAGGCTGGTTGGTTTTGTGAGGGAGATGAACCCATTCTTATTCACAATGTGGATATACTATCGGATATAGATATTAGAGAGGTATACAACCTGCATATTCAAAGCAAAGCTATGGCAACATTGGTGGTTAGTGATAGAGATACATTTAGATACCTGTTATTTGACGAGAACAATAACTTGAAAGGGTGGATAAATGAGAAGACGGGTGAAACTAAATCACCAATTAAAAACTTCAACCCTTCAAATTATAAAAAGCTTGCTTTCTCGGGTGTACATGTTATTTCGGCTAATGCTTTGAAAGAGATGGAATCATTTTCGGATAAGTTTTCTATTATAGATTTCTACCTCTCTATATGTAATAGAACTACTGTACAAGCTTATTTGTCTAGTGGAAACTCAATGATTGATGTGGGCAAGCTAGACTCTTTGAAAAAAGCCGAGGAGTTTCTTCATCGGTAGTACTTGATGTAATACATAGAGTAGAATAAGGTAATGCACCTAATAATTAAACACCTCCACTTCAAACACAGTACAAAAAGCATATACTTTGCTCTATTAGCAATATTCTTTAGAACATAAGAAGAACTGTTTATACAAGAATAATAGCCATTCATTGGAAACAGTAATAAGCCTTTTCCTTCTTTTTTCCCTAACGAAATAAGAAACCCAATTTCACAGGACAGGTCTAATTTAAAAACTGGGTGTAATCTGGATCACATGCAATATTATGTGTTTACTTTACATTATGCTGCTCTATTTAATTAAGCTGGCTCCTTATAATCAATTTACAGGCCGCTCCTAGCGGAGCTAGATGAAGTGTTGGTATATGTTTACTACAAACAGTTCGACTCCTAGCGGAGTGATAATGACCAGCCAGTTTTAAGGATCTGCTTATTGTTATTACTTGACTAATATTTGAACCAGTAGATAAATAGTGTTGCATCCTGCATTTAGCTCCATAGGAGCCTCGCTGTTTGTAGTAGATAGATAAATCCTACCACCCAGAGCTCCGATAGGTGCGAACTGCTGCTTTGGGTAAAAGAGAAATATTGAAAACACATAGTTATAATGCTAATCCATTGTTGGGGTCAAACAATGCTTTGTCTATAACTTCGAGCTTCTCTGCTTATAACAAATATAGAGTACAGTAATAACTCAAAAAGCCACAAACTAGATTTTGAAATCTAATTTGTGGCTTATATGTTATATAAAATAGTTTAATGTGTAGACGACTTAAGCACCAATGTAGGAGTATTGGTATGGAAAAGCATTCGGCGTGCTATACCAGGATTAAACATGCGAGCAAATATATTTCTGGGAGAGCTAGACAATGAAATCATATCTATTGTATTCTCATCCACAAACTTCTCAAGAGCCTCTAAAATACCTTCATTACCATCAACTACAATATAATCAGTCTCAGTATTTGGATAGTGCTCTTCAAAGTAATTCTTCAATCCTGTAAGTTTTATTTCATTCCATCGATCTTCTTTTCTAGCCACATGAACAAAAGAGACCTTTATTGGATAGCTTTTTATAAACTCCATAAGTATTGCAAGTGCTAGAAACTCTCGCTCTTGAAAGTTGGTAAGAAAAACAATGTTTTTCATTGTAGATATGGAGTGTATGGGAGAATTCTCAGGTATGGCAAAAACAGGAGTTCTGCAACCCTCTATCACTTCTGCAGTAACACTACCAATAAGATCCTGATCTTTATTGCTGCTTCCACGTGTACCCATTACAATAGCATACGGGTTGATTTTTTTTGAATAGCTCACAATTTCTTCCTCTGGCAAACCTTCTCTAAGATTATACGAATAATGTACATCGGGAATAATGCCTTCGGCTATTTTTACATTTAGCTTACTTATCAAATCTTTCATCTGACTTTCTACATTTTCGTAAATATCTTTATACATCCCTTCAGATTTAGGTTGCACTGCAAATGTATCTCCAAAAGGTATGCTTGAAGGATAATAGGATGAAAAATAGACATGCATCAACTTAATGCTGCAATCAACTTCTTTTGCCAACACAAAAGCAAATTCACATGTTTTTAAGGTAAACTCAGAGAAATCGATGGGTACCAATATCTCTCTTTTCTTTTCCTTTACTGGTTTTTCTTCTTCTTCTACTGCATCAAAATTCACATTCTCAATAATATCTAAAGCCCTAGGAAGGTCAACCTCATTAATTCTTACTCTCACCCCTGCTGAAACCATAGGCTGAAGCAAATTTACATTATGAATATAGGCATCTATACCTTCTGATTCGAGTATGCTTTTTAGTATATGCGCCTTTTGGTAGGTATGAATTGCAACCGTAACCAATTTGTGATTGTTTTTATCTTTGTCTTTCATAATTATGGAATTGTTTAAATGGGTTACTTTAAGTGAGGTGAGATAAATAGTTAGCTACAAAATAAGAGAAACTCAATTATCCAAAATGTGTTGGTTTATCCTCTACAATGCATTACAAGAAAAGATTTAAGGATGCATTTGCAAACTTGGAGAGATTCTTGAAACAGCGTATTGAAGGGTAAACCAACACACACAAAAACAGATAATCTACTTAAAGATTGTCTATTCGGCTTTGCTTTCTTCTTCTTGGTTCTCTTTATAAATTGGATAATCTTCCAACCCTAAAATAGAAAGAGCCTTGTCGAAAATAGTAGTATCGTCTAAAACAACAATTCCACCATCGGGACCTGGCTCAATATGAACTCCAATACTTTTACCCTCATCGTAATTGTATCCGCCAAAATAGTTTCTAACAGTTTCAACTTCCATGTCTAACTCTTCGGCTATTTTACGGATACTACCGTGGGGAAGTTTGTCTTTGAATCGTCTTAACTCGTTAAATGTAATCGTTCTTGACATACCTTTTATCTTTAAATTGTGAATAAATTCTTCTCTGTGCTTATAGCGGGTTAAACTTAGCAAAAAGATTAGAGTTATCCAATTATTTCAAAGAAAACATTGAATATAATTCCATTTTATATTAGTCAGTCGAAGATGTGTATAAAATCAGAACCAAGCCTCTGGAATAATCGAGTGAGAAAAAGAAGTAAGAAAGGGGCTAAATATTATAATAAGAGCTATGTACGAAATGATTACAGCACCTAGAATGTTACCCCGTCTTTGTGAATAAATACTATTTCGTTTATCTGACAATGATATTTGGAAATTACGCACACGAAGTTTTATATAAATTTCGTAGACAAGTAATCCAATAATAGTTCCTACTATAAAACCTGCTACTATATCACTTATGAAGTGAACTCCTAAGTAGATTCTAGAATAACTGTTTAATGTAGCCCAAAGAATCATAGAGATTGTAAGCAATCGATTTCTGAAAAGTCGAGAAAAGAAAAAAGCTAAAGCAAAACTATTGGTTGCATGACCAGAAATGAATCCGTAATCTCCTCCTCTAAAGTCATTAATAATATTCACTAAATCCTTGAAGTCTGGATGGTGAGATGGACGGTATCGTTGAAAAACTGGTTTGAAAAAATATCCCGACACTAAATTTGATAGCAATAAAACCAAAAGTATTGATGTAAAAACAAGAAGGCCCTCTTTTAGTTGCTGATTATGAAAAGCAATATAAAGAATAATTAAAATCATGGGCACCCAAGTTACAATACCTGTATAGGTCCACATAGCATTATCCCAAAAAGAAGAAATACTCTCATTGAGAGATAAAAAAAGACTCCTCTCAAATGGAAGCAATTTATCTATGAATTCATTCATATTACTTCTACATTCATTTTTTGCAACCAACCTACACTACCGTTTGCAATCATGATTTCAATCCATCGTCCCTCTTCACGCTTAATTTTTACTTTAGCACCTTCGTGCAAGCGAAACAGTTCTTGACTATGCGCATCAGGCGATGTGTATATAGAAACGGATGCCGACATGACAATACCTGTTGAACGATTAATAATTTTATCTTTTTGTTTAAAAGCGAAGACATTTGTTGTTATCACCACAAGGAACAATACAATACCAACATAGAAAGAGATTTTCCTTAAAACTAATCGTGATGATATCATATATAAACCAACAGCAATTATAAATAACACGAAGAAAACAATTCCAATAACTGCCCAAGTATTGGCACTATATAGGTTTTGCAGTGAGCGTACCCACCTGTTTATGAAAAAATTATCCGAACTATCAATCTTATCTTCAATACGTGTACGGGCAAAACGTAAATTGTGTCTTATATCGCTATCTCCGGGGTTTAACAATAGTGCTCGTTCGTAGTTAACTATAGCTTTGGCTACCTGATTGTCTCTAAAATAGGCATTACCTAGATTATAGTATAGCTCTGCCGACTCTTGCTTAATTGACTTGTTTTGTTCTACCTGGGCTTCATACAACTTAATGCTCTTGCCAAAGGACTTGTCTCTGTATGCAGTTGCTGCTTCACTCTCAACTACCGCTACATTGTTATCGGTTATACCAGCAACTGAAACCGAATCTGAGTCGGCTTGTGCTTGCAGTAATCCGAAATTAAAAAAACAGATAGTAAAAGCAAATAATATATAGTTACGTAACATCATTTTATTTTTTTGATTTTAAAATGTTTTCCATTTTACCAATTGCATCGCTAGCCTCTTGATAAATTTCATCCATTGCAACCGAAGATTCTACTGGAGCATAACGTGCAAACTCGCAAGTGTCCAAGATTTTCATAAATCTGTTGATTAGCGTTTCATCCACCCCATAGCTTGAGAGCTCAGCTCCAATATTACTTCTTGTGAGGCTTGCACCCGGAATAGATAGCTTATCGCTAAAGTAACCCCACAAGGCCTGTAAGACTTCGTTGTAAAAGTTTGACTTATCGTGTTTTTTAAGATAACTCTCAGCACGTTTCAATCTACGTTTAGCTACTTTATTGGCTCGCCTATTACGCATCAAAGCAATGTTTGCATTCAATTTCATTTGCTTACGATATACAATAAACAACATGCACAAAACTACGAAAGGAATTATATACCATAACCAATACATCCACGATCCAACAAAGAATTTATCTGTACTTATAAAAGTTGGTTGTTCAGTTTTTATATATCTAATGTCTTGCTCTACCCTTACCTCTTGTTGATTTACATAGCTACTAGATGCAGTTGCTTTACTTGGATCTCCTTTCAAAACTGTGAGTGAATAGATAGGCGATTTTACTGTTTTGTATGATCGACTACTTATATCAAAATACGAAAACTCTATTGGAGGAATAGAATAATCGCCCTCGTAGCGTGGAATAACTAAATACTCAATGGTTCTAGTACCCTTAAATCCATTTGCATTAGGAGTTAAAACATTATCAATTGTTGGGTCATACAACTCAAAATTGGTTGGAAACTCAACTTCGGGATTTTGTATTAGTTTCTGATTACCTGTACCCGAAATTTCGAGCTTGATAGTAACAGGTTCGTTGGCTGATATCTTATCGGTGCTAATAGTTGGC
>LSQX01387683.1_pt1 | contig 11564 bp, 15 predicted proteins | sample 654561 | NCBI WGS metagenome assembly LSQX01 (sample SAMN04489861, study PRJNA283612) | anaerobic digester metagenome | isolation source: 4 biogas reactors fed with cattle manure at either 37C or 55C with and... | place: Denmark: Kongens Lyngby | collected 2014 | reverse complement strand
GGCCATTTTTGTCTACAGTCTGACCCGCCTCCGGCGGGCTTTTATTTTCCACTTTTTTGCGGCAGCGGCAGGCAGATGAAAGTGCCCACCTGTAAATTTTTCGGGTCCAGCCCCGGATTTAAAGCCAGGATGCCTTCTACGGTTACGCCCTGCTCCCTGGCGATTTTAAACAATGTGTCACCGGGGGCAATTTCTAAAAACAGCCCTGTAGGGCAGGGCGGCAGTCCTTCGTCCTTGCCCATGCAGCACACCTCCCGCTACCATCCTATTCGACATGGCGGAGAATGTGCTTACTCTCCGTCAGGAAAGAGCGAGGCGGCGATTTTCACCAACTCCTGCAAGGACAACACGCCCGAGAGGGCAAAATCCCTCTCCCCGTCAGACCAGAAAAGGGAAGCCAGATTGTCCTGCGCGTTTTGTTGAAAAAAGCCGGTATTTTTGCCAATGACTACCCTGCGGCTGCGGCTGCCGGCAAAAAGCCCTTTCTCGCCGGCCGGTGCCTGGACAAAAGTAATGGGCACCTCTCCCCGGAAAACGCAAATCAACTGTTCCCTGTCGCCTTCCTGCACGCGGGAAATGGCATGCAGCCTGGCTCCCCCGGGCAGGTAGGCGGGAAGATACACCGGCCCCGGCCAGCCTTTTTTTGCTTCTTCCAGGGTAAGGGGCGCTATCTCGCAGTGGGCGCTTACTTTGCCTGCACCGTCAGGCGTGAAAGTAAAAAGGTCTGACGAAAAAGCGGGATTAAGCTCGCAGTTTTTGACTTTGACCCGGCAGAGAAGTTTCCCCTCGAGGGAAAGCTCCATCCGCTCGGGCAGGAAAGACTTCCGGTTGAGCCAGAGGCTGACCGCCTCGCCGGCCAGTGGTCCGGGAAAATCTACCCTGTAGACAACCCCGCCGTTCATTTCCGCTTCGCCCCGGAAAGTAAAGCTTTCCGCCTCAAGCAGCTGCTGCAGGTAGCCGTAAAGTAAAAAAGGGGCGGCGTTTTCCCTGGTCGTTTCCGTTATCTCCAGGCGGTAGTAGTCTCCCAGGGACGGCTGGTGAACCCAGATCTGGCGGCCGTCGCAAATAAAGACCTGGCTCTCCTCGCCGGCCCCCACTTCCACGCGCCAGCGCGAGGGAAAAGCATGCCACTGTTTGACATCATAGACCTGGATGCTTTCTTCCGTGAAAATTTCCACGTCACACTCTGCGTAGTAACCGTCCAGTTTGGCCAGTCTGCGTTCAATCTGCGATAAGAGCTTTTCTCCCGTGACGGTACAGCCCACGGGCAGAAACATAAGCACCAGCAGGACAGCCGGCATGATGCGGGACAAAATGCGGGACAAGCTTCTCTCCCCCTTTTTCCCTTGATTGCAGACAGCCGGCGGGCGGCTGTGCAACCTGCCGGCTTATCCTTTTGCCATGGGTAAAATCCCTCTCTATAAAGTATTTTCCTGCAGCGCAAGATATGCCTGGGAAAGATAATTAACAACATCGCCGGCCAGCAGGGACCGCTCCCCAACTTCCGCCGCCGCCAGATCGCCTGCCAGGCCGTGCAGGAAAACGGCCAGGCGGGCGGCGGAGGCTGTATCCAGCCCCTGGGCCAAAAGGGCCGCCAAAAGGCCGGTCAGGACGTCACCGCTGCCGGCGGTGGCGAGGCCGCTGTTGCCCGTGGTGTTTATGGCTATTGTACCGTCGGGCTCCGCCACAATTGTATGCGCTCCCTTGAGGACCACAGTGGCATGAAAACGCCTGGCAAGTCTTGCGGGCACTGCCCGGCCTGTCCGCTTGGATGTCTTTCGTTTTCTGCCCCAGCAGACGTGCCGCCTCGCCGGGATGAGGAGTGATAACAACGGGCGCCGTGCGCCGTGCCAGAACAGACGGCATGCCGGCCAGAAGATTAAGCCCGTCCGCGTCAATCACCAGCGGCAGGGGGCATTCGGTAACAATGTCATTTAAAAGGGATTGCAGTTCCGTGGCCTGTGTCCAGCCCGGCCCCACGGCCACGGCATGACAGGCCGCCCAGCGTTCTCTGCAGCAAGGCGGCAGACTCGGGCAGCAGGCTGCCCTCCGCAGCTTCCGGCAGGGCAACGGTGATGGCTTCCGGCACCCGGGCTGCCAGCACGGTGCGGATACACGCGGGTACCGCCGCATACAGCAGGCCGCAGCCGCCGCGCAGTGCCGCACGGGCCGCCAAAACGGCCGCCCCGGACATGCCGGCCGAGCCGGCAACCAGGAGGACGGAACCGAAAGTGCCTTTATGGCTGTCCGCCGGCCTGTCCGGGAAGCAGCTGCCGGGCCATGGCAGGCGTCAGGACACAGTTTTTAAGGCCGGCATACAATGCCTGCGGTATGCCGATGTCCACCACGGTCAGGCGGCCGGTGCATTCCGCTCCGGGATAAAGGTAATGGCCGCATTTTGGGCAGGGCAAAAGTGACAGTCTCTACGGCACGGACGGCCGCCCCCATGCTTTGTCCGTTATCGGCATTAATGCCGGAAGGTATATCCACGGCCACGACGGGCGCCGGGCTGTTGTTGACAGCGGCAATGATATCCTTGATAAAAAGCATCCAGATCACGGGAAAGGCCGGTGCCGAACAAGGCATCCACAACCAGGTCGGTGCGCGCCAGTCTCGGCTGCAAAAGCTTTGCGTCCTTCTTCCGTGCGCAGGCAAAGTACCGGCAGCCTTAAGCTTGCGCAGAATCTGCAGGTTTTGCAGCGCATCCCCGCCGTATTCCTCATCCGGCGCCACAGTAAAGACGGTAACATTTTTCTCCTGGCAAAGACGCCGGGCCACGACAAAGCCGTCCCCGCCATTGTTGCCCTTCCCGGCCACAACTGTAAGGTTCGGTCCTGTACCCAGCGCCCTGATACGTTCCGCCACCCCCAAGCCGGCGGCTTCCATCAGGACCATGCCGGGAATGCCGTAGTCATTGATTGTGCGGGCATCAAGTCCACGCATTTCCGCCGCAGTTACCAGCCACATTCCACCCACTCCTTTCTTCGGCAAGACGGGAAGGCGCGCTGCGAGAGCTCGGGCCGGAACCGGCGTCTTCCCTTTACGCTTCCTGCTGCGCTTTCCGGCTACGGTAGTCTTCAATGGCCCTCTTTAAGGCATCGGCGGCCAGGTTGGAGCAGTGCATTTTTGACTCCGGCAGGCCGCCCAGTTCCTCGGCCACCTGCTTGTTGCTTATTTCCCAGGCTTCAGCCAGCGTTTTTCCTTTCACCATTTCGGTGATGGCACTACTGGTGGCAATGGCGGCGCCGCAGCCAAAGGTGCGGAACTTTATATCTTCAATAACTTCCTGGTCGCTAACTTTGAGGTAGATGCGCATAATATCGCCGCACTTCATATTGCCGACTTCGCCGATGCCGTCCGCATTTTCTATTTCCCCCACATTGCGCGGGTTCATGAAATGGTCCATAACTTTTTCACTGTACATTACCTTCATCTCCCTGGTTAATCTTTACCCGGATAAACAGGCGACATGGCCCGCAGGCGTGCAACTATTTCCGGCATGACAGACAGAACGTAGTCAATCTCTTCTTCCGTGTTATAGGCACTCAGGGTCAGGCGCAACGAGCCGTGCGCCGTCTGGTGATCCAACCCCATGGCCATGAGGACATGGGACGGGTCCAGTGAACCTGATGTGCAGGCAGAACCGCTGGAAACAGCAATCCCTTTCAAGTCAAGGCTTAAGATCATGGATTCTCCTTCCACATACTGGAACGAGATATTCACATAACCGGGCAGCCTTTTTTCCGGGTGGCCGTTCAGCCTGGTATGCGGGATGGAAAGGAGCCCTGTCATCAGCTTGTCGCGCATGGCTTTGATGCGGCTCACCTTGGCCTCCATGTCGGTGACGGCCAGCTCTATGGCTTTGCCCAGACCCACAATGCCGGCCACATTTTCCGTGCCGGGCCGCAGTTTTCGTTCCTGGGCGCCGCCGAAACTGAAAACTTTCAGTTTTGTTCCCTTGCGCACGTAGAGGGCGCCAACCCCCTTGGGGCCGTGAAATTTATGGGCGGAAAGGGAAAGCAGGTCTACCTGCAAATCATCCACATTAACGGGCAGGACGCCGATGGCCTGCACCGCATCGGTATGGAAAACCACACCGCGTTCACGGCAAATTTTCCCGATTTCCGCCACGGGCATGACAGTCCCCACTTCATTATTGGCAAGCATGACGGAAACAAGAATAGTCTCGTCGGTAATGGCGTCGGCCACATCCCGGGGGGACACCATGCCGTAGGCGTCCACCGGTAAAACAGTTACTTTGAAGCCTTCCGCTTCCAGCGCCTTGCAGGCATCCAGTACCGCGTGATGTTCCACGGCCGTGGTAATAATATGGCGGCCTTTTTGCTGCAAAGCGCGGGCCACGCCGCGAATGGCAACATTATTGGCTTCCGTGGCGCCTGAAGTAAAAATAATCTCCCGTGGTTCGCCCCCCAGGGCTGCAGCAGTTTTTTCCCGTGCCTCTTCAACTGCTTTGCGTGCTTCGCGGCCGAAAGAATGGATGCTGGAGGGGTTGCCGTAGACGTTGGTCAGATACGGTTGCATCGCTGCAAGTACCTCGTCATGCATTCTTGTGGTCGCCGCATTATCAAGGTAAACCTTTTGCATTTAACTGCCCTCCTTATTTGTCTTGTGCGACATCATGGCAACATCGGCCAGGGTTATTTCATCAAGCACTTCCGACATTGTGTCCCGCAACTTTTCCCAGATACCGCGCGTCAGGCAAATGCTTTTGCGCTTGCAGCTACTCTCGTTCCCTTCAGCCACGCAGTCCACCGGTGCAATGGGGCCTTCCAGGATGCGCACTATGTCTCCCACCTTGATTTTTTCCGGCGGGTGCGCCAAGGCATAGCCGCCTTTGGCCCCCCTGACCGAGGTAATCAGGCCCGCCCGGCGCAGCGGCAAAAAAATTTGCTCCAGGAATTGATACGAAATGCCTTCCCTGTCGGCAATTTCGCGCAGCGGGATGGGACCGGCACGGAAATCCTGCGCCAGCATGGCCATGGCGCGAACGCCGTATTCGCCCTTGGCAGTGATTTTCATTCTATCACTAGCTATTCCGATCTATTTAGTCGGATTTATTCTAGAGTAACAGGAAAAAGCTCCTCCGTCAAGGGGCAGGAGGAGTTTTTTTTAAGACCAGGGCTGTGGCAAAAGCTACGGCATATTTACGGCAATGGCTCAGCGAGAGAGCTACAGACGACAGGGACAGCTCTGCAGCCCTTTTGGCCGCTTTGCCGAAAAGATGCACAACCGGTTCTCCCCCGGGCAGGGAAAGGATTTCCACCTCGGTCCAGTCCAGGTCGCCAATCCCCAGCCCCAGCAGTTTAAACACGGCTTCTTTGGCGGCAAAGCGGGCCGCCAGGTGCCGGGCGGTATGGCGTTTTACCGCCAGTTGCTCCTGCTCCCGCGCCGTGAAGAGACGTTTCAGAAACAGGCGGGGACGCCTGGCATATACCCGGGCTACTCTCTCGATTTCAATGATATCCACTCCGCAGCGTAACGCCGCTTTGTTCTCACGATACATGCTCCTGCCGCCTTTAGGGGGCCGGTTCAAATTTATAACCTATGCCCCAGACTGTCCGCAAATAAGTGGGGTTAGCCGGGTCTTTCTCTATTTTTTCCCGGATACGCCGGATTAAAACGGTTACCGTGCCTGTATCGCCGAAATATTCATTGCCCCAGACCAGATCAAGCAACTGGTCCCGGCTGTAAACCACGCCGGGATTGTTGGCCAGCACCCATAGCAAGTCAAATTCTTTTGCCGTCAGGTATACATCCTTGCCGTTCAGTTTCACTTCCCGTGTTTTACTGTTAATATATAGACGGCCGTCGTCATATGTTCCTAGCCGGAGGCGGGGAGCAAGCTCCTCGCCGGCGACACGGCGCAGTACGGCTTTTACGCGCAGTGCCAGTTCCGAGGGGCTGAAAGGTTTGGTCACATAGTCGTCCACGCCCAGGTTAAAACCCAGGGCTTTATCCTCCAGCTCATCTATGGCGGAAAGGATAATTACCGGTGTATTGTCCCCTTTGCTGCGCAATACCCTACAGACTTCAAAACCGTCCATTTCCGGCATCATTAAATCCAGCACAATTAAATCCGGGCGGTCCTCTTCCACTTTCTGGATTGCTTCTCGCCCGTCCGCCGCATGGATCACTTTGTAAGCGTCCTTCCGCAGGCTCTGCTCAACAATGCGCCGGATTTTCGGCTCATCATCCACCACCAGGATCTTGGTTACTTTACCGCTCATGTTCCTGTCCTCCTTTCCCGGCAAAAGGCAAGTAAATATAGAACTCGGTACCTTCTCCCAACTGGCTGGACACACCTACGCGACCGCCCTGCAATTCAGCCAGCGTTTTCACCAAAGCCAGTCCCAGGCCGGTGCCGCTGCGGCGCCTGCGGTTGGAACTGTCTCCCTGGCGGAATCGCTCAAAAATGTGGGGCAAAAATTCCGGGGCGATGCCTTCGCCGTTGTCTTTGACTGTAATAACGGCAAAATCGCCTTCCGCAGCCGCCGACACATGGATTTCGCCCTCTTCCTTGGAAAATTTAATGGCGTTGGAAACCAGGTTAACGATCATCTGACGGATCCTTTCCGGATCACCATATACCAGCGGCAGGTTAACCGGGTGGACATACAGCCGCACATTGTTCTGGTAAGCAATAGCCGACATAGTCCGCCGCACCACACGGAAAATGTCATTCAGGTCCACCCGTTCCATCTCCAGGCGCAGATGGCCCGCGTCATATTTGGCCATGTCCAGGATATCGCTGATCATAATCATCAGCTGCTGGGAGCTTGTTTTGATATCCATCAGGTTTTCCCGTTGCTCTTCATTAAGCGGGCCGGGAATCTCATCCAACAGCAATTCGGAAAAAGCCACAATAGAAGTAAGAGGCGTTTTCAACTCATGGGTAATAGTCGCCAAAAACTCACTTTTCAAGCGGTTGCTTTCGGAAAGTTTCTGATTAAGTTGTGCCAGAACCTTTTGCCCCTCTTTCAGGCGCAGATTGGCCACTTCCAGTTCCCTGGTGCGCGTTCTGACCTTACGCTCCATATTCTGGTATAAATCTTTAAGTTTCGCCAGCATGGCGGAAAATTCCTGCGCCAAGGTGGCAACTTCCCCGTAGGCGGGCACATCATCAAAGGACACATCCAAATTGCCTTCGCCCACTTTTATCGCCCGGTCTTTAAGCTCCTGCAGGGGACGGATAACCAGGCGGCCGGTGACAAAAAGCACGGCGGTCAAAATCGCCACCCCGAGAATCGTACTGAAAAGCACCAGGCTGAAACGGTTTTGCCGCAAGGCAGCCAGGCTGTCTGCCATGGGGATGGTTACACTGATTGCACCGGCCAAATCACCGACTTGCAAGCCTTCTTTGGGAAAGCCGGCCACATCTATCTCCCCCGCCGGCGTACCATGACAGGCGAGGCAGTCTTCCTCCGCAAAAAGCGGCATAATATGGCGGTAGACCGGTTCCCCGTCCAGCTCGGCGGTAGTTTCAACATGCTTTAAGCTGTGGTCTGCCGCAAACTGCTGCAGCGCCTCACGCTCAAACTCATCAGGGGCGTTTCCCGGGTTGCGGACCTGCATCCTGGTTTGTTTAATACTGTAGTCCGTCCGTTCGGCCAGGATGTCGCCCACACCTTTGCCTACCGCTGCCGGATTCAAGTGTTTAAATTCGAAATTGCCCTTGCTGTCATAATTGATCCTGTCCTGCTGGGAGGCAATAAAAGAGCGCATGGCTATAAACTGTTCCGTAATTACTTCCGCTTGCGTGTGCAGTTTGTTCAGCTCACAGCAATAGTAATACTTGCTGCTTAAAACATAATCCAAAAGCAAAAGAGCAATAAACAAAAGGCTGATGATGAAAAAATACCGTCCTCCCAGGGAATTCCGCCGCGGCAAATACATATGAAAAAACCACCCTTGTCCAGTCACCATAGTTTCTGTGGTGTTCGACAGAGGTGGCAAAAAATCCTTTTTGCTGCCAAAGCGGGTCGCACCGGCTTTAGCGGTTTTCTATTTTGCGGCATAAGCTGTCCGGGAGCTTTTCTTCTTCGTAAAAGAGGGTAACATTGCTGTAAGTCAAGGACGGGTTGTTACTGTTTACCCCAAAAAGGTCCAGTTGTTCTTTTAGTGTGTCTACCATTTCGTTGACAAAAGCGGCCATCCTGTTCAGCAATGTCATGTCTCCATCACCAAGGCCGTTCTGAAAAGCGGCACTGTAAAGAAGCACCAGGTGCAGCGGGTTGCCCAATTCATCAATCTGGTACTTCAGGCTCACACTTGCTTCCGTAAGCTTGTTAGCCTGCATTTTGCCGGGCAATGCCAGGCGGATACGGTAAACAAATGACTGCGGCAACGATTCCAGGGTACGTTCAACAACAAAACTGTCTGCCACGTCGGCTATGCTTGCTTCCGTCTCCTCAATTGCCGCCACCAGTGTTTCAGGGTTTTTGTCGATTACATAAAATTCATTCAGCCTTGACACGGCGCCAAGGCGTTTCAGAGCCGCCAGGGAAATGCGCTGCTCCTCTTCCACAGCGGCGGGATAAGCTTCCTCTTCCCAGGAGCAGTGCACGCTGTCACTTATATAAGTATTCTCAGGTAAAAGCAGTTTCTCGGGTGTCACTCTTGTCAGGTATTCCCTGGCCTCCCCGGCTGACGGAAAAGAGCGGGGAAGCTCCGCCTCCGTGACAAACTCGTGAACTTCATCACCAGTCGCATCGTAAGTGATAAAACGGCGGTAAAATACTTTATTCCCGCCGGTCAAGCCTTCTTCCAGCAAGACGGTGTAGGCAAAGCCGGGAACGGGAACAAAATCAATATCCGCGAGGCGGGTAACTTTTTCATCTTCCAAAACATCCAGCTCAGCCGCTTGGGGCTGCAGGTTGTTCAACTCCAATGTGGCACACCCGGTTAATGCCAAAAGCATAGCCAGCAATGTTAAAATATATCTTTTCATCAGAGGCACCTTCTGCCTAGAGAGTCGTACTCTCATCATAGCAAATTAAGAGTCGAGTTATGTTACTTTTTATTTACAGAATTCGCCTAAGTGATTAATTTTTCTTAACATTCACCGCCGCCAATCCCAGTCCCATGACCAGCCTGCGCAGCACAGGGTGATACATGAACGGAAGTTTAATGTTTTTTTGCAGGATTTGGCGGCACAGGACGCCGGTTTCCCTGCGGTAGCGCTCTGTAAAACCGTCAAGACCTCCTTCAAGGCTCCGGGCACATGCAAGCGCACTGCGAAAAGCAAAACTGAACCCTTCCGCCGAACTGGGACTGATCCAACCCGCCGCCTCACCGATAAGAGCGGCACCGCAGCCGTCGGTCAGGGAGTGCGGTGCATGGCGCGGGCGGACAATGAAAGCCCCTTCCCTTCTGCAACTGTCCTCAAACCGTAGCCATAGGCGGCAAGCTTCCGCTTCAGTTCACCGAAAGCTGCAATGGGGTTTCCGCCGGGTGCCAGGGCGGCGCCCAGAATGAGCATCCGGCCTTTGGGGATGGTCCACCCGTAAAAATCGGTCAGCCGCCGGTCAAAAAAGACAGAAAAATACGGAAGGGCTTCCTGTACCGGAAACCATTCCTGGATAGCCGCATACAGCTTTTGTTCATTTCTCCCGGCAAAAAGCCTTTTGCGCACAAGGGAAGCGGCCCCGTCCGCACCGACAAGGCACCTTGCATAAGCTTCGCAGGTTTCTCCTTCCCGTAAAAACTGCAGCCTGTACAGGCTGTCTTCCCGGCGCACCTCTTTTACCATGGCAGGACAGCAGACATCCACTGTGTCCGGTACCAGGGACAGCAGCCAACGGTCAAACTTTTCCCGGTCCATGTTGAGGTAGAAACGCTGGTAATAACGCTCCTGCCCGCTTTGCAAATCTATGGTGCGGACAACAAAAAGCTGCGGCTCCACCAGCACATCTTTTGGCAGGGCGAGGCCCATAATGCCCAGGGTTTTCTGGGCATCGGGAGCCAAAAGCCCGCCGCAGCATTTGTGTGCCAAGCTGCTGCCGGCAGGACGCCTGAGGTCACGCCGCTCCAAAAGCAAAACCCGATAGCGCCGACCCAGCAGCCTGGCTAGCGTCGCACCCGCCGGCCCCGCACCGACAATGGCAAGATCATACAATTCTCAGCATCCTCCCTGTCCTTTCCTCCTGCCCCTGCAACAGCCCTACCAGGAGCGCTTCCAGTTCTGCCTCGGTCCGCATTAGATGGTCGGCGGTTCAGGACCGAAATACTGGTAATAGTGGCATTCAATCCTGCCGTTGTACAGTTTCCTTTTTTTTGTGGCCGGCCGGCCAAAAAGCCGCTCAAAGCCTTTATGCGACGTTAAGACAAAACAGGACCAGGTGGGCAAGTGCTCAAGAAGCAACCGGCCCAACTCCCGGTAAATATTTTCCGCTTCCCGCACTTCCCCCAACCGCTCACCGTAAGGGGGGTTGCACAGCAGGTAACCATATTTGTAGCGGAACCGGAAAGCGGAAAAAGGCATGCGTTGAAAATGGATCATGTTTTCCAGGCCCGCCTTGCGGGCATGGTGGCGTGCCAGGCGCAGCACCTTTTCATCAATGTCTGTTCCCAGAATACGCACCTTCCGCTCCCGGCAGGCAAGATCCTCCGCTTCCTGCCGGGCAAGCCGCCACAGGCGTTCAGGTATGCGCGGCCAATTTTCCGCGCTGAAACTGCGCTTGCCGCCGGGGGCAATATTTAAAGCCAGCATGGCCGCCTCAATGGGAATGGTTCCCGAACCGCAAAAAGGATCTGCCAGCACCCGCTCCGGGGGCCATTTGCTTAAGCGTACCAGGGCGGCTGCCAGCGTTTCCCGGAGCGGTGCGGCGGCTGTCAGTTCCCGGTAGCCGCGTTTATGCAGCCCGGCACCGCTGGTATCAAGCGTCAATGTAGCCCTGTCTTTCAGGATGGCAACCTCTATTTTATAGCACGCGCCGCTCTCGGGAAACCAGCTTTGGCGGTAAGCCTGCTTCATTTTTTCCACCACGGCCTTTTTGACAATAGCCTGGCAGTCAGGTACACTGAACAGTTTGGATTTGACAGTTTTACCGGTGACAGGAAAGGCGGCATCACGCGGCAGCCACTCCGACCACGGCAAAGCTTTTGTCCCCTCGAAAAGTTCATCAAAGGTGACGGCCTCGAACTCCCCCATCTTTACAAGCACCCTGTCGGCGGAGCGCAGCCAGAGGTTGGTCCGGCAAATAGCTGCCTCATCGCCGTAAAAAGTAACACGGCCGTTTTCCACCAGCTGGTCTTTATATCCCAGTTCTTTCAGTTCGGCGGCCACCACGGCTTCCAGGCCGAAAGCGGCGGTAGCGATCAGTTCAATTTTTGCCATACATGTCTCCTTGTCCGGTTAGGGTAATGAGATATAAGCAGCCTGTTGCCACAAGCAGTAAAAGCTTGCCTGCTCAGGGCAAAATGAAAGAGTTCAGGAAGTTCCAGCCTGGACTAAGGCTTTTTTTACTGATTTGAGGATTACTTTGCTACTGTAGGTGGCGCCGGAAATTGTGTCTACCTTCAGCGACTGTTCTGCAATAATGCGG
>LSQX01052524.1_pt1 | contig 11564 bp, 14 predicted proteins | sample 654561 | NCBI WGS metagenome assembly LSQX01 (sample SAMN04489861, study PRJNA283612) | anaerobic digester metagenome | isolation source: 4 biogas reactors fed with cattle manure at either 37C or 55C with and... | place: Denmark: Kongens Lyngby | collected 2014 | reverse complement strand
AACCTATAGTGGCTTGACACGATCTGCACATGATAACACCTTGATAATTTGTACTATTTCCTGCATAATACATAGTGGGAGTAGATGTCTACCTGGTGAGGACCCCGGACTTCAAATCCGGTGGCAGGCGTTGACCCGTCTGTGGTGGGTTCGATTCCCACCTACTCCCGCCATTTTTGATTTATTAATTTCTGCAAGCCAATTTTAAATAGAAAAAATCCCCTTCTTTTCCAAGTTCAAAAAGAAAAGAAGGTTTTTTTATGCCAAGATGAGTTTGTTAATTTGAACAGATTAACATAAGGAAAAGAAGTTCTAGTTCGTTTAGTGCAAATGGCATTAGGATTACTAGAAGGGATTACATGTTTAATTTTTTATTGGCAGTCAAAACCTGAACTTTTTACATAATTTGCTCTATTGTTAGTAGGAATTACCAGGTAGATAGAGAATAATGGAAGTTGAGCAAGTTAAAAATGGAGGGGTTATAACATCTGGTGTATCAAGAAAAACCAATGTAGTTATTGTTGGAGGGGAAGGCAGCAAGGAATGGAGTTTTGGCAATTATGGAACAAAAATAAAAAAAGCTATGGAGCTTAAAGCTAAAGGATTTGATATTGACATATTGAGTGAAGAAGAATTTATGAGTTCAATTAAATTGGGTGATACGGTATAATTCGCTGTTGAATACTTACACTGTCGGATTAAAGATTTTTAGTCTAAGTGATATGTCCAGAACAGTAAATGCAACGCTGGCAAGCCGAACGCCAGGAATTATCCCAGTGTATGGAGAAAATAATACTTGTTATTAACACTGGGTATTTGTTTGCTTGTACTGTCATTAGAATGGGTACATATTAATACGGTTGCCCCGTTCAAGTCCTTCCACAGTTAAATCAGGAAGTGGAAAAAGTTAAACGAAGCATGACATTGGTTATTGCGCTTTGACAATAAATATTCATTATAAGGTAAATTTTTAAAAGCATGTAGAGGGTGATGGATTTGGCTAAAGCTTTGCTGGTCATTGATATGCTGAGAGACTTTCTGGCTGAAGACGGCACACTCAGTATCGGGGATGCAGCGAAACAGGTTGTTCGCAATGTAGCTGCAAGGCTGGAGGAATGGCGGGCAAGCGGGGACCCTGTAATCTATATCATGGACAGGCACTTGCCCCGGGATGCGGAGTTTAAAATGTTCCCGCCGCACTGCCTGGCGGGGGAGCGGGGCGGAGAGGTTGTGGATGAACTGGCTTCCCGGGAAGGAGACATCATAATTTATAAGCGGCGTTACAGTGCATTTTTTGGCACCGATTTGGACCTGACACTCAGGGAGCTGGGGATTACCGAACTGGAACTGACCGGTGTCTGCACCCAGATTTGCGTCCTCTACACGGCTGCCGATGCCCGCATGTTAAATTACGAGGTGACGGTAAGAAAAGATTGCGTGGCTTCGTTTGACGCCAAGGCTCATGAATTTGCATTGGCGGAAATGGAAAAAACACTCGGCGTAAAAGTAATTTAATCTAGGTATTTTAGTGGACGGTATATACATTGCTTCCTTAAACGCTGGTAAGGAGGCTTTTAGTCAATGATAAAAGTACAGAGTTTATCAAAACGCTACGGCCAGAAAGATGCATTAAAAAGCGCCAGCTTTCACGTTTCCCGCGGTGAAATCTTTGGCTTTCTTGGGCCAAATGGTGCGGGAAAAACAACAACGATTAAAATCCTTTCCGGTCAGATTGCACCTACCGGCGGAACAGCCTATATTTTGGACATGGATGTTACCCAGGAACAATCACGCATCCAGGCAAACATGGGTATAGTCCCGGAAAAAGCCAACCTTTATGAGAGGTTGACCATAGAGCAGAACCTGGATTATTTTTGCCGTTTATACAATGCGGATCGCAGCCAAATTGACTATTACCTGGACAGAGTAGACCTGCTGCAAGAAAAAAGAACGCCGGTTGGCAAGTTATCCAAAGGAATGAAACAAAAAGTTTTATTAATCAGGGCACTCTTGCATAAGCCAAACTTGCTGTTCCTGGACGAGCCCACTTCAGGTTTGGACCCTGCATCCGCTGCGACTATTCATACCATTCTACGTCAGCTTAATGAAGAAGGGATGACTATTTTTCTTACCTCCCACAACATGGAAGAGGTAGAAAAGCTCTGTCACAGAGTTGCTTTTCTCAATGAGGGCAGCATCGTAGCTACCGGGACGCCGGAAGAATTGAAACTACAGTATGCTACCAGGCAGTTGCGTGTGTTGCTTGAAGGTGAAGAGACGGAACGAATTTTGGAGATGGATAAACCGCAAACGGCCGATACCGTGGCCGCATGGCTGCGTGCCGGCAAGGTAAGGTCCATCCATTCCAGCGAACCGACACTTGCCGATATCTTTGTCCGTTTGACGGGGAGGGATATTTAATGAGCACAAGACGAATCCTGGCGATCTTTCTGAAAGAAGCACAGGATATCCGTACCAATAAAAATATTATTTTGATGTACCTCCTCCCGTTTGTCATAGTTCTCATTTACAAGAATTTCATCCCCAATATGCCCGTCGGCTTTGTACTTAGTTTTGGCTTGATATTTCTGGCCGCTTTGGTTGGCATGTATGTTCCTGCGATGCTGATTGCGGAAGAAAAAGAAAAATGCACCTTGGATGTATTAATGCTGTCACCGGCCACACCTCTTGATATTTTTCTGGGTAAAGGTCTTTTAACTTTTGTCTCCATCATAATTTGCACAGTTATCCTCATCTTTGTTGCCGGCGGTTCTTTATCCGGCGCAGCTCCCATTATTGCGGGTATGGCGTTAACATCCGTCTTTTGCATAAATTTTGGCATGATCATTGGACTTTTGGCACAAAACCAAATGGCTACAGGTGTCATCGGTACACCGCTTTATATGATATTTCTCTTGGTACCGCTTTTGGCACAGCTATCAGACAGCTTCATAACCAAACTGGCATTGTTGCTGCCAACGCATCATTACTTTGAAATACTGCGCCTGGTTTTAGAAGATGGCAAGGGTCTGGGCGAGACAACAAAGCAGCTCGCTATAATTTTGGCAAGTATAGTCGTCTCCTTCATTTTGCTGCTTGCGGTTTATCAGCGGAGAGGGTTGACACAGGATCGCTGACCGGGAAAGAGCATGTTTAGGAGGTGTTTTGATGCCTAACGCCGCAGCAAAAGAAATGGCGATTAAGCGGGCTTTGCGGATAAAAGGATCCATTCCTCCAAGGATGGCGGCAGTATTTAATCTCTGCTACGTTGATCCTGAAAAGGCGAAAGACCCCAGTGTTTCGCCTGTCTTTGCTGCGCCGGAGGATTTGGCGGGGATGCCGAAAGCCCTGGTGATTGTCTGCGGAGGAGACAGCCTGCACGACGAAGGATTTCCCCCGGGAAAAGCACGGCTTCACATACAACAGAACAGCCGGCGCCCGCGAAGCCATTAAACTGATGACGGAGTTTATCAGGAAATATGCGCATGAAATATAATGGCGTCTTCTTTTACTCATTCCCAGATCATAAACTGCCGCTATGGACGGCGGCTTTTTTTATTCTGCTTTTTCTCAAGGTAAGAAGTGTACGCTGTCACCTAAAATACCAATTGCCATATTATATTGTATAAACTGGTTAAACCCAGGAAGTATACGTTCAGTAATGCCAAAGTGTTGCGGCAGCGGCAATAAAAGTTTAATGCCAAGGCATGCACTGCAGCTTCTCTAAGCTGTATACTTATACTTGAAAAGGAAGGAGAGCAGACAATGATAACAAGCTGTGACAAACCCCCTGAAGCTAAACATCCTATAACAAGCAAAACAAAAAAGCAGCAGGTGCCGAGAGGTGTGCAGTTAGTTTGCGGGAAAGCGGTCAGCATTGTCAGAAGGAGAGATGTTACCAGGGAGAACCTGCCTACGGACCCCATAGTGCTGGCAAGGCTGGAACTGGATCTTGCCGGTTATGTTAAGCCTCTTGTCAGTCTCGATTTTTACACCATGATAGAAGTAAGAGACACACTCAGAGTAGGTGAAAACAGGACCATTGGCTTAAGCTTAAACTTTGCCCTGCAGCGAGAGTGTAATGGCAGCAAACAAACTTTAAAAACATACCAGTATATAGTCAATATCCCTCTTTTTTCAGACGGCGACAAATATGACTTCAGGGATTCTTTTTATTTTGTCTTTTGCGATGAGCATGCTTGTCACCATGACTGCTGTGTTTACACCGTGGAACTTGAAAGTATTGAGGTTATTGACCCCGGGGTAAACACAGAAGATGAAAACAGGCTTCTGGAATTAAGCATTGAGGATTCCGTCCTGAAGGCGATTATTCAGGAAACAGCAAAATTTCACTTGGGAGGCGTTAAGCCGTGCAAAATTACACCTGCAGTTTGCCCGGTTACGGACCGCGCATAAAGCGGCATTTTGACCATGGCAAACATTTTCATGCCGAGCCGCAGCATGTAAAAACAAAAGGCATGATTATTGCCTGCGGCAAAGAAGTGCAAAGGGTTAACATCAGAGACAGACTTGTTGATATAGGAGATATTCCCATTGTGCTGGCCAGGGTTGCCGTTGACACAACCAGTTAAAATAAACCCCTGGTAAAAATAGATTTTTCGACCATGATTCAGGTTATAGTACCGGTAGGAATAATTACTTTTTGGTATATTAAGTTAATTGACAAAGCACAAATATCGTATAGCCTGAAGAATGCCTTTACCTTTACTTTCTGTGATGACGAATTTATTTGTACACAGGGCTGCTGTATATATACGGTAGAACTTGTCGGCATTGAAATCCTTGGTTCAGGTGATGAAATCAACAGACTCGTCATTGAGAATTCAGCGCTAAATGCCATCTTATGTGACTAGCGCAAGATGCGTTTAAAATATTTGAGGCCCTGGCCGGTAAGCCTGTTTAGGCAGCATACCTGGCCAGGGCTTTTTGTATGATGTTAACTAAAATACCGGACATGGCGGCCAAAATCACCCCGGGAGTGATTCATTTTCTGATGATGCACTGTATGATAAACGCAGGAAGTGTTTCTTGTAAAAGGCCCTTAGCGGCAAGTTAAGACTGCTCAGACAGGCCCGAGCGAAAAAGGCAGATGCCAAAAAAATAAATGGGAGGAAGTGATGAAATGAAAAAAACTATGGGCATTTTGCTCGCTGTGCTCCTGTTGTCGGCTTTGGCCGGCTGCGGTGTAAAGCAGAAGCTTAGTGACAAGGTCACGGAGAAAATAACAGAGGGCATTCTGGAGAAGGCTGGCGGTGAGGATGTGGATATTGATTTTGACGACGGCATGATAAATGTCAAAGGTGAGGACGGTACTGAGTTTAGTATAGGCGGAGACAAATGGCCCAAAGGCGGAGTGGCGGGCCAAATACCGGAATTCAAGAAAGGCAAAATCACTGCGGTAATCAACTCAAAAGAAAGTTGTTGGATCGAGATCCAGGATGTGGAAGAAAAAGATTACCAGCATTATGTAGAAGCTTTGCAAGATGCGGGCTTTAAGGATGGAACAAACTATGCGGATGACCAAAGCCAGATTTTCAGTGCTTATAAAGGAGAGGACATTCTGGTAACGGCAAGCTATTCCAGCGATAAAACTATGATCATACAGGTTATGATTTCGTCTGAATGATAGGAACTTATTTTTTCATTATTTATGGCCATTGGTAACTTTAGAGGAAAACGAAAAGGCTTTAGCTAAACCAAAGGGGCAGCAGCGAACTTTCGCTGCCACCCCTTTATTTTTGCGGAACCCCCTATTATTCAAGTGCCGGGGCTTTATCTTTTCACCTTTTTTGAATTTATTATATTTGAAATTTAGGAACTTGCTTCTTTCTCAACCATATAATACCAAAGATATGGGAGCAAGGCACCCGGACATCTGTTGCCAATTTGCATACATTAGTAACAGGTTGAACGAGGAAGGGGGGAGGTAAATTAAGTGGGCGCATTCAGGAGTTTTTACTGGGTATTTTTGTTGACGATGCTGGATTTTAGAATCGGTGGTTTTGACATTTTACCGGATATCCTTGGCTTTATTTTTTTCGCCGTGGGGATTAAGGCTCTGCTTGCAGAGAGTGAACATTTCAAGCAGGCCGGCAAGTTTAATCTTGCGATGATTTTTCTCTCTCTTTTACCCTTTATCAACGACCGGTTGAACCACCGGCAGCGGTACCGCCTTTTCATTTTGATTTTTGGGGCTTGTTAGCTGGCTACTTGCTTGGAATTATCGTAATTATTGTTACCTGGCATCTTGTTTATCATCTTTTAATGGGGATCGGTGAACTTGCGTCACGTGCAGGGCATTCAGATTTAGAGGAAGAAGCAGCGAAACGCTGGGAGCAATACAAAGAGCTGTTGGTTTTCACCATTATTGCCTTTTTCCTCATCACGGTTCCGCTCTTGGGAATAGTTATGGCGATCGGTTTATTTGTAGCAAATATCATTTTGTGCATAAATATATTAAAGTTCCTAAAAAGATGCGAAGAACATCTGCAGGGGTAAAAAAGAATACAAAATCAAGGGAAGCGACTACACACTTCTTTTAGAAATCGATGTGGGCAGTAAACTTAAGAGGGTTGATCTTTATAACAATCTGGAAGGGTACAAGTATGAAGACAGGATTGACATTCGTTATACCGATATCAATGAATTCATAAAGAATATGAAAGCAAAATGAGGGGCAGGAAAAATATAAAACTCATGAAAAAAGGGCACGCAAGGTGCCTTTTTTTACGGTTACTATCTTTTTATTCGGCCAGGCCTACTTCTTTGTAAAGTTTGAGCGCTCCTGGGTGGTATGGCACTTCACCGACTTCACCCATCAAATCTTCAATTGGGAAGGTACGCATATTGCCGATAGCAGTGCCGAACCGCTCAAAGTTATCATAAAGACACTTGGTTAAATTGTAAACAATTTCTTCCTCTGCATCAGCATGCGTAATTAAAACTGCTTTGTAACTTGCTGTGTAGTAAGGTTTATCGAGTTCCAGCCCCTGTGCCCCTTCTTTAAATTCCACCAGATACAGGCCGTCGTAATCTGCCACTAAACGCTCTGCATTTTCTTTGCCTATATTAATGTAGCGGCCGCCGACAGTTTTGCCTAAATCTTCCTGGATGGGGTTGGGGAAAGGGGCGCCGCTGAACATTAAATCAATTTGACGGTTTTTCAGTGCTTCTGCCCCTTCGCTGAAGCCAAACGGGATTATTTTATAATCATTTTCCTTTAAACCCACATAGCTTAAAAACATTTTTGCCAAAGGCTCTGAATCGCCGCCGGGAGGGCCGGAGGTAAATTTCTTGCCTTTAAGCTGGTTAATATGGGTGAGGTTTTTGTCTGTTGTCACAGGCAAAATATAATGGTGCCACAACGTGGCAATTACGCGGATATTTTCCAACCTTTCTTTATCTGCATAGAAATAAGTGCCGTTATAACCGGTTACTACCGCTGTGGTCATAGAAATGCCGAAATCTGCTTCCCCGGCGTTAACGGCCATGGCATTGCCGTTTGTGGAACCGGGTTCTACGGACAAAAGCAGGGAATCCTTGGCAAATTCAGATAAAGTGCTTCCCAGTGTGTGCACCGTTAAGCCGGGAGGCCCGGTTAAAATTCTAGCCGTGGGCACTTTTTTTTCCTGATTTTTGCCGCCGCCACCACAGCCTGTTAAGAGCAGCATACTGAAAAGGAGAATTATGACTCTCCCAAAATGCTTCATTTGTTTGCCTCCTTTAATTTAAAGCTTTTTTCTTATTAATGCCTCTGTCTGGACTTTTATTTCTCTGTTTTCAGAAAAGCGGACTTCTATTTGGTGATGAATTCTGCCTTATAGATAAGGATAACAAAAACGGCCAGGAAAAGAATTGTCATGATCCCGACAAGATTGTGCGGAATAATTAACAAGACAGATGCAGCGCAGAAAAGCAGCCGCACCGGCCACGACAGGCGGCTGAATAAATAGCCTTCCAGGCCAATCACCAGGACAACAACACTCACGGCGGACGCCAGAATCATAAGGATAGATTGCAGGCTAAAATCAGTCAGCAGCAAGAGGGACGGGCTGTAGACAAACATAAAAGGAATCAGGAAAGTAGGCAGGGCAATGCGCACTGCCTCTTTGCCGATTTTCGCCAGGGATACATTGGCAATGGCCATGGACGAGTACAAAGCCGGCCCGACCGGAGGCGTAATAAAAGCAAAAGTGGAATAGTAGACAACAAATAAATGTGCGCCCATTACGGGCACCCCCATCTGCACAAGGGCCGGAATGGTAACAGGAATTTGGACGACATAGGCCAGTAAAGCAGGCAAGCCGCAGCCCATAATGATGGTGATAATGGCAACAAGAATCAAGAGGAGCAGCAAATTGCCTCCTGAGAGTTCGATGAGCATGCTGGACATGCGAATCCCCACACCGGTTACACCAAGCACCCCGGAAATTATGCCGGCGAGTGAACACGGGATTGCCACCATGACAGCATTTCTGCCGGCAATTTTAAAGGCATCTATCAGCCGGTCCGGCGTCAGCCATTTTGACCTGTCACGGTTAAGAAAGCTGACCGGTACCAAAGATATTGTAGCCCAGCTTGCAGTTAACAGCGGGGTAAATCCCATTACCAGCGGCACTGCCAAAATCAAAATGGGCAGCAGTGTAAACCACTGCTTTTTCAGCACCTCGGCAGCAGAAGGCAGGGTTGATGTATCCAGGCTTTCCAAATCGGCCTTATGAGCACGAAGGTGAACAGACATAAATGTGGCCAAATAGTAAAGAATGGCCGGAATAGCTGCACTTTTAATAATTGCTGAATAGGGAATGCCGGAGTAATCCACCATAGCAAAAGCCAGCACTCCCATTACCGGCGGCAAAATCATGCCCCCGGTTGAGGCCACCGCTACCAACGCGCTTGCATATACTTTTTCAAACCCAAGCTTAATCATCATCGGAATAGTAAATGCCCCGGTCGTCAGCACATTAGACGTCGGGCTGCCGGAGATGGTACCCATCATGGCACTGGCAAGAACAGCAAGTTTGGCCGGCCCCCCTTTTTGCCTCGCTGCCAGAGTTTTGGCTAAATTCATTAACGTGGTGCCTGTTCCCATTTTGTCGATCAGCGCGCCAAAAAGGATGAACATATAAAGATAGGTGGCTGACACACCCAAGGGTTGGGAAAAAATACCCATTTCACTCCAAGTCACCAGTTCAAGCATAAAACGCCAGGAATAGCCGCCGTGTTGCAAAACGCCGCTTAAATACTGCCCCAAAAAGCCATAGGCAATGGCTAACAGCATAATAACGGGCAGCGCCCAGCCGACGATTCTTTGTCCCAAAACCAGGACAGCAAGAAAAAGTAAAATTCCCGTGATAATATCTAAAGTTGTAAGCGGTGCACCCCACAGGCGATAGGCAAAATACTCCAGATTGATAAATAAGTGGGCAAATGCTGCCAGCACTGCCGCTAACAGCAGGATGTTAAATATTTTTTTATAAGGTGATTTTTCTTTATTTAGAGTATTTAGCAGAAAAATTACCAGCAGGAAACTCAAGTGAATGCCTCGCTGGACGTAGGTGTACATTAAGCCCATCGCCCCGGTGTAGACATGAAAAACAGCGAGAATGGTTGAAAGCAGAGTGATAAGCACCGTAAAGGGTTGTTTAATCTTTGGCAGTTTCACTGTACTGTCCAAAAGGTCAACCTCCTTTCCTCTGGGCGCGGCAGCGATCACTGCCTGGTGACGCTTAACGGTTAAGTCAAGAAGTAAGTATATAAAAAGAAAATGAGCCATAGATTTAATCCACGGCTAGAATATAAGCTTTAAAACCGGGGGGGTGATCATGGCTCAGTTAATATCATCCTGACTGAAAACATTCTTGCCAAATTTTACTTCTCCCTATTTTATTTTTACTGGAGGATTAGGTAATTAAAAATGCCAGCAGATTAAACAATGACTCTTCAGGCCCCTGGATGCTTTCCTGAGCAGTTGCAACAGCTTCGGCGGGGATGTCATATTTCTCAAGGTTTTTTTCCAATGTCAGGTAATATTTGGATTTCAGCTCCACAGCAATACCTCCTAGTCTCCTTAATATTGACCGTATTCATGTACAGTCTTCAGGAGTATTTGCAGGTTTTCCGGTTTGGCATCGGCTGCCCGCAAAATTCCTTTGTCCAAGCCGAAAACATAGTTGCCTCCGGGCGCCAAAATATCTATATACTCTTTAACTTTTCTCTCCACTTCTGCAGCAGTGTCGGTCCGTAGGGTTGAAACAGGGAACAAGCCTTGAATAATATGTTTCTTGCCCAGTTTTTCCTTAATTACTTTGGGATCGCCGTATTCAAACTGCATCTCGCAACCTGCAGGCAGGTCATAAAGATAATCCAAATAACGCATCCAGTCGTCTTCACAGAACATATTGACGCCATAGCCTGCATTGACAAACTCTTCCACCTGGCGTTTATAAGAAGGCCACCAGAACCTGGCAAAGTCCTTTTCCCTCATAAAAGTCGGCATATGCAAGGCAATCCCTATACGCACCGCTTTCGAGGGCTTAACTTTTGGCATCCCCATTTTTATGACAAGTGGATACAGCGCCTCTACGGCTGCCAGTACTTTGTCCGGCATTCTGCGGATATCAATACTGACGCCGGTAAAAGACCTGAATGTATCAGCAAGCAAATCAAAAGGTGCTCTCGTCCTGCCGTACATAAAGTTTTGGGTAGTTTTACCGTATTTCACTGCTAATTTTGCCATCGCCGGGCCAACCTTTGACATAATGGCCTGCTGCGAGTAGAGGAATTTGGCTATGGCAATCATATTATGCGGTGCCGGTTTGGCCAATTCTTTATAAAACTTGGGAACAACCTTTTCCCAGGCGACGGCAACTGGATCTGCAATCAGCGCATCATAATCTTCCGGTTCGATACCGGGAATATTCGGATGCTGCAAAAATCCATCAGAGCCCATTTGATAGTTCACTGCCCCCAAGATCTTGTAATATGAGGGCAACCTGCCGGAAAACCCGACAACAGTATCTGTATCAAAAAGGCCATTAACATAATCCATTGCTTCTATCATTATTTCTGCGTTGTATTGGTCCAGAAGCAAATTTTTACCGGCATACTCGAGAGCAGCAGCACCGTCAACGCCGACAGCACAGGGAATGCATTTCGGTATCCTGCCCTCATAAACATCAATAAAATTCTGGTTACGGTATTTAGATTGTTCCAACATGGCATTGTTGTCCACTCACACAACCTCCTCCGCAAAATAAATAAATCCTGTAAAGATAACGCTTCCACTGCGCAACCGAAGTCTAGCAGTGGAAGCGAAAAAGCTTTCTTACACGGCTGCGCTAACCGTGCTTTCATCCCGCAATTTGCCGACGCGGCCAGCCTTAATCTCTTTTTGAATAATTGCCAGTTTTTTGTCTGTTATTTCATAGAACAGCTGGATAATCCCAAAAGCGACTATACCCATTATCAGGGGGTATAAGGTTTGGAAATTAATAAAGACATTAAGTACGCCGGCAGAAGGCACTGCCCCTTCGGTATAAGCG
>LSQX01045711.1_pt1 | contig 11564 bp, 6 predicted proteins | sample 654561 | NCBI WGS metagenome assembly LSQX01 (sample SAMN04489861, study PRJNA283612) | anaerobic digester metagenome | isolation source: 4 biogas reactors fed with cattle manure at either 37C or 55C with and... | place: Denmark: Kongens Lyngby | collected 2014 | reverse complement strand
GATGGACATGAGCATGAGAGCCCAGATCGGGCCTGCGCTCATGGTGCCGACGAGTCCAAACGAGTTTTCCTCTGCGTGCTTGCCGCCCTTCATGTTGGATAATCCAAGAGACAGCGCCAGGATGAACGGCGTCGTCAACGCACCGGTCGTCGCGCCGGACGCATCAAAGGAAATCGCCAGGAACTCCTCGGACACAAAATAGGCCAGCACGATGATGAAGCTGTACGTAATTCCCATAAAGACGTTAAACTTCCGGTCGCGCAGCAGACGGAACACGCCCAGCGAAACCATGATGCCGACGCCGATTGAAACCATGTAGACGATGATGAACGAATTCATCGTCCCGCCGGAAGCATTTTCGATCTGTGAACCGAGAATCAACAGATCGGGCTCCGCCACGTTGATTAAAAACCCGAGAAGGAAGCTCAGAATGGCAATCTTTACCGGAGACCGCGATGTAGCGACCTCCCAGGACATGTGTTCGCCGATCGGAGCCATCGCCAGATCGATGCCCCGCAGAAAAACAGAAAGACCGACGAGCAGCATCAGACTTCCGACGAGGAACCGCACGATGAGATCGGTACCTGCGTCGACGATGGTAAAGCACAGGACGAGCACGAGCACTACGACAGGAAGCAGCGTGCGTATGACTTCTTTCGTCTTCTGAAGTATCTGATTCACTGCGCACCCTCCTCTCTCTCCGAAACCCCGGCTGCAAACAGCCCTCTGGGTTCCATGACAGGAAGAGTGAACAGTATGCCGTGGCCGGCGCGGTCCAGCTCGAGATCTTCAAAGATTTTTTTTCGTATGACAGCGGTGCTTTCTTTAGCCGCCACGATCATGACGATATCTTTCTGCGGCTCGATGACGAGCGGAACATAGAAATCTTTCGGGACACCTGCACCGCGCCCGCGAACGAGGATGCCGTCCCGGGCCCCGGCAGCTCTGGCTGCAGCGATGCACGCATCGCCTCTGCCCCGGTCCACAATCGTGACGACACACTGATGCGTAGAGTGCGCATCGTCGTGGCCGGCCTCTGCTGACGGTGGTGTACCCGCAGGCTGCCAGCGTTTAAAAGGAACGGAGAAGACGATGCCTTTTCCCGGCTTAAACGGCGCATTCGGTCCTTCGAGTGCCTCGTACAGTTTCGGGCAGAGCGCCTCCCGGGCCTGGATCATCAACACCTCCCTGTGGAGTCCGATCAGTCCCAGGCGCTCGAGGACAGTGTTCTGCCCCATGGATTCTCCTAAAAATATCGTCGCAGCCGTTACACCGCACCCTTCGGCTTCGCGCAAAACAGCATTGCCTTTTCCGCGGCTTACAATCACAAAAACCAGTCTGTCTATCTCGATTCCTCCTTACCGTCCATCATTTCTTTACAATTCAATCCGTGATCCAGCCCGATGCATGTCGTCACTTTCCCACCGGCCCGACACGGGCACCCACGCCAGTCCAATGAGCTGAATGGTGATATTCCCGCTCTGAGCGCGAACATCAACCGCCTCAATCTGATCTTCCATCCTATCGTATTTCTCCTTTACTCGATCCAGTTCCTGCTCCATCTCTTCGAGCAGGCTCTCGAGCCGCTGCTCAGCTACTTCGAGCTTTTCCTGTGCAGAACCGATGGCCTGGTCGCTTCGAAGTGCCCGGTTCGTACTTTTTGCGGCCGTGCCCATTTTTGATACGGAAGTCGCGCTGATGGCCTTCGTCCCTAACAATGCGCCGAGCACCGCATTACCGGTCGATATGGCTGCTTCGACCTTTCTCTGCTTCGCCATCTGATTCTGCTTTTCCAGCGCCTGCTCTGCGCGCATCTGGCGGTCTTTAAGCGTGTCGACTTTACTTTCGTATTTTCGTCTGAGCGCTTCGATCTCCTCGTCTCTGCGTTCGTGAGCCGCATGCATCAGGCGAATTCGAAAATCGCGTTCGTCCTCCCCTTCTTCAGATACCATTTTTAGAGTCGGAGACGAATGCAGGCTCAGATGCATATTGATACGGATGTGCTGACTCAGCATCCGCTTCCATTCGTCATAGCTCTTTGCATGCGCAGCGGCCTCCGGGTAAGTTCCAAAAACGGCTCCTTCGAACGGAAACGCATCCAGATCACGCAACTCATAGTCCACGATATCTGCTTCGCTCCAGTCCACAGGCAGCGGACCTTCGTGCAGCGGAGCCAGCATCGTATAATTCCTTGTAACGTTGAGTTTATGCTTTGCGCTGGTATACAAAACCGACGCAACACCGATGACGGTCGGTTCGTAGACGACACTTTGTATCCCCGCGCCTGTCAGCGGCAAAAATACCTGCTTAATCTGAGGTGCCAGGATGGGCGCAGAAGCGCTTACAGGCGCAGATGCGGGTACACGCTGATCAACGAGTCCCGCTCCCCAGCCGACGGCAGCCCCCGGTTGGACGGGCGCTCCTGCCAGGACAGTTGACCGGTTTTTCGGGATGCTCGCAATCTGCTCTCTCGTCAGAGGCCCTGCGAGGTACGACATGACCCACCGCGTGCCGAAGATTACAGGTTCATCCTCATGAACGCTGTGCAGGTAAAACACCCTTTGCCCCAGGCCTGCGAGTATCCGCTCCGTGCGCGCTTTATCGAATGTCCCCCCTGCAGCCACCCCTTCGAGGCCAGCCATGACCCGATCTTTGTCCCGCTCGGTCTGCAGGCGTCCGATAAACCAGGTCCCGGCGTTGGACAGTGCTTTGTAATCGAGATCGACGGGATTTTGCGTCGCGAGAACGAGCCCGAGTCCATAGGCCCTCGCCTGCTTTAAAAGCGTTAAAAGCGGCGTCTTGGAGGGAGGGTTGGCAGTCGGCGGCATGTACCCGAACAATTCGTCCATGTACAGCATCGCGCGCAGACTGCCTGTTCCCGGCTGACTGCGCATCCAGGAGAGGACTTCGTTTAACAGCATCGTAACGAAGAACATTCTCTCGCTGTCCGAAAGGTGTGCAATCGAAAACACAGAAATGCGGGGTTTCCCCGTCCCGTCGTACAAAAATCTTCCGGCATCCAGAGGCTCACCCTCCATCCAAGCTTTAAATGTAGGAGAAGCCAGGAGATTGTTAAACTGCATGGCCAGCGAAAACCGGTCCTTGGAAGGGAAGAAATTTTCAAGATCCATGACACCTACTTTGTCCATGGGCGGTTTCTGGATGAATGCGATTAATTCCGGCAACCCCAGGCTTTTGCCGAGGCTCCAGTTGTACTCCAATATATTGGCGATCAGCGTGTGCTCCCTGCTGGTAAACGGGTCGCCCGCGATACCGATGAGAGAAAGCAGTCCGGTCGTCGTGATGCCGATGCGGTCGCGATATGCATCAGCGTCGTCCATGAGAAGCTGCGTCGGTGCATCAAACGATTTGAGCACAGACACACCGATACCGGCCGAGCCGCCCGGTGTGTAGACGCTGACTTCTGCAGAGCGGCGAAGCCGCTCGATCCGCTCTCCATCCTGTCCGAATTCGGCAAGACCTTTCCTCCACAGCGCGGCCTGCGATTCCGCATACTCATCCGGTGACAGACCTTTGTTTTCTGCTTCCTGTTCGTTGATCCAGGGACGAAAATCCTCCGCCCGCAGCTGGGGGAATGTAAGGGCCAGATTTCCAAGATCGCCCTTTGGATCGATGGCGATCACCGGTATGTTGTCGATGGCAGCTTCTTCGATCAACCCGATGCCAAGGCCCGTCTTTCCGCTTCCGGTCATGCCGATGATTGCGGCATGCGTCGTCAGGTCCTTAGACTTGAGCAACACCGGCGCTTCTTGAAATTCCTTATTCTCGAGATCGTATTCTTTACCCAGGTAAAATACTCCAAGCTTTTCGAAATCATTCATCGTATTCTCCTCCCGTTTCGCAACGCGCGGGTGCGGTTCTATAATTTCGGCAATAACAAAATAAGTTTATCATAAAGAGTCGTCTCCGTCACGAATTTTCAAAACACGCCTGGGCAGAACGGCCTTTACTCTGTCATGGTAAAGCATTGCCGCTTTATCGTAAAATTTTGCTTCCCTCCCGTGACATTTCGTGTATACTGAGAACATATAACATGCAAGAATACATGGTTCGACTGTGTATATGTCAGGCTCAACAGCGTAGGGGCGTGCGATGTCAGACAATAAAGCAACTTTTCTCGAACGAGCAATCGGAACTTCGAAAAGCCATAAGAAAATCTACTTTGCACTACTGTTAGCTGTCGGCGCGCTTGCCGGTGGCTATGCACGCTTTGCTCGAATGCGAGACTCCGATTCCCATACGCTCCTCGTATCGATTCTGCTGCTCGCTGTCGGCGGTCTTACGATTTTCCTCCATGCCGAAATTGTCCGGCGCAACGAATATAAAACGAAGCTGAATTTTCAGAAAACGCTGTTCGAAAACATCTTCGAGCAAGCGCCCATCGGCATCATTCTCCGCGAGAGCAAATCGATCGATCCATCGATAAAACACCTCAGCCTCAACCCGATGGCCGAACACATACTGGGGCGGTCCGGCATGGAGCTTCACGACGTCAACTGGACTGAACTGACGCACAAGGACGACCTCAGAAAAGAGATGCCGATGTTCGAAAAGTTCCAGAACAATCAGGTTTCATCGTACACGATCGAAAAACGCCTCCTGCGTCCGGATGGCTCCACCGTGTGGGTGCGTCTGTTTGCCACAACTCTTTCCGGTTCTCCGCCGTACGATTCGGCCTACATGTGCCTGATCGAAGACATTTCGGCCCAAAAGACGCAGGAACTCGCGCTGTCCGAGCAGGCCCGGAGCACATCCGTTCTCTTGTCGCATATACAGGGCATGGCCTACCGGTGCAAAGCCGATACCGAGTGGACCATGGAATTCGTGTCGGAAGGGTGCTCGGAACTGACGGGCTACGAAGCAGAAAGCATCGTGCAAAACAAGGATATCTCCTATATGCGCATCATCGCCCCGGAATACCGTCAGCGCGTCTGGGATGAGTGGGAACGCGTCATCCGCCAGCACAAGCACTATTCGGGCGAATACGAAATCATCACGAAGAACGGTGAAAAAAAATGGGTGCTGGAACAAGGTCAGGCCATTTATGATGCCGATGGACGTGTCGAGGCGCTCGAAGGGATCATTTTCGACTTTACAGAACAGAAGAGCAAAGATCAGCGCATCGCCTATCTGCAGGAGCGCGACTTCCTCACCGGACTGTACAATCGGGACTACATGGAAAAAGAGCTGCGGCGACTCGACAAGCCGGCATACTATCCTCTGTCTGTTGCGATTTGCGATATCGACGGGCTGCGCATGATCAACAGCGCATTCGGACACGAGGAAGGTGACCGGCTGATCACCGTTGCGGCTAAGCTCATTCAAAGTTGCCTGAAGCAGGACTGCACTTTTGCACGGATGGGCGGCGGCGAGTTTATGATTCTACTCCCCGCTATGACCAGCGATGCTACCCATCGGCTCAAAATCGACATTAAGCATACCATCGAAAGCTTTAATCTCGCCAATCAGGATAGCCTCTATACCGTTAACCTCTCCATCGGCCATAGCACAAAAGAAAATGCGGATCAGCGAATGGAAGACGTGCTGAACACAGCGGGAGCCTATCTGCAGCGAAGAAAGCTCCTCAATCAGAACAGCACGCACTCCGCCATCGTGTCCTCCGTCATGGCTACGCTGTACGCAAAGAGCCAGGAGACCGAAACGCACGGCATACGGCTGGGCCGCCTGTGTCAGTTGATCGGTGAGGATCTAAGGCTGGATCCCAAAGCGCTGGACGACCTGCAGCTGCTGTCAAAACTCCACGACATCGGAAAGATCGGTACCGACGATCGCATCCTCAACAAACCGGCGAGGCTGACGCCCGACGAATGGGAAGAGATGAAGCAGCACCCCAGAATCGGCTACGACATCGCCATGACGATCCCGCACCTGGAACACATTGCCGAATATATCCTGCATCACCACGAGCGCTGGGACGGACAGGGATATCCTGTAGGGCTGCACAGAGAAGACATTCCGCTTCTGTCGCGGGTTCTCGCAGTCGCCGATGCTTACGATGCCATGACAGAAAGACGCATCTACCGCGACGCAATCCCCAAACACCTGGCAATCGAAGAAATACGCAGGTGCTCCGGCACGCAGTTCGACCCGGATGTCGTGGACGCCTTTCTCCGCATCGCAGAAATATGGGACGAAGGAGACGACCCCGAGAACGAGCCCGGTCGATTCAATTTCTAAAGTGCTCCTGCGCAATACCCACCGCTTCTTTCGCATCGCGCCCGTAGTAATCCGCCCCGATGCCGGAGGCGCTGTCTGCGTCGAGCACGGCACCGCCCACCATGATCTTTGCATCCGGTTTCACTTTCCTGATCTGCCTGATTGTTTCTTCCATGCTCTGGACCGTTGTTGTCATCAGCGATGAGAGTCCGACAAGGCGAATGTCCTGCTCGAGCACCCTCTGTGCGATCTCTTCGGACGCTACATCGCGGCCGAGATCGATTACGTCGAAGTTATAGCTCTCCAGCAACGCCTTCACCAGATTTTTCCCGATGTCGTGGATATCGCCCTTGACGGTCGCCAGAGCAATTTTTCCGCGTGACAGGCTCTCCGTTGACGTACGGCTCATCGCCGCTCTCAGCGCATCAAACGATGCGCGCGCCGTCTCGGCCGAGCGGATGAGAGCGGGCAGGAACAGGGTCCCTTCTTCGTATCTTTTCCCTACGAGATCGAGCGCCGGAATCAGGTATTCATCGACGATTGCAAGCGGCTGCTTTTCGTTGAGCATCGCTTCCGTCACCCGACGGGCCTCCGCGCCCGTTCCCGACAGAATCACATGCCTCAAATCACCGGACGTCTCTTCGGGCTCAAAAACAGCGGTCTCCGTACCCCCGCCGGAACTCAGCATCCGAACATACTCTTCCGCGCCGGCATCCCGGTTCCAGAGAACGTTCGAAGCGAATACGGTTCGCATCATTTCGCGATCCAGCGGGTCGATAATCGCAAGATCCAGCCCCTGATACAGACAGGCTGCGAGAAACACCCGGTTGATAAGCGCCCGGTCCGGCAGGCCGAACGATATATTCGACACCCCCAGAGCCGTCTTCAGCCCGAGCTCTTCCTTGACAAGTCGCATCGCCTCCAGCGTTTCACGGACTCCTTCTTGCCGGGCCGCCGCCGTGAGAGCCAGGCAGTCGATGTAGATGTCCTTGGGATCGAAGCCGTATTCTTTCGCTTTATCCAGAATTTTCTTTGCGATGAGGACGCGTCCGGCTGCCGTGTCGGGTATGCCCTGCTCATCCAGCGTAAGTCCGATCACCACCGCTCCGTATTTTTTTGCGACGGGTAGAATCCGTTCGAGCACCCGGTCTTCCCCGTTGACGGAATTGACGATGGCTTTTCCGTTGTACACCCGAAGGCCCGCTTCGATGGCTGCGGGATCGGTGGAATCGATCTGAAGCGGCGTATCGACGATGCTCTGAATCGCCTTGACCGCTTCGGCCATCGCAGCCGGCTCGTCGATCGAAGGCAGACCGACGTTGACATCCAGAATGTGGGCGCCGGCTTCGTACTGAGCGATGGCTTCTTTGAGCAGAGGATCCGGAGTACGGGTTTGAAGCGCCTGCTTCAACAGCGGTTTCCCCGTCGGGTTGATTCGCTCGCCTGCGATGCGGACCGCGCCGGACAGCACGACATTCGTCGGCGTGCATACGCCGTCGAGCCGCTCGCGTGCCGCCGGGCGCTGCTCGATACCGTCGATGCGCCGCGCAAGCTCTGCGATGTAGACATCGGTCGTTCCGCAGCAGCCTCCGATGATCATCGTTCCCTTTTCGACGAATCGGGCGGCAAGCGATGCGTATTCTTCGGGACCCACGCCGTACAGCGTCTCGCCACCCTCCACCGAAGGCAACCCGGCGTTCGCCTGCACCATCACAGGACGGGTCGCATGCTTTAAGATCTCATCGACGATGGACTCCATCTCCTTCGGACCCAGCGAACAGTTAATGCCGATGGCATCGACACCGAGCCCTTCGAGCGTCATGATCATCGCCTGCGGGCTGCAGCCGGTAAACGTCCGCCCGCCGGCCTCGTAGCTCATCGTGCAGAATACCGGCAGATCCGAATGCTCCTTTGCCGCCAGCACGGCGGCTTTTGCCTCGTACAGATCCGTCATGGTTTCGATGAGAATGGCGTCGGCACCGGCCTGCACACCGCAGACGACCTGCTCACGAAAAATCTCATACGCTTCCTCAAAGGACAGCGTGCCCATCGGCGCAAGCAGCTCGCCGATCGGGCCGATGTCGAGCGCAATGTACACATCCCGGTCGCCGATCGCATCCCTCGCATTTTTAACCGCTGCCGGAATCACCTGCTCCACTGAGTAGCCGGATGCGGCAAGCTTGCGGCTGTTTGCGCCGAATGTATTCGTCGTGAGGATGCGCGAGCCGGCTTCGATGTATGCGGTGTGTATCTGACGCACGATCTCCGGCGAATGGATATTCAATGCTTCCGGCAGTTCGCCGAGCTTCAGTCCACGGCTCTGTATCATCGTACCTGTCGCTCCGTCAAACAGCAGTATTTCCTTACCTAGTATTTCTCTGAGCCCCACAGGCCGTTCCTCCTTTTCTGTAACTGCACGAACTGCGCAGCGCACATTGCGCGCAACCCGATATTTCCTCAAAGCCCGTTTCGTTTGCCGACAAACCGATGACTGCCGTCACCGATTTTCTCGGAACGAGGATGTGATGCTGCGTGGCGGACAGACCGATCGAACGTCCTGCATTCAACGCGCTCAAAAGGTCGTTCTGTATGCGAAGGGAAAAGTCTCCGTAGCCGGGGCTGTACCGCTGCGTCAAATGGTAGCCCGATGATTCGTATCTCTTCTCAATTGAGCGGTTGAGCTGTTCAGCGAACGACTCCGCCGCTGCGGATGCGCATGCGTCGAGGACGAGCGCCCGGGCCATAGATGCCTTTTCGTAGTAGCGAATCAGGCGGTCCGCCTCGTGCCCGAGCGTAACAGCAAAAGCGATGATGCGGTCGCACCCCTTCAAATGCCGGCGAATATCGTTTCCTTCCAATCGAAGCGCTGTATCTACGACCGTTATACCATCCCCCGGCTCGAGCTGAAATTCCCGCCAGACAGCCCGCGGTCGCAAAACGTCCATCAATTCCGCTGTGCATTCGCTGACGAGACGCTCCGTCGCCCGGTCCGGTCGCTTATCCGCATCTCCCATATAGCGGAATACCTCCCGCGCATCGATCGATTGTATGTTCATGTGTTCAATATGCATGTGTCTTATTCCTCTGCCAGTCCAGCCTCGCTTTCGCCCCCGGTCCGCCGGCGGCCGGTGACGCCCTCCGCCGATGCTACATCGCTTCCTTTCCGTTTACGGCGCGAATCAGCGAGTCGATATTTCGTGTCACAGCGCCGGCCACCGATGCGTCGTTCATCGTATAGAGGTGGATTCCTCTCGCACCGGCGGCAATCAGGCTGGATATCTGCTCCGTCGCATACGCGATACCGGCATCCCGCAGCGCTGCTTCGTCGTGTCCATAGCGGTCGATCATGCGGAGAAAACTCTCCGGAAGCGACGCCCCGCTCAACTCGACGACCCGCTTTATCTGACGGGCTTTCGTAATCGGCATCACGCCGGCCTGCACCGGCGCGCCGATGCCTTTTTTCATCACCTTGTCCATAAACTCATAGAAGCGCTCGTTGTCGAAGAACAGCTGCGTAATAAAGTAATCCGCGCCCGCCTCTTCCTTCCACTTGAGAATTTCGATGTCCTTATCCTTGACCTTCGTTTCTGCATGACCTTCCGGGTAGGCGGCTGCCGCTACTCCGAAGCCCCTGCCTTTTACGTATCGGATGAGCTCCTGGGAATTCGAAAAGTCCTGCGGATCAAATCCGCTCCCGGGGATGTCACCCCTCAACGCAAGCACGTTTCGCACGGAGTGCGCCTGCAGTTCGTCGAGCGTCCGGTCGATGTGCTGCTTCGTTGCACCGATGCACGTCAGGTGAGCAAGCGACTCAACGCCGTATCTTTTCCGGATGCGCCCCGTCAACCGGGTAGTCCGGTTGTTTTGTGCGCTTCCTCCGGCACCGTACGTTACGCTGATATAATCCGGTTGCATGCCGGCCAACTCTCCGATCGTATCATAGACTCTTTCCAGCGGCGAATCCACCTTCGGCGGAAAAATTTCGTACGAATACACGACATGGTTCTCCTGAAACAGCTTTTTAATCTCCACGATGCTCTCCTTCCACTGCATAAAAAAACGCCCCCTTGCTTACGCAAAGGGACGACTCAATCGTGTTACCACCCTTGTTCGCACAGACCTCGCAGTCTCTGCCTCAGCGGGTACGGGAAAATTTCCTTATACCCCGGCGCAATAACGGGCGCACCCGTGAATGCTTACGTATCAGCATCCCGACTCCGAGACCATGTTCAGCGCGCGATCCTTCGCTTCCTCTCACCGACGGAAACTCTCTGTAAAAGTTCGTCCGCACCTACTCTTCTCTTCTCAGCCTTTGTAATTTGTAATTAGCACAGACTTTAACATCGCACGAATCGTTTGTCAAGACTGAGTCTCAATAAATCGCAAAAAATCTGCCGCCATCTCCGGATCGAACTGTGTACCGGCTTTTTTCTGAATGGTTTCCATGGCGCTTGCGCAGTCTCCGCCCGTTCGGCAGTAGTATTCGTAATAACCGCAGATCGATATGATGCGGCTCAGCCGCGGTATTTCCTCCCCTTTAAGGCCCTTGGGGTACCCGTTCCCGTCCCAGCGCTCGTGATGCGCCAGCACCGTGTCGGCCAGATCCAGCGTTTTATCGAAGCTGCTGAGGATCTGGTAACCGGCAATCGGATGTCTGCGGAACGACTCTGCCCGCTCGGCATCCGTCCATTCGCTCCGATTGGCCTGCCTGCCGATATCGACGACCATCCCGATGTCGTGCAGCCGCGCCGCTTCGCTTGCGATGCGAACCTGCTCATCGGACAATCCGAGAAACATTCCAAATTGCCGGGACAGCTCGCTTACGGTCTCTGAATGCTGTACCTGCTGTTCATCGCGGTGCAACAAGCCGATAATCGATGTCAGGTTTTGTTCCTGCTGTGCGTGGCGCTCAATCGCTTTTTGCCGGTACATCATCGTTTCAGCACGCTGAAGGAAATCCGCGGCATCTTCCTCGATGGCTTCTTTAACGGCGAACCCCACCGACGCGCTGCTTTGAATGGCTTGTATGCTTTGCGATGCAATGTCCTCACTGATACGGGCGGCGATATCAGCGGCCTGTGCGTAATCGGTTCCGGGCAACAGAAGCACAAATTCATCGCCTCCCCAACGGGCAAGAATGTCTTCGGCACGACAGGACTCCCGCAGCACTTCGGCTACGCGCTTAATCAGCTCGTCGCCGTATGCATGGCCGAATATATCGTTCGTCAATTTGAGTCCGTTTACATCGCAGAGGATCAACGACATCGGCATGTTTCGCTTTGTGTCGAGCCGCTGCATTTCCTCTTCGAAGAACCGCCGGTTGTAAAGGCCCGTAAGCGGATCGCGCAGGCTGAGGTATTCCATCT
>LSQX01376988.1_pt3 | contig 11565 bp, 11 predicted proteins | sample 654561 | NCBI WGS metagenome assembly LSQX01 (sample SAMN04489861, study PRJNA283612) | anaerobic digester metagenome | isolation source: 4 biogas reactors fed with cattle manure at either 37C or 55C with and... | place: Denmark: Kongens Lyngby | collected 2014 | reverse complement strand
GCGTCAGCCATGCGCGCCTGATGTGCTGCGGCGTTGATGAGGCCGCGCTGGCGTCGGGCAAGCTGTCGTGGCCTCAGATGTTCGGCGGCCGCCGCTATGACTGGATACTGTGGATCGATAGCGACATGGTATTCGCGCCGGACGATTTTGACGCGCTCTTGGCGTCCGCGATCAAGCATGACGCGCCCATCATGAGCGCTATGTATCTGACCGCCCACGGAGACCGGATCGCCGCCTCGCTTGACGGACAGAATTTGTCCCGCCTTGACGACATCGCCGGGTTGCGCCCGATGCCGATCGGCTATGCTGGCATGGGCTTTATGCTGGTACAGCGTGGCGTGTTTGAGTCGCTGCAGTACCCGTATTTCCAGCTCGTTACGCGGGGCTATGCGCTGCTGTCAGAGGATGCCAGTTTCGGCGTCTTGGCGGCGCGTGCGGGCTTTAAATCGTGGCTTGATCCGTCGGTCTTTGTCGGCCACGAAAACCGCGTGCGGCTCTGCTAATTATGCTGCGGCGTCGGCACCTGGAACATGGCCAGGCCGTAGAGCGTGACCGGCGTTGCGTTGCCGGCATTGCCGATGCGCAGCTGCATTTCTATTCCGGCGTCGGGCAGCGGTAGCGTTACAGGCATATTGACGTTGATCTGCGTGATGCCCGAGACGCCGCCGGTATGCGCGACCGTGGTAGCACGGTAAGACACTGTCCGCGCGTCCCTGTATTGCAGCGTCCAGTTGGCGGAGCTGGTCTGCAGGATGCAAACATGCAGCCTGATAAGGGCCTCTTTTGGGCCGCCTCTCAGCATGCGCGGGGAGAGCAGCGGCCGGAACGAGTTGACCATCCAGCTTGCTAAAGGGCTTGCCGAAGCGATGCGGCCGCAAGGCTGGCACCAGCTAAACAGGCATGGGCGCGATGCTGACAATGCGGTGCGCTCGTTGGCGACGGTGCTCCATTGGTGGTATGCCAGCGCGTCAACGCTGCCGCGCGAGCCGCTCCCACGCGCGAATCCAATGAGCCGCTTGCCGGGTGCCAGGTTGCCGCCTGCGATGTTCCAGACGCCTTGAGCGCCAATGAGCGCAGAGNNGCGCAGACTGCCGCGGCGCCACCATCGCCACTACGCGCCCGATGCGCCCGGGGCCTACAAGGACTAAGCGCGCCATGCCATAGTCGGCTGTCCCGACGCGCTCCATGGGAACGTCGACGTCAAATCGTATGCGTGGCCCGTTGAATTTGCCGAGCGCGTGATCATCGATCTTTTCGTCTGCTTGCCCGAGATCGTAACGCTTGGTGTCGACAACGCCTGCAGGGCAGAGAACCGATAGATTGCCATTGCCTGGGCCTGTACTACTCTCGCGCCAGCCAGACATCTGCACATCAATGATGAGCCGCAACGGCGCGCTGTTGATGCCGTCGGGCAGCGCCACAGGATAAAATATCGGGACAGATTGCGGGCCGTCATCTGTTGCTGGTTCGCTGATCATGATCGTGCCATGCTGCCGATAGTTAGCCGCGTGGAGCAGCGACGCACGCGCTGCGCCGAGCGCCATTGCCGACGGCGCCATGCCTGTGCAGTGTCGATTGGGATCGCTATATTGCGGTCGCGTGATTTGCGTCAATGCCATTGCTGCACCTCATGAGTCGGTACCGATGCCAACGGCCGGGAATTGCCATTGCTCGACCGATCCGTATGCTATCGCGTTTGCATTGCCGCTGATGACGCATCGCATGAGATAGGCGCTGCACGGCATGCCTGCATCATAGATGCTGCAATAGCGGCTGTTTGTCGTCGACGGCCGGGGCGTGATCTCGTAGGGCAGCGGCGTGGGCAACGGCTGCATGTTGCGGCTGCGGAACGCCACGCCAGATAGGTAGTGCCGCGCCAAGCTATCGCCAGCCACCGTCGCCCCGCCCGCCAACCACTCAATTGCTACATCTGCGACCGTCGGCATGTCCGGGCCGCCTGCGATGCGCGATGCTTTCGCGCCGTCGTCGAGATGCCCCCAGGATTCGCTCAGTTCGCCCCAGGCCGTCGACTCTGCCGTGGTGTCCGCTGTAGCCGCGTATCGACTCCGAGCGCCACACGAGGGCGCCTGCATTCTTGCAGTGGCCGCCGCCGCTGGAGCGCCGCTTGCCACGCGTCCCTTGCATGCAAACACCACCGCGCCTTGCTTGCCGCCCGGGTTGGCGGCCATCATGCCGTCAGCGCAAAGGCGCGGGACTGTCCAGGCATAGTTGACCTGCAGGGCAGTCGAAAAGCTGCCCTGGTCGACAGCGTTGACTGTCGCGTAATTATCTGCGATTAGATTTGCCATTATTGCCCCACTCTGATCGGATCGTGCGCGTTGCCGTCCGCGTCTAGCACCACGTCGTCGTCATTGCCCAACCAGCCATAGAGCCGAGTTTGGCACGGCTGCAGCGCCGCACTTTCGCGCCGCTCAAACATCAATACGTATTTGCGCCCCGCAGTCAGAGCGCCACCCGTCATGGTCAGGGTGAGCGTGCCGCTCTCGATTGCCGCACGATCAACATGCGCGGTGCATCGTATCAGCGTCGCCACTTTTAGTGGCGCACTCGCGTCATCATGCCGCGGCCACAGTAGGCACGCATAATCGCCGCAGCCGCAATCTCGCTTGTACATGCCAGCGTCTTGGCTATAACTCCAACAGCCAAACGTCGCCAGGTCGGTTAGGCCGCCGCTCTTGGGCGCAAAAGCATTGTCCGCTGGGTCAGTGGCGAGACCTGTAACGGTGATTTTCGAGCCGCTCGCGCTCCATGTGTCGACGAACAACGATGGGCTGATGCCTTGCATCTCGATTCGCGACGGGGCAACAGTAATGCGGGTTTGCGCGCCGGTGCGCCCCAACATGATCTGCATCTGCGTAACCGCTGCTGCCATAATATGATCGCCCTGCATGCCTGTTACCGGGTTCCGAATATGCCCGGTTTCGATCGCGCATTGCCCGCCAACATCGATGTAACCAGCGGTCGCGATAGATGCGCCAATGGTAGTGCCCGCCAGCAGATGTGAGAGCGATTGCAACCGCGCCCCAAACGACGCTGCAAGCCTGTCGACAACGGCGCCATCCTGCCCTGCAGTAATGCGCGTCATGGTGTCGTTGATCTCAAGCTGCGTCGCTGCGTTGCTGTGCGCCGCCCGCCCGCTTGGGTCCTTGATGTTGAGCTGCACTGCAACGCCGTCTGTGCTCCGGTATGACGCCTTTATGCCGCTGTATGAGTACATCGATGCACCGGTGATCTGCGTCGGCACAGAGGGCAGTGCGGCGCTCCTATCGAGTGTTTTACCTCCGAGCACGGCGGCCGCCAAAACCGGCAACGCCTCAGGGCGAAACGACAACACCCAACTGCGCTGCGCGTCATCATACCCCCACTGCATTGACACCGCATGCGTCTGACAAAGGCCACGCAGCGCGCTCAGGATGTCGACAGTATGCAACTCTGCATCATCGCCATTATCGCCCTCAGATTGGCTCTGTGGCACTGCTACGCCATACCCTACGCCAGCCAGCCCAAACGATGTGATCGCAGCGCGCAAACTCTCCCAATCGATGAGCTGCCGCCGCCCGGTGATGTCATCAAACAGATCGGTGATCGTGGTGCATCGCAGCGACGGCGGCACGTTGCTCTCACCGCCTGAAATATCAAGCGGCGCGCCCAACATCTGCATGATGAGCGACGTTGGATCGTCTGACATTGCCGCAGTGCGCAAGGCCACAGGGTTGGGATCTGCGAAGCTCAACTCGCCGTCGATGCCGTCTGACAACTGCGTGCCGGTCGCCTCATACCAGTCTGCCCAACCGGTGCACCATGCCAGCGGATGCCGCATGTAAGCGACTGCATGCTCCGAGATCATCCCGCCGATTACCGGCGCCTTGACCTCATAGCCGAGGATGCCGAGCGCGCGCCATAATTGATCGTTCTGCCCGTCGCCAGTGATCCGCGTCCATGCGCCGGCGCCGAGAGAGACCTGATCGCCAGCCGATAGCGGCACAATGCCGTGCGTTTGCAGCATCAGCGAATAGTGCCCGTCACCCATGCTGATACGGCGGCCGGATGCGGTCATGCGCGGAAAAAAATCGCGGTGCACGTCTACGTAATATGCATGCCGCGATTGGTTGCGAATGTATCGCGCTGCGTCGCCAACGGCCTGTATGCGCGGCGTTTTCAGGCCGCTGTAGACGAATCGCGGGGCGTGGGCAGACGACGTGCCGAGTGCAACGCTCTTTGTCGGATCGGTGCAATCATAATAGAACGCTGGCGGCGCTTGGGCGTTCATGCGCTTGCCAAGCGGCTGCGAGTAAAACATATAAGCGCCCGGCTGCGTGGCCAACGTCTCCATCATCTCGGCGGCATGATCGGCCTCACTGTCCACCCAGCCGAGCCCCAGTATGTAAGGCACAGGGCCGCCGAGGAAGCACGCCACGCCGTCGTCAACACACACGATGTCGCCATCTGCCGCAAGTGCGAATTGATCGCCGGTCGCGTCGTTGAGCGCCGCAAGTGCCGCGTCTCTCAGACTCTCCCAGTCGTGGTACCAGACTGCGCCGCCGGGGTTGCAAAGCCAAATTGCCTCCGCGCCGGGGGTCGTCTCTTCGACGCGAAGATCGCTAACCCACATTGTGCCGCCGCCGGGGGGTGTCGCTGGGCTGGTGTAGATTAGTATGTCACGCACCGACTCTGTTGGATTTTCAATCGTCAGATCAAAATGCATGCCGTCATAGAGTGTCGATAGGCGGCGTTCTGACAAACGCCCGCCTGCAGTGTACCGCAGGAACTCGCTGCCTTTGCCCATGCCGTAATCGAACCAGTCCATGTATATCGAGCCGGTAACCTTGTAGCTGTAGCCAGGCCGCGCACCTGGTATCGCGATTCCGTTGTCGGGCTGCGCGGCGAAATAACGGACCTTGATCGCGTCCTGCCCGTTGAACGTGTCGACGGTGATCGATCCGCCCATGCCCGCCGTCGTGACGCCCTGCAGCTTGCCCGCGCGTGGATACGTCTTGACGCCGCCGCTGCCCAAAAATCGATGCAACACGATATGCGGCGCCTGACAGACGCCCTGGTCGTTATAAGCGCTGTACCATGGAGCATTGCTGTCGATAGGCGTTGCGCGGGTCAAGCTGTAGCCTGCGATCTGCGCGCGGTAATCGCCAACAGCGCCCTGGTATTTGAGCTGACTGGTAAACCCGCAGTGCTGAACCGTCCAAAATGCGCCGTCGCTGCATTGCGCGCCCTGCTGCACTTTGCCTGTGCGCAACATGATCGGCAGCCTGTCCGCATCGATGATCTCAATACTGCCGTCGGGCAACTCGTTGAGCGGCACGGCAAACAGGCGCGCTGTCCTGCCCGCCATCTCGATTGGCGCGTTCGCCACCTGGTAAACAATGCGCCCCTGGTGATACAGGTCTTCAAGCGGTGAGCCGTAGTGCCCAGGCAGCACTTCAATGTAATACGATTCGCCATCGTCTGTTTCGTGGATCACCGTGCCGCATATGAGGCACGAGCTGCCGACCCACAGCAACTTGCCAGCCGGGCCGCGAATGCCGCTTTCGAGCCATTGGCGCAAACCGTTGCCGCTCTGCTTGCGCCAATACAGATTCGTCAAGCCGCCATCGCGCGGGGTAATCAGCGACTGCGACAACTCGCCATAAACGATGCCGCGCGTTGATACGTCCGGCTGCCAGTTGAGCCCGCAAAAGCCGTCTTGATGCGTCGCAAAATCGCCGTAGAGCGTCCGGCCGAACTGGTAGCCGTCCGCGCCGCCCGCAACGCGCACCTGCCAGCTCCCGACGTCAATGCCGCCGTCTTTGGTCGAGCTGATGGTCTGCTGCCCGAGATCGGGATCGAGGCACGCATAGACTTGCACTGCGGCATAGACGGCCGCCCGTATGCCAAACAGCGCGCGCGTAAACTCAGATGCGCCGTTTGCGCTCAGCCAATCCGCCAACCGCTGATCGGTAGTCGCTGCCCAGTCCATGCCCGCGACGTGATAGACGTAGGCCATGCGCGCGCCGCTCTCTATGTATTGTCGCCACGTCGCCATGTTACGGCTCCGACCATTCCGGCGCCGACCAATCCGGCGCCGTCGCTGTCATGAGCGTCACCTCGCAGTCATAATACATGTCGCGATTGTTGTAGGGCGTGGGCAACTTCGGCTCGCCGACGACCGAGCAGAATACGTACTTATCGCCGCCGCAAAAGTTTAGCCCGCCGCTTCCCCAGGTCTCAAAAAGCGCGGCGCCGAACCAATATTGCGCCAACTCGCCATACCAAAATGGCCTGCCGCTGGTTTCATCTATCGCGTCCAGGTCGGGCACGTAGTAGACGCCCTTGGGGCTGGGTGCGCCGGGTGCGGCACCGCTGCTGTATGCCGTTCTGGCGCCGTTGACGACGCTCCAGAATGACGCCGCCTGTTCAGGTCGCCAGATGCCGCCGGGCAAAGAGATCGCTTTTGCTGCTGCGTCCGGGTAGACGTTCGCTGCGGGTTCCAGCGGCCAGCGCATAGTCAGCTTTTGCCGGTCGCTGATGCTGCCCATCGTGATGCCGTGCAGCCGCCCGTCCATGGTATAGGCGCCGCTGAACATCTCCGCTGGATCGGCTGCCCAGCGCTCAGGCGTGTTGTGTTGATGCTCGCTGATCCAACAGCCAGCCGGGGCATGGTTCGCAATGTAATAGCTGTCACCACCGATGTTGGTGGGCCTTTCGCTGCCGTCAAATCCCAACAGACGGCCAAACGTTCCGCTGAAAGGGAGCGCTGACACGGCGCGGAAAGGCGGGACTGTTGGGGTTAAACCAAAAGCGTAAATGTTAGCGTATACCCCGTGCGGCACTCTGATAGTCCCCCCAGATGTGATCAACTCATCGTTGCTGCTGTCAATCTGTATGGGTCGCAATAGTGCCTGTCTCGCCATTGGTCAGCTCCTGGTTGCGAAGGCGGTCTCGCCGCGCTGCGACGCCGCCGCATTGGCGCGGATCATGCTGCTGTGGATCACCGTGCCGTCGAGCACGACGTTGTTGATGATCGTGGTGTCTGCGCCGCTGTCTGTGCCGTGCCCGTACTGGTTGGACGTCGGCGCCCTTGGCGCGCTTGGGCCGCTTGAGCTGTCCATCGATGCCCCGCCTTTGTATTTTTGCCTCTTGATCTTCGCCATCTGTGCGACGCCAAACGTTGTTGCCGCTGTTGCCGCTGCAATGCCCAGCGCTGGCCCAACAAACGGGATCGGCGCCATCGCCTGATAGGCCCCCATTGCCGCGCTCGGAGTGTTGATCGCCACCTGCGCCATTTGCAGATTTTTGTTCGCCTCGAAACCTTTTTTCGACTCGGTATCGGTGAGGCTTGCCGCCTGTCCAAAAAACGATCCGATAGCTGACACGCCCTGCATCATGGTCTGGGTTCGATAGGCCGCGTCTGCCTCCATCCATTTTTTGTTGTTGTCGTAGTATTTCCGTTGGAAGTGCCCGAGTTGGTCGTACATGGCTTGCTCTTCAGCGAGACGGAACTCGATTTGCGCGCGCCGCTCGTGCTGCTCCCACTCCCAGGCCGCCTCTTGCTGCGCCTGCTCTGCCTCAATGCCGGCAAGGCCCATGGCGATCCTGTTATCGATGTCGCGCTTGCGGTAATCGTCGATCTCTGCCTGCATCGCCGCCGCTGCTCTTGCGCGTTCCCTCTCTGCCCGCTCTGCCTCCGCCGCCGCTTGGGCCGCTGCGTTGCCACCGCCGCCACGCCGTGTTGCCGGGGCCTCAGGCGACGCCATGCCAGCCACCAAAGCCTGCCGTGCCGCAAGGGCCGCCTCTTGCTCTGCCGCGCGATCCTCGCGTCGCTGCCGCTCCTGCGCTCTGCCCTTTTGCAGCTCGCGATAGTACTGCTCCGCCGCCCGCGTGGCCTTCTCGGTGTTGCCTGTAATCTCCGCCCACATGCCCGTCACGATGTTGAGCGCGCCTTCTGCAGACGTTGCCCAGCGTGCAAACGATTGCCCGCCCGCCGTCAAATCATCGCTCACGACATTTACCGCAAACGAGACGCCGCCAAAGCCGCTCTCCACGCCGCCGATCCAATCGATGAAATTATAGAGCGCCGGCGCCGTAAGCTGATCCTTGAGGGAGCCAATCGTATTTTGAAAACCGTACAACTGATCTTTCATGCCGACGGTTTTGATCTCCATGTCGTCAATACCCGCCGTCAATGCTTCGACTGCCCGCGCTTGCGTCTCGGTCTTGTCGGTGCTATCTGCGAGCACTACGCCAAACTGTATCAGCGCGCGGGAGCTGCCTTTTGTGATCGCCTGCGCCATTCTCTCGAACGTCTCGGTTGCGTCGCGTCCGGTCCTCTGGGCAAAATCAATTGCCCTCTTGCCCAAGTTGGCCATCTGTTGATCGGTCAACTTGATGCCCGCCTCAGCCAGCGAGTTGGCCGTTTGCAGGCTCGCCATGGTGTCGATCAATCCAGCCGTCTGTGCGTTAAACGCGCGCATGTCGTGCGTCGTGCGATCCATGACCTCCCAGTAGCGATCGCTCGATTCGGTGAGCGCGACGATGCTTTTGCGCAAGCCCCAAACCTTGTTGGCCACCGCATGCAGTGCCGCACCAGACGCCGCCGCGCCGCCAATGCCGATGTTGATCAGGATGTTGCTTGCCACGCTCAGACCTCCATCATACCAGGGGTAGCCAGTCGGTTGTGATGTCGTATCGATACTCAAGAGACACGCAATCATGCACCGCCGCCTTGCGTTCCAGCACGTCGCGCACCGCGATAACGACGGCCTCGCGGATGTCTCGCTCTACTGCGTCGGTGTCGTCGCCAGTGGGTAGCGCGATGCGAAACACGGCGTAGACGCCGCGCACCGGGGCGCTATCGGGAGCGCTCGTGCTCTCGCTTGCGCTGCTCTCGTTTGCGCCGCTCTGCGAGGCCTGATTGATAGCCATGATCGTATCTCCTTATCGCGTCTCGCAACGCCGCTGGGATGTTGCCGCCCGCAAAAAACGCCGCCAAATTGCCGTTGCCACCTTCGAACGCATAGCCTGCGACCTCGATAATAGCGGGGCTAGAGAGCAGCCACCATGGGCAGCATCGCAAAAATTGAGGCGGCTTTGTTCGCACAAAATAAACCTCCTCTGTCAGTCCGTCGGCGGGGCTGTCTGCGATTTTAGGCCGCTGTCCACCGCAGCCGCCACCGAACGGACAGCCCGCTCCATCTCGCTGGCATGGCGGCGCCGGCAGCTCTGCACGAACGCCCAACAGCCACCCGGCATGGAAAAAAAAACGGACTCGCCATCGATGTTCGCCATCTCGATTATCATGCGCGCGACGTCCTCGACATACGCCAGCCCAATCTCGCCACGGTGTTTGTCGTGGAGCTCCGGCCCGCTAAACGTAAGGCTCATGCCGCTGATTGACTTGACGTGCGACTTGAAAATTGCCCACCAGTTCGAGTTGTCGCCAGCAACGAAAGACTCATACTGCACCTGCAGCGGCACCACCTCAAACACGGTAAATGGCTCATCGCCAGCCAGCGGATCGCCGATAATGCCGATGTCCAACGTGTTGCAATAGTCAGCGTATTTTTGCGCGGTGCCGTGGTTCGAAACGATAGGTTGCCAGCTCGGATCGAACCTCGACACCACGCGCCGCTGCTCGGTCAATCGTCTCGGGATCGCCATCGCCGCAGCCTATTCCGCCGCCCAGACGGTGCCAAAATAGAACGTCTGGTTGAGATCATGGTCTCGCGATCCGTCGCTGCCGTCCATGCCCGCCGGTTGCGCGCCAAACGTCAGGCTCATCTCGATCAGCCCGCCGCTTTTGTCGGTCTCGGGCGCTTCGGCAAGCCAACAGCGAGGCGCAAAAAATGCCCAGCCGGGCACCGTCGGATCGTTGGTCGGCTGAATGATCGCCACGCACTTCTCGGTGTTGGCGTCCCACTCGCCGAGTTTTTCAACGTCCCACAATATCGACATGCTGACGGTTGGGCGCTCGCGTGTCGCCATCGCACCCTGGCCGCCATTGATCGCGCCGCTGCACCCGATGCCCGGGATGTTTTCCGCGCCAACACCAAATGAAATGGTGGCCGTTGAGACGCATTGTGTGCCGCCGCTGATCTTGCCGTCCTTATCGCAGTTGGCGACGATCACGTACCCGCGATCTGCGACCTTGACGGCCTCATGATCGAGGTAGCTGCTGACGGCCTTGCCGGTCTCGTTGTTCGTGCTGTATCCGGTGTCACCGCTCGTTAGCACCGCGTAATCAGAGCCACCAACGGTGACGCTGAATTTTGGCAGCGTGCCGGGCTCATATGTCAGGTCACCGATTGCCGACACCCACGGCGTGTTGACCACGAGCTGCACACCTGCGTTGTTGGAATACGTGATCGCAGCGCCAACAAACGAGTTGTTGATTTCCCCCGGCAGCCCCGGCACGCGCGTGTCGTACGCGATGACGCGCTTGCCCTCGCTTGTCGCGCTGGGCAGCGCAACGAGCGGCACGATGTCATATTTTGCCGGACTGTCGCCCGTCTCAGTGCAGCTCAACACCAGCGTCGGGAATATCTCGCCACTGTCAAGCTCGACTCCGATGACCTGCCCAGGCGTAACAGCAGCCGCCGCCTGGAACGTAGAACCGTCGGTATACTCGCTGATCGTCGTTTGCACACAGTTTCCGACTGAGCGACAGCCCGCGCCCTCGAAAAACTCTGTTGCCTTGTTGCGCATCAAATAATCGAAGCTCAACAGGTCGTCTTTGGGCTCCAAGTAATGCACCGGCTTGTCCGACTGCGCCGGGTTGGGATAGACGCTCTCAGGGGTCACACCGACGGTCAGCGCGCTCGATACGGTGATCTCACCTTCTGCTCGCAGGTCGCGACCGTTCTTAATCAGGCGTTCGCCTCTGCTCGGGATTGCTGCACTAGTCATCATCGCCTCCATCGTCGCCTTCCTCAGGGACAGGCTGATCGGGAATGTTATCGTAATCCGCCGCGCCAACCGCAATGCGTGGCACCAGCAGCGCCGCAGACGTCAAGAGCAGGTCTGCATCATCTGCGCCGCCGTCTTCGACCGTCGCACGCTGGATGCTGATCGCGATCTCGCAGCCGGGGCCAAACGACACCGCCTCTTCACCATCGCCAGGCTCAGGCGCCTCCATAACGCTGTACATGGCCACGCTGCGGCCGCTGTAATCGTCGTCAAGCTCGACACTCGCATTCGTCGCAACGAGCGCTACAGGGGCCGCCCAGGGGCTCAGGAGCGCAGCGTTGACGGTCGCGCCAATTGTGCCCTCGTCGTCGCCATCAATCAGGCCAGACAGCCGCAGCGCAAGCGGGTTTTCGCCAGACGTAAGCCCGGCAAAATCGGTACCCTCAGGCAGCGACAAAACGATACTCAGCGAGACGTCCTTGCCCGTCGCCAAGCGCACCGCCGGGTAATCGACATCGCCAACCTTAGACGTATCCGCCGCGCTTTCTGCAGCCGCGCCGCCAAAATACCAGTCATCGATCGGGATGCTCTCATAGACCGCAGTCATGAGGCCGCCCGCAAGCGCGCTCATCACGTCGCCTGCCATCA
>LSQX01314881.1_pt1 | contig 11565 bp, 14 predicted proteins | sample 654561 | NCBI WGS metagenome assembly LSQX01 (sample SAMN04489861, study PRJNA283612) | anaerobic digester metagenome | isolation source: 4 biogas reactors fed with cattle manure at either 37C or 55C with and... | place: Denmark: Kongens Lyngby | collected 2014 | reverse complement strand
GCCTTGGCCAGGCTGTGGCTTTTGGGGAAGCCAGACCCGTACACCCACATGAGCGTATCCGCGATCTCGAACCCCGCGCTCTCGATGGCCACCGCCAGATGATGCCAGGTCCGCGTGCCCCCGAACGCCAGGAGCACCGCCCCCGGCAGGATGAGGTCGCACACCATCCGCCACACACCCGCGTCGGGCACCCCGTGATCCCAGTGCTTACCCATGAACGAGAGCCCATACGGCGGGTCGCAGAAGCAGGCTGTGTAGCCGGGCGCCAAGACGGGCAGCACCCCCTCCACGTCCCCCACAATCACCTCAGCCCTATCACTCACCGCCGGTCCCTCCTGCGCTGAATCTCGGCGATCCGGTAGGCCAGCACTTCGATGTCGATGTCCGCGGCCACCGTGGCGTAAACCACCACCGGCGCCGGCTCCCGGCCCTGGCCCATGGGCGTCACCGTCACCCGCTCGGCCCCCGCTTCGCCCACCCCAATGAGGGTCGGGCGGCGGAACACGGCGTCCAGGCCCTTGGCGTGCCAGCCGCCGGGGTCGTAATCGTCCAGGGGGTTCGGCGGCGGGGCGTCCGCGATGCGCCCCATGGGCGAGTCCAGGGGGTTGGGCGGCGGGTTCTCGGCGATCCGCCCCATGGCCGCCTGGTCCGCCGACTCCTGGGCGGCCTGCGCCGTCTCCGCCTGCTTCCCAGTGATAAAGGCCCACACCTCCCGCACCTTGTCCGCCGCGTCGTTGAAGGGCTTGGTGATGGCCTGGACGATGCTCTCCGCCGACTCTTGCATCCAGGTCTTGAAGGCCTCGATGGCGTTCTCGATCCCCAGGAGCGCCGCATCCGCGGACTCCACCAGCCGATCCCAGGCCCCGCACACCGTGGCCCACACAGAGTCCACGTCCGTGCCAAAGATGCCCAGGACGATGTTCGCAAAGGCCTCCAGGCTCTCCCCGAACCCCTGGACGTAGCCCTCCACCGTCGTCTTGAGGGTCTCCCAGCCAGCGGCATAGTCCCCGTTCACGAACAGGAGCCAGGCCTCCATCAGCCCCAACGCCGTGGTGATGGCCGTGTCCACGGCGATCTGGATGGTCTCCCAGGCCCCCTCCAGCACCCCCTGAATGATCGGCCAGACCTCCTCCCAGTCCTCCCGGAAGGCCGCCAGCGACTCCGTGACGTTCGTGAGGAGTTTCGACCAGGCCCCCTCGATGAGGGGCATGTTCTCGGATGTCCAGGTGACGATCTTGCCCCCCTGCTCCAGGACGAACCCCGCCGCCTCCAGGAGCCACGGCCCCGCCCAGGCCCAAAAGTCCCCGAACACGGTCTGCCAGGTGGCCAGGGCCTCCCCCAGGAGCGGCCCGGCGTCCTGCACCATCCCCACCACCCCCGTGATGATGGGCTCCAGGGTCGTGGAGAGGGTCTCCCAGGCCCCCGTGAAGGCCTCCACCGTCGCCGGCCAGGCCTCCTCGAGGGCGGGCCGCAACTGGTCGTAGGCCCCCTGGAAGGCGCCCCGGGCGTCCTCCAGGAGCCCCGGCAGGGTCTCGGAGAAGAGGGGCGTCAGGGCGGTCACCAGGTCGTCCCAGACCTTCTGGCCCTCCTCCAGGGCCAGGGGGGTGAGCACCGCCCACCAGAACCGGACGCCCGCCCAGAAGGCCTCCAGGGTCCCCACGATCCCCGTCAGGCGCTCCCGGATGCCCTGGGCCACTTCGTTATTCCCGATGGCGTTCCCCACCACCTCCCAGGCCTCGATGGAGAGCGGCCCGGCGTCCTGGGCGGCCTGCACGAAGAGGTCGATGTGGGAGCGCACCCTGGAGAGCCACTGGCCGATCCTGTCCGTGATGGGTTTCGTGGCGTCCCGGATGCCGCCCCAGTTCTTGGTCCAGGCGGTGGCCAGGAGGCTCACGCCGGTGATCAGGAGGAAGATGGGGTTGGCGAGTTGCCCCAGGAGCGCCAGCACCCCGGAGGCCCAGTTCATCGCGGAGATGGCGGCAAAGCCCAGGGCCATCCACTTCAGGCCGGTGATGATGCTGTCCATGTTCTGGGTCACCAGGTCCAGGTAGCGAAAGAGCGTGGCCCCCCGGTCCTCGCCAAAGAGCCCCAGGATCAGCGCCCCGCCTAGGCCCCGCCCGCCGGTGAGTTCCTGCTCCTCCTGGAAGAGCCCCAGGAGTTCGGTGTCCTTTTCCGGGTCGTTGGCGTACTCCTTGATGAGGTCCTGGACCCGGAGCACGGCCTCCAGTCGGCTCACCACCCGGTCCACCGGCGCCACCAGGTCGGTGAAGGTAGCCCCCAGCGCCGCGCCCCACTCCTCCAGTTTCCCGGTGTCCTTGAGCGTCATGACCACGTCCAGCATCCGGGAGAGGAGCCCCGACGCCACGTCCACCGCCGGCCCCATGATCTTGGGCAGGGTGAGCATGAACACGTCCTGGAAGGTGGACTGGAGGCCCATCAGGGTCGTGGACATGCGCTCGGAGGCGCCGCCAAAGTTCACCTGGGCGTACTCGGCAAAGGACTCCGTAAACTGCTGCCAGGTGATCTGGCCGGCCTCCAGGGCCGCGTTAAAGTCCTCGTGGTTCTGGACGTTGAGCCCCAGCCGCTCCCCGGTGAAGCGCAGGACGGAGTTCAGGTCAAAGCCCGCCATGGCCAACTGGCGGATGTCCATGGCGGTGACCTTGCCCACCATGCGGACCTGGGCCAGGTTGTAGGCCATGCGCCCCAGCACGTTGTTGTCCGCCCCGACGCCGGCGGCGACGTTCAGGAGGGCGGAGGTGAAGGACATGGCCTCGTCGGAGGCGTAGCCAAAGGCCATCGCCGTGCGGAAGGTGTTTTGCACGGAGGCCAACTGGTAGGGGGAGTAGATGGCGATGCGCGAGATTTCGTCCATCAGCCGCTTGGCGGCCTTCTCGGCCTCCGGGTACACCTCGGCGACGGAGCGCTGGTTGGCATAGTACGCCTCGGAGACGGTGACCATCTCGCGCTCCAGGGCCGTGATGGTCGCGATCTCCGCGCCGACGCCGGCGAGTTCGTTCTGGCGCATCTGGAGGGCGGAGAGGGTCTCCTGCCGGGTGGCCTCGGAGGTGCTCTCGTTCCAGGCGTCCATCTGGAGGGTGGTCGCCGCGATCTCCTCGTTGAGCCGCGCCTGCTGGGCGGTGAGGGCGTCCAGCCGGCCCCGTTCCGCCTCGGTGAGGGACCGCTGCACCTCGCTGCCCGCGGCGACCAGGTCCCCCTGGGCGATCTCCCGGGCCAGGAGGCCGATCATGCCGACCTCCATGGCCNNGTACTGGCCCGTGGCGGCCAGGGCCTGGTCCCAGACGCCCTTCAGGGCGCTGCCGATCTGCTGGAAGAGCCCGGCGGCCAGGAAACCCGAAGCGGCGGCGGTCATGTCCCGGAAGAACCCGGACACCCCGCCGCCGGCGTATTGCGCATCCCGGGAAAAGTCCCGGAGTTGCTGGGAAGAACGCTGGAGCCCACTCTCGAAGGAGGAGGTCTCCGCGCTCACCGTCGCGTAGAGGTTGGCGACCTCGCCGCCGCCCCCGGCCCCGCCAAACAGGCTACTGAAGAAGCCCATGTCCTCTCTCCCCGGCCCCCACTACCCCCGGGCGCGTCACCGCGCCGTACCCTTCTCCCACTCAGAGACCCGGGCCTCCACCCCCAGACAGATGAGGTGGGCCTCGATCTGCTCGGGGTCCTCAGCGTCCAGTTGGCTGGGCAGGCAGTGGTACACCTCGCGGCAGAGTCGGAGCGTCACGTACTCGTGGGGCGGCTCCCCCTGGTGCATCCACAGGTAGCGGGTGAGCCGCTCCTTCAGTTTTTTTGGCTGGCCTCCACCCGGGCCGTCTCCTCCGGATGGGTGCCCAGGATGTGGCTGGCCAGAAAGGTGACCTCCTCCTCCAGGAGGTGGTCGATGGCTGCCTCCCCATCGGCCTCCCGGGGGAGGGGCAGGGGGTTGCCCTCGGCGTCCGTCCAGTTCCACTCCAGCACGCCCCGGGCCACCAAGGCCGCCATGGGCGCCAGGCCCTCCGCGTCCAGGGCCTCGGCGCCGGCGCCGACCTTGGCCGCCGCCCGGAGCCGCTGGCCCAGGGCCAGGAAGCGGCGCTTCTCGCCAAAGTCCACCTTGCGCACCTTGACCCAGGTGCCCTCGCCCTGCACCTCGCTGGAGTCCAGGGTGACGATCAACCGCTGCATGGGTTCCCTCCTTGTCGGCGCCTCGGCGCGGGTTCCTCTACGCCTCTACGCCTCTACGCTACCGGGGCAGCCGCACCTGAGTCCGCGCCTGAGTCCTCGCCTGAGTCCGCTCAGGCCAGGCCAGGCCAGGCCGCCCCGGTCCGTCCGTCACGCACCCCTACGTCAGGCCTGAGAGGACTCAGGTGAGGCCTGAGAGGACTCAGGTGAGGGCCACGTCCTCTTCCGTGATGGTGTCCGCCCGCACCAACAAGTCCGCCCCGATGGGGTCGGCGCTCTGGCCATCCGCCTCGGGGACCGGGAAGGAGGTGATGTAGCCGTACACCTCGTACAGGTGGGTCGTGGCCGGGCTGGTCGCCTTGGTGTAGGCCCAGCGGAAGTAGGTCTTGCTCTTGGCCGCGTAGCGCCCCCGCAGGGTCCGGAAGGGGTCCGCCGCGGTGTCCGTGTAGAGCATCCGCATGGTGATCTGGTAGGCACTGAACTTGCCGATGGTCACCACCGGGTACTCCTGGCCAAAGACGTGGAACTCCCCGTCCTGCAACTCCCCGCCGGCCACCCGCACGGCGCCGACGTAATCCATGATGTCCACCCAGGTCTCGCCGTCCGTCGAATACTCGACGACCGCTACCCCGTTCAGTCCGTCCGGCATGAGCGTGTCCTCCCGCTAGATGTACCGCAGGGAGTAGGTGCCCCCTGCCTGCCAATAGGTCAGCCCATCGTCCGCGACGCCCCGGCGCCAGATGGGCACCTCGCGCCGCAAGGACACCTGCGTGTGCCCCGCAATCGCCAGGGGCGCCCGCTCCAGGGCCGCCTCGAGAAGCCCCAGGAGCGTCTCGGCCTCCGCCGACGACGTCCCCCGGCTCACCGCGACCAGGTCAAAGGTCCGGACCGCCCAGCCGGCCCGCAAGAGCCGCGGGTCGGAGCCCGTCACAAAGCGCACCAGGACAAAGGGGTAGGTCGCCTCGGGCGGCGCCGCCTCCTGATACACCCCGGTGGCCACCGCCATGAGGGCTGCGTCACCCCGCAGGGCCGCCACCAGGGCGTCGATCCACTCGTGCATGCTCCCGCTACCCATGGACCACCTCGCGGATGGCCCGGAAGAAGGCGGCCCGCATCTGGGCCACCGCAGGCCTAAGGTACGGGCGCGGGGCGATCTTGCCGTCCACCGTGCCGAACTCCAACGGGCTACCGTACTCGGCCCCCACCGTCACCCGGGCCGTGAGGTCGGAGACGATCTCCACGTCCAGGGAGTTAATCAGGTTGCCCAGGTCGATGGCCGGGGCTTCCCCCGGCGCGCTGGCCTGGTGCACGCGCCCCGCGGACGGGGTCCGGCCCGGCTTCTGGCAGACATTGCCGTGCTTGGGTCCCATCATGGCGTGGCGGGCCAGGAGCAGGATGGAGAAGGCCGTGTCCCGCACGATCTGGGAGGCCTTGTAGCGCGCCGACCGGCTGATGGTCGGCATGTGGTCGTAGACCAACCGCACCTCGATACCGCCCCGCGGACGGGGTCCGCCCCGCCCGGCCATCTAGCGCCCCTCGCGCATCTCTAGATGCCTTCCACGCAGTGGGCCACCAGGGCCGTGGCGTGCGCGCCGCGAAAGGCCACCGCCCGCACCTCGAGCGCTGCCCCATCCACCACGAGCCGGTCCCCATGGCGCACGTCCGCGTCCCAGGGGAGCGTGATCGTCCAGGTCCGCCGGCCCGCCTGCCGCTCTCCTAGCGCGCTGTCCCCAGCGCCGGCGTCGGTCTCCGACCCCTGCCAGGCCCGGCAGGCGTACTCCACCTCGCTGGTCGGGGCCTCCGTCCAGGTGCCGTGGGCGTCCATCACCCGCCCGATCCGCTGGCGGGTGCAGGTCGCGTACAGGGAGGCGGCCTGCGTCTCGCGCAGGCCCTCCAGTTCCTCCTGGGTGAGCATCTAGTACTCCACCACGTTCGTGTCGGAGCGCTCCCAGTTCACGATCTGGGTGCCCTGGCCGCCCTCGGCTTTCTCCCGGTACTGCCGGGCCATGGCCTGGCAGTGCATGAACCACTGATTCCGCGTGTAGGTCGCCCCATCCGCGGTGAAGGAATACTTGCCGGACACCTGGCCCATCATGTCCTCCCAGCCGTCCGCCGCGGCGGCGTACACGTCGTAGAGGCGGTAGTCCAGGTAGTAGGTGACGCCCTCCTGGTCCGCCGTGAAGGTGATGAGCCCCTCGCCGGCGTCCACGGCATACGTCGCGGCCTCGGGCGAGACGCCGTTGGAATCGTAGAGGCGCCAGGCGGGCTCCCCCGACTCTGGCCCCTCGAGGCGCAAAGCCCCCACCCGCGGGATGGCGTATTCCTTGTAGACCGTAGTGGAGTTCTCCCAGCGGGGCACAAAGGCGAGGGCCACCTGGCGGAAGGACTGCCGGTTGCGGTCCAGGACGCCCTGCAACTCGTCGTCCGTCCAGCGGCTGGAGTCGCGGTCATTCAGATAGCCGCGCAGTTCGCTGATGAGACCGATCATCCCCGCCCGGGCTGCCATGTGCTCTTTGTTCACTCCTGAAGTCTATTGGTCCACGGGGCGCGCTGAGCAAGGAGGTGGACTCGCCTGTCCCGAGCCCGGCGAGGGGGGCGCGCCCCGTGAAACCCAAGGGTTAGGAACCGCCTACCGGGTCCGTGCGAGTGCTAAAAGCAGAGGCCCGCCTGGATCATGTAGGTCGGGACGGTGGGCGTGCCGGTCAGCGTCACCGTGACGGTGAGCACGTCCCCCGCGTCCAGCACGCGATCCGCGGCCAGCGGGAAGGTCTGGGGCGTGTTCGCGGCCCAGGCGGCCACCGCGGAGTCCAGTTCGGCCAGCGTCGTGGCGCCGTCCTTGATGGTCAGTTTGATTGCCGCTTCGGCGCTCTTGGCCACCGCGCCGCCGGGGATCAGGCTGATGGACTTGAGCACGCTCTTCACCTGGGCGTGGTAGAGCGGGAGCACCGTAGCGGTCGACGGGGCCGCCGGGCACAGCGTGTTCGCCGGGATACGGAAAAGTCCCTGAAAAGGCATGGTCGTCTACTCCCTGCTGAGTAGCCCCTGGCCATCCGGGAGGGCCAGGGGCGCGTGTGCAACTGGACGGCTACGAGTCGGACCCCTGAGCTCACTCATGCGAACCCAAGTCTGCTTAGGCCGGCTCCGTCGCGTCAGCGGTGTACTTGACGCCAAACTCATCGCGGATGACGCCGTGCGCATAGCCCGCCGAGATGTTGTACTCGTAGGCCAGGCGGGAGGCGTCCCGCTCCACTTCCCGCTCCGGGCGCTTGCGGGAATCAAAGGCGATGGCTTGCGGGTTGAACACGGCGGATACCGCATCCGCGTTCGCGTCCACCCCGATGTTGGCCGAGGAGAACCAGGCGCAGTTCAGCCAGTCCCAGACGAAAAAGTCCTTCAGCGCCTGGTTCGCCAGATCCCCCAGAAATGCCTTGGTGGCCGCCGGCTGCCCGAGCTCCGACCACACGTCGAACCAGTGGAACGGGTGCAGCACGATGCGGATCGGGTTGGGCGTCTTGGAGTTGCGGAGCACCGAGATCGCCGCGGCGAACTTGCCCACCGTCGCCGACTCGCCCGCCCCAGGCCCCTTGTCCCGGGTGAAGGAGGAAAAGTCCGCCACCAGGTCACGGTCGATCTTGGTGGCGATGGCGTCCCCCAGCTCCTGGGCCGCTGTGTGCCGGGCGTCCTCGGGGTCCGTGTCGATCCGCTCGTCGGTGAGGATGGCCTGCGCCATGATCATCGCCGGGGTAAGGTTCACACCCTCGGTGCGGCTCCACACCGTGGGGTCGGTAAAGTCCACCCCCTCCGCCTTGGCCTTGGCCGTGATCTCTGGATAACGGGAGAACACGCGCACCATCCAGCCCTTGGCGGAGTAGTGCTTGACCAGGTTGGTCATGATGTTCGATTCGCGAGCGATGAACATCGCGTCCTCGTAGATGGACTCAAAGAGGCTGTTCAGGGAAGCGATGTCCGAGATACCTGTAGCCATGTCCGTTCACCTCGTCCGGTTAGGCGCCCCAAAAGTGATCCGTGCGGCCGCCAAAGTACTCGAAGCGGCGCTGGTCGTCCGAGCGGTGGGGCACTGATGTCTGTCGCGATCCGTTCACCACGCTGAGCGCGGGAGCGACCGCCCCGCGCAGGTAGGGCTTGCGCTGGGCCAGGTCCTGCAGAGCCTGGTCCACCGCCTCCGGGGGAACGCCCCCCGACTCGTCTGGGGTCAGGGCGACCACTACCTGGGGGTACACGTCCCCCTCTGGATCCGCAAAGCCCAGCCCTGCCGCCCGGGAGACGATGAGCGCCCGCACCCGCGCCTCGCGCGCCTCGCGCTCCAGGTCTGCGGCACGCTCCCGGGTCTGTTGCAGTTCCTCGGCCTGGCGATGCGACTCGGTCTGGTGAGCGTCCTTGAGCGCCTGCAACTCAGCAGCCTGCGCCTTCAGGGCCTCATAGTCCGAGTACTTGGCAGCTTCCGCGGATCGTGCCTGCTCCAGGCGCGCCTGCAGCGTGCTTCTGGGCAGGCTCACGATCTCCTCTTCTGGTCGCTCCACCTCGGCGCCGGGCTCCGGCAGCGCCGCGCTTTCTTGCTGCGTGGCCTTCCGGGCCCGACGCGGCTTGGGCGCCGGCGGCGCCTCCGAGACGGGCTGCTCGGCGGGCACCACCTCGGCCGCTGCCGGCTCATCCTCGGGAGCCGCTGCCGTGCCGGCTTCCTGTGGCTCCTCCAGGCCGACCTCCGTCTGCTCCATCGCTTCACCTTCCAACATGGAGAACCTCCCTCGGTAATCCTTCGCGCCCCGTACGCGCTGCCACCTCCCCCCACCAGCGGGCAAACTGGCCGGGGAGCAGGATCCGCCGCTCCGGCACCCCCGGCCCGGAGTCCGGTGTGGGCGCCCCAAGCCTCCAGAGGTCCAGGATGGCCCCCTCGGCCCACGACCACCCCGCGCATAGGGGCAGTAGCACGCCGCGCAGCTCGGCAAGCGTCACCGCCCGAGGCCCCACGTCGCGGGGCTGCACCAATCTGGCCACGGTTCCTCCTGACATGCGAAAGCGCCGTAGAGACCCCATCCCTACGGATGAGTTCCCTACGGCGCTCCCTGGTGCGGGGCTGCCGATGACAGACGCAGCACGCTGCGCGGCCGCCCTCAGGCCCGATCGCCGTCTGGCGCCCGGTCGCCCTATTAGCACACGCCCATGTGCTTTATGTACTAATCATACACCCCTTCCCCCGATCGCGCAAGCCGAGCGGGAGACCATTCGCCGTAAGGCGACGTCAGGCCACCTTGACCAGCTTGCGGAAGGAACGGAACTCCCGCGGCGGGTCCAGCCCCTTGCCGAGAAAGCTCCAGGACACCTCGCCAACGTAGATGTCGCCATGCGAGTCCACCGCCAGGCCGTGGGGGGCGATGAACTGCTCGGGCGCCTCCTCCCCGGGCCGCTCCGCCCCCAGCGAGGCGAGCCGGTGGCCCGCGAGGTCGTGGATCGTCACCCGCGCCCCGATGTTTGGGTAGTCCTGGTTCACCGGCAGCGAGGGCGGCAACTGGCCGATGTAGACGCGCTCCTCCCCACCCTCCTCGACGATGTGCAGGCCACAGGGGCGGTGCAGGTTGTTCCACTGGGTGAGGTAGGCGCCCTGGGCGTCGAACACCTGGACGCGGTGGTTCTCCCGGTCAGCGACATACACGCGCCCCGCACGGTCGGTGCACACGGAGTGCACCAGGTTGAACTGCCCGGGATCGCTCCCGTACGCGCCCCGGGAGAAGAGGTGCTCGCCCGCGGCGGAGAACTTGTGCACACAGGGGTTCCCATAGCCGTCGGCGATGTAGAGGTCGCCGCTGGCGGGGTCGAACGCCACCTTGGTGGGACGGTTGAACGGCTTGCCGCTCTGGTAGGGCGCGGGCTGTCCGGGCACGCCAATGGTCTGGAGCACCTCCCCCTCCGGCGTGCACTTGCGCACCGTGTGGTCGCCGTCGTCTGCGCAGTAGAACATGCCGTCGGGGCCTACGGTGACGCCGTGGGGGCGGACGAACAGCCCCTCGCCCCACGAGCCCAGCAGGTTGCCCTCGCGATCGAGGACCACCATGGGGTGCTCGCCCCGGCAAAAGACGTACACCCGATCCTCCCGGTCGGTGACCACATCGGCCACCTCGTGGAGGTCCCAGCCGGGCGGGAGCTTGGCCCACCCCAGGTCCACCTCGTAGACAAACTCGCCGCTGCCCAGTCTGGCTCCCATATCTCGCTCCTCGTACTGCGTAGCGCGTGGACTGCTTGCCGGCCATTATAGCTGCCCGGCCGAGTGCCTCCTACCCAGTGATGCGGGGACGGTGGCTTGGGATTGTGGGGAATGGAATCATCAGGTATGCTGAACGCCACGAAAGGAGACTGACGATGGCCTTTACCCTGGAGATCGGCGAGCGGGCGCCCGACTTTGCGCTGCCCGCCACCGATGGCAAGACCTACTCCCTCGCGGATTTTGCCGACGCCCAGACGCTGGTGATCTTTTTCACCTGCAACCACTGCCCCTTTGTCATTGGGTCCGACGAGGTCACCCGCGCCACGGCGGACAAGTACGCGCCCCACGGGGTGCGCTTCGTGGGGATCAACGCGAACTGGGTGGGCGTGCACCCGGAGGACAGCTTTGAGCACATGGTGGCGCGCATGGAGGAACAGCAGTTCCCCTGGGTGTACCTGTACGACGAGTCGCAGGACGTGGCGCGCGCCTACGGGGCCCTGCGCACGCCGCACTTTTATGTGTTCGACCGGGACCGCCGGCTGGTGTACACCGGCCGCGGTGTGGACGATCCCCGCGACACCAGCAAGATGACGGTGAACGACCTGGACAACGCCCTCGCCGACCACGTGGCCGGCCGGCCGGTGCGCACGCCACTCACCAACCCGATCGGCTGCAACGTAAAGTGGAGCGGACAGGACGAGCACTGGATGCCGGACGAGGCGCGCAACCTCGTCTAGGTAGTGTTTGGAGAGGCTAGACGTTAGCCCACATGATGATGAAGCCGATGACCCACAGGGTCCCGAAGTTACCGACCGACGTGTCGTGACGGGTGGCCAGCCGCCGGTAGTTCTTCAGGCGGCGGATGTGGGGGTGGCTGTCCCTACGGGATGCTGCGCGATAGCCCTTGTCCCCCACCACCTGCTGGGGACGCCGCTTGGGGCGCCCCGACCCGGCCGCTTGACGGCACCCCCCTCCATCAGGGGCTCGACCACCGTGGACTCGTGCTGCTGGCCCGGGGTCAGGAGCACCACCATCGGCAGGCCCTGGTTCTCGCAACGAAGGTGCACCTTGGTAGAAAACCCGCCACGAATCCAACCTAATGCTTCCGCCCCGGGGTCCCCCTCATACCTCCCGCCGCATGCGGGTGGGCCCGGATCACGCGGCATGGAATGCCG
>LSQX01120548.1_pt1 | contig 11566 bp, 6 predicted proteins | sample 654561 | NCBI WGS metagenome assembly LSQX01 (sample SAMN04489861, study PRJNA283612) | anaerobic digester metagenome | isolation source: 4 biogas reactors fed with cattle manure at either 37C or 55C with and... | place: Denmark: Kongens Lyngby | collected 2014 | reverse complement strand
TTTGGTTGTTCGCTGAATAGTTACAGCGGGATTTTCAATTTTAATGGCATGAACGTCCAAACTACGGCAATGGATTGGACAATCCAATTATTTAGCCCCTATCTCATCACTCATCTCTTCCCACCCGCTTTTTTCAATATCTCCACTGCCCGCACATTGCCAAAAAGTGCAGCCATTTCTAAATGATGGTCAGATTCTTCACCTCTTTTTAGGTCGTTGAGCAACGAAGTAAGCTTCATGTGAGTATCGCCCAAAAACTTATCTTTCACTTTGCCCTTCTTCACATCAGCATTAGAAATGGAATGGATCATCAAGTAATACCGAATGGCATTTTGATAACTATCTACAGTGCTTTCATAGTTCTTTTGCGCATAGAAGATATTCGCTAATCTTAGAGAGCATTTCAATACATCATTGTCGTCATTGGCAAGGTAAAGGGCCTTCTCAGCATTTATTAGAGCATTGGGGTAGTTTTTCTGGTTATAATAAGCATCACCCAATGTGCCATAAATGAAATAGAGATCCTTTTTATCTGCATCGAACTGCACGGCGCGCTCGAAATATTTGATTGCCAAATTGTAGTTTTTATTTTTAAAATAAGACAATCCCATTAATTGGTAGGTTTTGCCATCAAACATGGCAGGACTCATACGGTAGGCCTTTTCAAGTTTAGGAATAATGGAGGCGTATTGTTCCTTTGAGGCATGCAAAAGGGCCTCTTCAATGAGGGCTGTAGCAACATTGTCGTCTTTGCTACTACTTGGGGGTTCTACAATGGCATCTTTGTAGGCAATGTTGTTTTCTTGACAATAACCAATGGCATCTTTATTGCCAGCGAGAGCCGATTTGATGATAGAGTTTTGCATAATAGACCGCATATTGAGGGCAGAGGCAAACCATGTGAGGTTGAAGTATTTATTGCCCAATGCTTCATTTTTGACAAGACCTTGCATCACCTCATCTTCGGTAACAGATAGATGTTTCAGATAGTGAGCCACACTCTTCTGCATGGCATCAATGGTTTTATCAGCAGCTTTGCTGTCGTTCTCTTTATTTTCGAAATGCATATTTGCCAACTCTTCATACAACACAGATTTGGCTTTATCATCTGCACTATTGGAAATTGCTTTTAAGGAATTGTCTGCTGCTTTGGTGTAATCATCCATATCGAGATACGAATCGCTCAAATAGATATACATGCGAGCCAATGCATCTTTTTTAGACTCGCACTTAACAGCTAATTCTAAGAATTGAATGGCCATTGGGTTATCTTCCATCATATAGTAAGATACGCCTAATAGTTGCGTGGTGTTACAGTCAAACGTGGTGGGGCTCATATCGTAGGCTTGCTGCAGATATTGAGCAGCCGATGCATATTCATGTTCTGCAGCATACCTTTGGGCTCGCTGTATTAAGGTTTTGGCTTTGGCCGTTTGGTCTGTGCTGCTTTGAGCATTGAGGCCACATATAAATAGGATAAAAAGCGAGGTGCAGAAGAAGAGTCTTTTCATGTTAATCACTTTTTCATTAAGAGATTGTAGCAAATTTCAACTCTCAAATATAATAATAATAAATATAGTTTACAACAGATAAAACAAATGAATTTATATTAATACCCACAATAGAGAATTTGCTGAAATTATTATACCTTTTAACGTAATACTGCGCACCTTTCACAATTAAATATGTTATATTGTAGTAGAATAAAAACTGAACTATATAAAGCTCTATATATAATGACATTAACAACATTTGGACTCCGTCTATTGGCTGCTATATTGGCAGGAGGCTTCATTGGGATGGAGAGACAACGCAGTAAAAAAAGCGCAGGCATTCGCACAAACACCTTGGTGGCAATAGGAGCCTGCATGTATGTTCTCATTAGTGTATCTCTCTCGAGTCACGATGGCACAGACCCATCGCGTATTATTGGTCAGATTGTAACGGGTATAGGTTTTTTGGGTGCAGGTGTTATCATTCACCACAAAGGAAGCGTGCAAGGACTCACCACAGCTGCTACAGTGTGGTGTAGTGCAGCATTGGGTAGTTTGGCAGGATTAGGCTTGTTTTGGGAAACACTCATATGTACTGTGGCCATATGGTTTGTGAATACAGCATTCAAAACAGATTGGTTTCTGCTAAGGCATGAAAGAGAAGAGGACGAAGAAGAAGAAACTCCGTCTGCAGAAGATGGTTTTTTGGAATAGAATACTGCATATTTTACAATACCCGAGCCACAATAATACCTTTGCAGTTTTTCTGCGAATGACAATAATCGCTCAATGACATAGTATCTATCACAACTTCCATTTGGACACTTGAAGCGTGGATAAATCCAAGTTCCCCATTTTTTTTACGATAGGCAAACCCAACATGGGTAGTGTCCAGCCCATCAATGGCTGTGACAAAGCCAACTATGGCCATGTGAGGAATATCTTTTGCTTGTTTTGCAATCTGCTCTTTTGGAAGGTAATAAAACCCACCTCTATTGTTCATAATATCCTCTTGTTGGGCAATCTTTTCAAGCATTGCCTCATCGCTGGCCAATTGTTTATAGGCCGTTTGGTGATTGGACATAAAATTTATCCGCTTTGTTTCTTTTACTCCAGATAATTCTTCACTTATATTCTGAAGCAAACCTTTTTTCGCGTTTTCAAACATCCAATCAGAAGTGTAGTGCAGTCGAGAGGCATAATCTGTCAATTGACTATTGCGATAGCGTATTTCTGTCAGTTTCTCCATGAAATAGTCCAACGATAATTTATTGTGACGTGCTATCGATGAAAGCGCTAACACATTCTCTACAAACGTAAAGCAATCCAATTCGTGAATGTTCACCACCAATTGTTCCTCCATGTTCTTGTCTAACGTGCTGGCCACATAGGGTGTACCTAAGAAGAAAAGGGCAGTTTGTTCTAAGATAGTCTCCAAAGGCTCTGACTGATAGGGTGCTATCTGCTCTGCATATTTATTGAAAAGCTGTTGGTCAATATCAGCTACAGTCTGAGAAACAATGTTCTTCGGAAATAGTAACAGTAGTATTGCTGTGAGAAGGAAGTAATTGGTTAATTTCATGTCTATCTATTTTTTAAGTGAAGAGTGATTAGTATTTGGCTGAAAAAAACAATGTCATTCCAAAACGTAGTGAGGAATCTGTTCAAAGAGTCTGCAATTATCAAGTGGCTGCTTCATTGCATTAAGCATGACAAAAATAGTCTAACAGAAACTTCACTACGTTTAGTATGAGAGGTAACTTATCATTTTTTTCAACTTTTAACTCAACCCATGTACCTCACCATCCACCACATCTATTCTGTTAGCTTGTGGATCTGCTGGCAAGCCAGGCATTCGCATCATTTCGCCAGCAATGGCTACAATAAACTCTGCTCCCTGATTGATAACAATATCATTGATTTTGAAACGGAAATCTTTAGCTACTCCATACGCTTTGGGATCGGCCGAGAATGAGTATTGTGTTTTAGCAACACACACTGGAAGTTTGGATAAGGGTGTATCTGCAATTTTCTTCAATGTTTTCATTGCTTTTTCGGCAAACACCACATCACGTGCACCATATAAATTAAGTGCAATCTTCTCAATTTTCAGCTCAATAGGATCTTCGTCTTGATAGGTAAATTGGAGTGGTTTTGATGGTTTGTTTTCAATAGCCTCCACTACTGCATGCGCCAAATCAATAGCTCCTTCTCCACCTTTTGCAAAAGCCTCGTTCACAGCAAAGTAAACATTTTGCTCTTTACAGAAATCTCTTACAATAGCAATTTCTTGGTCTGTATCGGTTGCATATTTATTGAACGCCACCAACACTGTCTGACCAAATGAAGCCATATTTTCAAGGTGTTTCTTCAGATTGTCTAAACCCTTTGTGAGACCAATAATGTCTTCTTCCTTAATTTCTTTTTCGGGAGTTCCACCATGCATTTTTAGTCCTTGAGCTGTAGCTACAATAACGGTGAGTTTGGGAGACAAACCACTTTTACGGCATTTAATATTGAAGAACTTTTCAGCACCAAGGTCTGCACCAAAACCAGCTTCAGTAATTACATAGTCACCATAAGTCATGCTCATTTTGGTAGCCAATACAGAGTTGCAACCATGTGCTATATTAGCGAACGGGCCACCATGAACAAATGCGGGAGTATTTTCGGTAGTTTGCACTAAGTTTGGATTAATGGCATCTTTCATCAACACCGTAATTGCACCGGCTACACCCAAATCCTTCACAGTAAATGGCTCATCCTCGTGTGTATAGCCCAGCAATATGTTCTCAATTCTACGACGCAAATCAGCCTCATTTTCAGCCAAACAAAGTATGGCCATCAATTCTGATGCTGCAGTAATATCAAAACCAGCTTCGGAGGGAACTCCATTACCTGGACCCAATCCTGTAGTGATATAGCGCAAACTTCTATCGCTTACATCCAAAACACGTTTCCACAACACTGTCTTAATTCTATTCTCGCATCCCTGATTGCGCATAATATAATTGTCCAACAAGGCCGAAATAGTATTGTGCGCTGATGTGATAGCGTGAAAATCGCCTGTAAAGTGCAAGTTGATATTTTCCATGGGTAACACCTGAGAGTAACCTCCACCTGCTGCTCCACCTTTCATGCCAAATACAGGGCCTAAAGAGGGTTCGCGAAGGGTAACAATTGCATTTTTGCCTATCTTATTGAGGCCCAATGCCAAGCCAATAGACACAGTAGTTTTTCCTACCCCTGCTTTGGTAGGAGTGATGGCTGTAACCAATACAAGATTGCTCTTATCTACACGTTTTTGGTCTATTAAATCAATTGGAACTTTGGCCATGTGTCGTCCAAAACTCTGAATCTTCTCACGGTTAATTCCAATTCCTTCGCCAACACTTTTGGCTTTTATCAACTTAGCTTCTTTTGCAATTTGAATGTCTGATTTCATTGTATATCGTATTTGTTATTAGTTTCTTTTTCTATATCTCAAAGTTAATAGTTTTTCAAGAAATAGAGAATTATATTCAAAGAATTATACAATGGACGGATAGAAGAGATGAAATAAACACAGCAAATAATTAAATTGCTTTGTCATTCTCACACGTAGTGAAGAATCTGTATGAATATATTAAAATCTAATTATTCATACTTTAGCAACATGTCGCCTGTTTTAATCCATCCTTTGCGACGCATAAAATAAAAACATAACAAGCTAATGGATGCAGGAATTATAATGTGAAAAATAAGAACCAACAATAGTGTCCGCATAGAAAAACCCATTGTTTCCATTGCCATAAACTGACCTACCAATCCACTTGTACCCATTCCGGCACCGGCTTCATTATTACTCATTCTGAATAGGCCCACTGCAATAGGTGCAGTAATTGCTCCGGCCAAAGTAGGAGGAAGAAGAATGAGGGGGTTTTTCACAATATTTCCTATTTGCAGCATAGAAGTCCCCAATCCTTGCGCTATCAGTCCGCTGATTCCATTTTCACGATAACTGATACTTGCAAATCCTATCATTTGTGCCGAACACCCAATAACTGCTGCTCCGGCTGCCAAACCATCCAATCCGAGCATAAAAGCAATTGCTGCACTGGAAATAGGTGCTGTGAGAGACAATCCCATAATTGCAGCCACTATAACTGACATCACAAATGGTTGTTGGTCAGTAGCCCAATTGATAAGCGAACCCAGTGATTTCATAAAATTATTAATAGGAATTCCCACAAAAGACCCTACATAGTACCCCACCATGATTACAACTAAAGGAACTACAATAATGTCAATTTTAGTAACGCGGTATAGCATTTTTCCAAATTCGGTAGCAAGCAATACAGTCACATAGGCTCCGGCAGGACCACCCAATGAGCCACCAAATGCCCCTGCAAATACGGCCGAAAACAGAACTAAAGGTGGAGCTTTCAAACTATAAGCTACAGCCACTCCTATAGCAGCTCCCACAATTTTAGAATCCATGGCAAATTGGCCCATTTCTACAAAAGAAGCTATGTGCAATTGCTGTCCCAACGTTTTAATAATCAACCCGATGAGCAGAGATGAGAAAAGCCCAAGAGCCATATAACCGAGCGCATCTACAAAGTAGTTTTTTGGGGAAAGAGTGATTCCTTTACTTTTCAAAAATTGTATCATTGTTTGAGTTCTTATAGGGTAATTGGGTAAAAACAAAGTCGAGTTTTATGCAAATGTAAAACAAATAATTGAACCATTGCTAAGTAAAGAACAAAGTAAAGCCAGATTTCTAACACTACACTTTTGCATAAAAAAAGGCTGAAGCTACAGCCTCAACCTTTTTATATATAGTGTGATTTACTACATCATTCTAATCTGCAATCACCGTTATTTCTGCACCTGAAGCAAAATCACTTCCTCTTTGTTCGCTCAGTGCAGTGAAACGGATGTAGCGACCTTTTATTGGTTTGTCGAACATCACTTTCTTTTCGTCACTTCCTCTGCCAAACTGACCCTTATGAACGGGTTCGCCCCACTTTTTAGCATCCATGCTAATGTGAATGGTGAAATCCTTTACTGCTCCATTGGGGCCGTCTTGACGTGGAAGATAGGTGAATCCTCTGATCTCTTTTTCTTCGCCAGCATCTAAATCAACCCAGTGTGGATGTTTCGATACTGTAACTGAGTACATTGTGTGCCAATTTGAATTTGTGTTGCCATCTACCAAATTAGATGCACTACCGCTACCTGCCTCTTCGCTACTTGCTGAAATTACCTCTAAATTAACTGTTTCTATCTTAGGGAAACTCATTGTAACTTTCAGTTTAGGATTGTCTTTATACCAAGCAGTAACCACACCACCCTCTCGAAGAGGAATGATAGAAGTATAATCGGCAGCTTTAGATTTGTTCAATGTGTACATAATTTTAGCATTTTCTATGCCAGATGTTACAGACACATCGCCATTGCGTGATTGTGTGATACTTATAGGCACATCACCAGATGGTTTCACCATAGCATCAACAGCCAATTGTGACGTGGCAGGACGAATGACGAATCCAAAGTCATGATTCACAGCCTTCACCCTGTCATGATCCAGTGGACCACCTTGTCCGCAGCTATTACCACCAAGACCCGTTACGGCAGCATCAAGGTGAAGATAAGTATCGCCAGCCTTGGGCAATTTATATGGATGGGAAGCCAATGTGAGGTCTTTGGCCGAATATTGCAAAGCTGTCACCGACATGTCTTCATTGGCTATAAAGAGAGCTCCCTCATTGTTACTGTTTGTTAGTGCAGCCCAGCGGACCTCTTCATGATTACCCATATCTTGAGGTTTTGGGAAGTTTACAAATTCATCTTTCACCTTATTATCTTGAAGTTCAATGAATTGACCCGATTTACGGTCGTTGTAATTGTCAATTGGCCCACGACCATAGTAACTGAAGTTATCATATTCTGCAGGAACTTTCATCACAAATCCAAGACGTGGCAAAATCAACCCACTCTTATTAGAGGTGATACTCGATTGCAATTCCACCGAACCATCTGTATAGATAGTCCATATTTGATTGGTGGTGAATTTGAAATCAGTTTCATCGAACGGACGATCGGTATGTTCTACAATCTCGTTTTTACCTGAGCTTGTTCCACCCAATATTTTTGCAGCATTTGGAGCTTGTGATTCAACGGTGAATGATGCCACAATTGTGCCATCTTTTCGAGGAATAAAAGTTGACGATATAGCGGTATGTTTTAAATTGTGCAATCCGTTCTCAAACCATTGCGAGTAGAACCAATTATCATTATTGGTAAATGCACGCAATGCATTCAGTACAGGCCCGTTGCCATCTGCAATAACAGTGTTGTTGTCATATTTCAGGTTATAGATGGTTCCTACCTTTGTATCAAATGTGAGTTGAAAGTTTTCACCTCTTACAATTCTTTTACCATCAACCTCATCGGCAAGAACAAGCTTTGTAGCATTAGCGTTTGCACTCGCCTCAGCAATTGTAGGAATATTGGCTGCTTCTTTTAGCAAGAATTGCTCTTCTGCTTGCACATATCCCCTTTCTGCCCACGGTTCATCGTTTTTAAGCAAATATTGAATCTTTACGAAAGTTTCTGCTTTATCACTTATTTTTGAGAAATCAATGGGAAGCGTTACTTGCGTTTTTTGTCTTGCATCTGCATTAAAATCAGTTATTTTGCCATGTTGCGTTTCACTACCATTTTCATACACAGACCAATTGATTACGTAATCTTTCAGGTCTTTGAAGTAGTATTTGTTGAAAACTTCAAAAACTCCTTTATCTAAATCAGCAGCTTCTGTGCCAATATGTTGATACACCTTTTTCACCTCATAATATTGTGGTTTTGGTTCAAGATCGCCAAACACAATACCGTTTAGCACAAACTGTCCATCGTTGGGTGTATCGCCAAAATCGCCTCCATAGGCAAGGTATTTTTTGCCAGTTGCTTTGTCATAGTTATAGATGGATTGATCTACCCAATCCCAAATGGCTCCACCACAAAAGAAGTTGGTGCTCTCCATTGCATTCCAATAATCTACAAGATTTCCACAAGCATTACCCATAGAGTGAGCATACTCCGAAATATGAAAAGGATATTTAATGTCATAATCGCCTTTCACAGCCCCATTCACCCAAGCTATTGATGGATACTGATTGGATCCCATGTCCACTATAGCATTATTGCGTTCATATTGTACAGGACGCGTGCTGTCAACTTTTTTAAGCTCATTGTATGCATGAACAAAGTTCTTGCCAGGGCCGGCTTCATTACCCAATGACCAAATAACTATTGAAGGGTGATTGATATTGGCATACACCATTTCAAGAACACGGGCAACGTGCGCATCTTTCCACTCAACCGGATGAGATAAGGATGCCTCGCCATAATAGTATTGATGCGATTCGATGTTTGCCTCATCTTCGAGATACAAACCATACTTATCTGCCAGATAATACCAATAGGGATCGTCGGGATAGTGAGCATTTCGAACATGGTTGATATTGGCTTTTTTCATTACCACAATCTCTTTTTCCATCATTTCGCGTGTGATAGCGTGTCCCACTTCAGGATTGGTTTCGTGACGGTTCACACCTTTCAGTTTCACTGTCTCGCCATTTACATAAAAATAACGACCTGCCAATCCAAACTCATCATCTTCCGCAGCAGTATCTTTTATTTCCACTTTTGCAAAACCCAAGTAAGTAGAAACTGTTTCGATTGTTTTGTTGTTTTTGTCTTTCAGCTCTCCCACAAGTGTATAGCGATGTGGACGCTCTGCTGACCATTTTTTTGGAGAGTCAATTTTTAGAGTAGCCGATACTCCATTAAGTTCTTGGTTAGTTTTTACATCTCCAACATTTACGGTTGCTGTTACTCCCGTTTCAGTGTTGACATCTGAGTATAATTCGTTTTCGTATAATGAGTAAACAATCTTATATCCCTTTGCTGTCTTTTTATCAAAGTTGCGTACATCAGCTTTTACAGTAACAGTTCCGTTGTTGTAATTGACATCTAAATCGGGAAACACCTGCATATCTCTGATGTGAGTTTTTGGTTTCGAAAACAAAGCAACTGTGCGGAATATACCAGGCAGGCGGAACATATCTTGAGCTTCGAGAAACGAGCCATCTGAGTTTCTGTAAACTTCAGCAGCTACAACGTTTTTTCCTTTTTGCAGGTATTGAGTGATATTGAAATTGGCACTATTGCGAGAGTTTTTAGAGAAACCCACATAGTGACCATTTATCCACAAATAGAAAAATGAATCTACTCCATCAAAGCTGATAAAGACCTCTTGTCCATCCCAATCTTGTGGAACTTCGAAATCCCGGCGATAAGAACCTACTTCATTTCTATGTTCATAAGTTGACCAAGTAGTAGGTGGAGTTCTCATTACACCACCACGCCAGTCGTCAACTGCCACTTTGTGTTGAAAAATAACGGGTTGATTCACATAGATAGGAACTCCATACTTTAAGCTTCCATCTTTTTGAATTCCAAACACGTTCCAATTGGAGGGAACGTCAATTTTGTCCCATTCAGAAACATCATAACTCGGTTCAAAAAAATCTGAAGGACGCTCGTCGGGATGTTTCACCCAATTGAAATTCCACGAACCATTGAGCGATTTCCAATAGTCAGAGTTTTCAGGAAGCACTTTTCGTGCACTCTCTTTATTGGCAAATGAGAAAAACCAAGCCTTTGGCTTCTCTTTGTTCAAAGCTATGGATTGTGGCGATTCCCACTCATTTCCTGCAAGCGCTTTCTCGGCCGCATACTTATATCCTTCAATAATGTTGGCCGAAGATAAACTCCAACCCACTACAAAGAACAAAGCTACTAAGATCTTAAATCTATTCATCTCCTTCAATTGCTATTTATTAGTTTGATTTAATTAGTTTCTATGATATTTAATATTGCGGGTAAAGATAATGTTTTATTTACACTTATCAATGATTTGGGAAGTTAAGTATTAACTGATTAGATGTAAAAGCAGGTGTATTGTTTGCCTCTTATTGTTGTGTTTTATTTAATTGCTTTGGTTATAACTCACCTGCAATTCACCTCAAAACGGCCTGCTTAGTAGGTATTTGCGATTACATATATTTTGTAAAACTCATTTTATTTAAAAGATATAAGGCTATGGCTACAAGACAACATATGTTATAGAACATATAATGGAGAGGATTGTAGTAGTAGGAATTGTGTGTCAAATGAAATTTCCCAATATTTCATCGAGATGTGTCGGATATTGAGGGAGGTATAGATTTTAGGGCATTGGTTTTGAGATATTGTTTTGAGGTATTTGGATATTGATGTTAATGCCTATCGAAGGGCCCCCTTATAAATGTCAACTTCATGACTGTTTATTCTTCATTCTTATTTCAGTTCTACTTCTTCTTTGCCAATTTATCTTCCAGCATGATCAACTGATCGCGCAATTGTGCAGCCTCCATAAATTCTAACTTCTTAGCAGCATTGTTCATAGACCTCCGGGTCACTTGTATTAGCCTCATCAAATCCTCCTTGCTATCGCCATACACTTCACTTTCAATAGGTTCGGCAACATTGGCGTAAAAGTCTGGTTCGATATAAGCTCCTGGCTCGGCAGTTTTAGCAAACTGACCAAGTGACGAATCCCTTTTGAGTTTATTTATCTGAGTGGGAACCATGCCATGCTTGGTGTTGTATTCAATCTGTTTTTCGCGTCGTCTCTCGGTTTCTTCTATAGTCTTGCGCATACTCTCTGTAATATGGTCAGCATAGAAAATAGCTCTTCCATTCACATTACGAGCAGCACGCCCCACGGTTTGTGTGAGTGAACGATGTGAACGCAAGAAACCTTCTTTATCAGCATCTAATATAGCAACCAGAGAAACTTCAGGCAAATCCAATCCTTCACGCAGCAGATTGACACCTATCAACACATCATAGACTCCATTGCGAAGGTCATCCATAATCTTCACCCTATCCAATGTTTCCACATCGGAGTGAATGTAGTTGCAACTAACGCCATTTTGAGCCAAATAGTCTGTCAACTCTTCGGCCATGCGTTTGGTGAGCGT
>LSQX01008475.1_pt1 | contig 11566 bp, 10 predicted proteins | sample 654561 | NCBI WGS metagenome assembly LSQX01 (sample SAMN04489861, study PRJNA283612) | anaerobic digester metagenome | isolation source: 4 biogas reactors fed with cattle manure at either 37C or 55C with and... | place: Denmark: Kongens Lyngby | collected 2014 | reverse complement strand
GTGGTTTTGCCGTTGGTTCCGGTTACACCAATAATCCTGAGCTTCTCAGAAGGAAAACCGTAAAATACATGTCCCACCGCAGCCATTGCCTTGCGGGAATCCTTTACCCTAATCACCGTAACCTTTTTGCTGTCAACCGGGACCTCTCTCTGAACGATAAGCACCCTGGCTCCGTTTTCCACCGCCTGCTTAGCAAAGTCGTGCCCATCCCAGTTAAAACCTTCAACACAGACAAACAGATGGCCCGGCTCCACTTTCCGGGAATCGTAGCTCACTCCGGTAACCGTTACCTCCGGGTCCCCCTCTATATCAAGTATTTCAATGAAATTCCATAAATCCGAGATATGCATAGCCATTACCTCTATTCTTCTGTTTAATTATAACCCGGTAAAGGGATTTACTGCGAACCTTCCGGTTCCTCGAAAACTACCCTGACTACCGTATCAAAGTCCACCACTTCCCCGGGAAGGGGGTCCTGACTCACAGCTATCCCGGTACCGGTTATCTGCACCTTAAGGCCTTCAGCCCTTAGCAGGCCGGTGGCACCGTTAACCGTTTTGCCTATTACGTTGGGCACTATGGCCTCCCGGTGCTGACGGCTGTAGGACTCAAGATACAGCAGTACTATGGATTTCTCCGTCACCATTATATCAGGTTTGGGAGTCTGGTCAACTATACGGTTGGCATCCCCCTCTATCACGCTACCCACCACCTGATACTGGAGATTGCTGCTGCTAAGAGCCTTTATTGCCTCCTGTAGCGGTATGCCTTCAACGTCCGGCACCGTCACCTTTTCCTGTATCAGCCTTTCCGCTTCCTCCTCGGTGTATCTTGGCTGTACCTTCAAGTATCTTAACGTGTCGCTTAGGATATTACCCACTACCGGTGCTGCTATCTGGCCTCCGTAGTAATTTGCCGGGTCCGGCTCGTCTATGACCACCAACACCACCACCCTTGGGTCGTCAGCGGGGGCAATCCCCAAAAAAGATGCAACGTACTTGCCCTGGACGTACCTGCCGTCAACCACCTTCTGGGCGGTTCCGGTTTTGCCCGCCACCCTGAAACCGGGGATGTAGGCATTGGAGCCGGTACCCTCCGATACCACCGTCTCCAGTATCTGCATGGTGGTCCTTGCGGTCTGGGGTGAAATAACCTGTCTCCTCAGCTTGGACCCAAATTCATGTATCGTATTGCCCTCCTGGTCCTTAAGGGCAAGGGCGATTCTGGGTTCCATAAGCATTCCCTCGTTAGCTATTGCCGAGGCTGCGGTTATAAGCTGGATTGGGGTAACAGCCACCCCCTGCCCGAAGCCCATATTAGCCAGCTCCACCGGCCCCGCTATAGAAGGATTCATTACAAGGCCGTAGGCCTCTCCGGGAAGGTCCACACCGGTAGGCTCCCCAAAACCGAAGGCCTCAATATATTCTAGGAATTTCTCTTTACCCAGCCGCCCAGCAATCTCAATGAAAACCGGGTTACAGGAATTCTGGACGGCTTCCACGAAGGTCTGATGCCCGTGGGGGTTATAGCTCCTCCAGCATTCTAAGGTTCTTCCTCCCACCGCAATGGAGCCCTTGCAATAAAAAGTGCTGTCCGGCCTGACCACCCCTTCCTCCAGCCCTGCGGCGGTAGTGATTACCTTGAAGGTGGACCCGGGCTCGTATATATCCGATACAGCATAATTCCTCCACATTTTGAGCCTTTCGTCCCTCAGTTCTTCCGCCGAAAGGCCCTCCCATAGTTCCCGCTCCTGCTCATTTACGGGATCAAAGGGCGTATTGGGATCGTAATCTGGTTTTACCGCTAGAGCAAGTATGTCCCCGGTCTTTGGATCCATCACAATGGCGGTACCCTTTTTGGCTTTGTTGTTTATAACAGCCTCCTCGATGGCCTTCTCCGCAAAGTGCTGAACAACCTCGTCTATTGTCAGCACAAGGTGATACCCGTCCTGCGGCGAATACTGCGTACCGAAGCCGAAGGGTATACGGCGGCCTGCGGCATCTGTTTCAGCTATGTTCCTGCCGGGCAGACCATAAAGGTACCTGTCGAAAAGCGCTTCCACGCCGTCCAGGCCCTGGTTGTCGGTACCGGTAAAACCGAGGATATGGGAGGCAAAATTCCTGTTGGGATAATACCTTTTGCTGTCATCTACCGAATAAATGCCCTCAATATCCCTTATCCTGTCCACGTCCTCCTTTTCAACCTTCTTTTTTAGAAGTACCGTATCAACATTCCTTGTAAGTCTGTCCAGAACGTCCTCCCTGTCCATATCCAGAGCCTCGGCAATCCTGTAGGATACCTCTTTGGCATCCTTTATCTCAATGGGCCTTGCGTACAACGTTTCTATGCTGGCGCTTATAGCTAGTTTTTTTCCATTTCTGTCGTATATTATACCCCTTTTGGAAGGAATAGGGATATCCCTCGTCCACTGGTCCACAGCCATATCCCTGTACACATCACCGCGTATTATCTGTATCCATACCAGCCTCAGTATTAACGCAAAAAACAGAAAAAAAACCGCAAAGAGGCAGAATATCAACCTTTTCTTTAGCCTTATACCCGGTGCCGTCAATCTCCTTCCCCCTTAACACTCCATTTATTTCATATCAAAAACCCTGCCCACCATACCTGCAAGTAGCGCAAACCAACCATCCCCCGAAAGGCCGGACTTAATTTTAGTATCCTCCGTCTCTGCAAGCAAAGGGCCTTCACCGGTGCTCTCTACGGCAACGTATACAATATCCCTGCTCTCAGGATAAATCATCCCCAGTTGATGAAGGGCATGGTCCTCCAGCCAGTTTATATCCATCACCTCGGCATGCTGCAGCTGAAGCCTCTCGTTTACCTTGCGCAGTTCTCCCAGTTCCTTTTCCAGCATTCTAATGCTGTAGTTATACTCGGATATGACAACAAAACGTGAAATGACAAGAATTCCAACGGCTAAAGCAACGCAAACCCTTGTCAGCGCTTTTCTTTTTATTACTTTAACATTTTTCCTTCGTATGGGCTTTTTAGGCCCGGTATTCGGTTTTTGCTGTATTTCGGGTATCGTTTGGTAGTACTGCTGCTGCCTGGCTACTATCATTTTTATTCACCCCTTGCTGCAATTAGAACTTTCACAGTTTCTCTGCAACCCTAAGCCCTGCACTCCGGGACCTCGGGTTTTGCACTATCTCCTTTTCTGTCGGAACAATAGGTTTACGGGTAATGGTCCTCACCATCGGCTCTTTACCACAGACACATACCGGTGCTCTCGGGGGGCATGTACACGGGTTCTCCAGCTGCCTGAATGTTTGCTTTACCTTTCTGTCCTCAAGGGAGTGGAAGGTTATAACGCAAATCCTTCCTCCCTCTTTAAGCAGCCCTATTCCGTCCCTTATCGCTCTTTCCAGGATGCCCAGCTCGTCGTTAACTTCTATTCTCAGCGCCTGGAAGGTCCTCTTTGCCGGGTGCGGCCCTTTTCTTCTTGCGCCGGCAGGTATGGCAGCCTTTATTACCTCCACCAGCTTACCGGTGGTTTCTATAGGTGCTCTTTTTCTCTCCTGCACAATAAAAGTGGCTATCCTCTTTGCCCAGCGTTCTTCTCCGTAACCGGCGATTATCGAAGCCAGTCTTTCCTCATCGTACCCATTCACCACTTCCAGGGCGTTTAATTCCTGTCCCCTATCCATCCTCATATCAAGGGGGGCGTCCTGCATATAGCTAAACCCCCTCTCCCCCTCATCCAACTGATGGGAGGAAACCCCCAAATCCATAACTATCCCGTCCACCGCTTTTTCACCGCAGCTCCTTACCAGGGCGGCAATGTCCCTGAAGTTTCCATGCATCAGAGCCGTCCTGTCCAAATAGGCCTCCAGCCTTTTCCCAGCCGCCCTAACGGCGTTTTGGTCCCTGTCAATCCCAATAAGTCTGCCTCCACTGCCCAGCCTCTTTACAATCTCCAGTGAATGCCCACCCCCTCCAAGGGTGGCGTCCACATAGATGCCATTAGGTCTTACCCTTAGGTATTCAACGGTCTCGTCCAGCAGTACCGTCCTATGTTCAAACCCCATCCTACTTCATCTCCGGTCTGACTTGATTTTGCGGCTATATTATCATATTCCAAGCTGTTCCATTCTTTCCGCAATCTTGTCGTGCTCCATTATTGTATCGCCATTGTATCTGTTCCATTCCTCCACGCTCCATATTTCAACCCTGGTGGACACACCGATAACAACCGCATCCTTATCTATACCCGAATACTCCCTTAAGTTTACCGGAAGAAGTATTCGCCCCTGCTTGTCCAGTTCACATTCGGTGGCCCCGGAAAAGAAAAATCTTACAAAGGCCCTAGCGTCCCGGGATGTGAGCGGTAGGGTTTTAAGCTTATCCTCAAAGTTGTGCCACTCCGAAAGGGGGTAAACAAAAAGACAGTTATCAAGGCCCTTGGTCAGTACAAACTTTTCACCAAGTCCCTCCCTGAATTTTGATGGTATTATAAGCCTGCCTTTGTTATCCAGCGAGTGTTGAAATTCGCCTATAAACACAGCGCCACCCCATTTAGGGACCGTCTCCCACTTAGTCCCACATTTAACCACTTTTACACTACTTCTACTTATATTTTAAAATTCCTGCCTCTTCCAAAAATTTTTTCAAAAAATAAAAAAATGCCGGCCATTATACCGGTGCCAGACCGGAGATAAATCCGACAACTTGTAACATAAGGCTTCATGAAACGCTAGCGTATGCAGCATTTTCGCATAAGCGGGAATTCATGAAGCCTATGAACATTTACCAACTATCAACAGGTCCTAATTATTCCGAAGTAGTATTAATATCTTTCTTTTTGCTCCTAAAATACATGTAAGCCGTCCCAACCACCACCGCTGCTGCGCTCACAAGTTGGGCAGCCCTTATACTCCCCAGCATAAGGCTGTCGGTCCTTAGGCCCTCCACGAAAAACCTTCCAACCGAATAAAGTATTAAATAAAGTAGAAATACGTTGCCCTCGGTTTTCTTCCTCTTGCGGTACCACAAAAGCACAGCAAACACCGAAAAATTCCAAAGGGACTCGTACAAAAAGGTTGGATGTACCTTGACGCCGTCCACCAGTATACCCCAGGGCAGGTCTGTGGGCGTACCGTGGGCCTCCTGATTAACGAAATTACCCCACCGGCCGATTGCCTGTCCCAGAATAAGCCCCGGCGAAGCAATATCCGCCAGCGACCAGAAGCTTATCTTTTTGACCCTTGTATATATAACACCCGTGATGACCGCGGCTATAAGGGTTCCGTGTATTGCCAGGCCCCCTCCCCTTATATTGAGTATCTGCAACGGGTCCTTCGAATAATAGTCCCAGTTGAAAATCACGTAATAGAGCCTTGCCCCGATAACCCCAGCGGGTATGGCGAATATCACCAAATCAAGTATTATGTTCTCGTCCATCCCAACCCTTTTGGATTCCCTAAGGGCATATAGAAGGCCGCACATAATACCGGCGGCCAATATTATCCCATACCACCTCACAGAAATTCCAAAGACCTCAAAGGCTACAGGATTCATGCTACCCCTCTTTTCTCTATTGTGGTGACACTACCGACAGGGATGAAGCCCAGGGTTTTATATGTTCCTCAAATCTTCTCTTTACCGCTTCCAAATCAGTTTGTTCGAGGACCTCAATGAAATCCAGGAAGTTTGCACCCTTGAAATGATAGGCGATGAAATTAGCGGCTATGTATTCCAACCTGTCAAAGTTCCTTAGGTACCTGCCCAGTAGTTTGTTCCTTGCCAGGCGGAAGTCCTCTTCCCGCAGGTCCTCTGTCTTCATTTCCGCCATGGCCTTCTCTATAATACTATACAGTTTGTCGGGGTCGGGGGATTCCCCTCCCAACATGGAATAACTATAGTCCACTTCGGCCACAAAGTCAAAACCAAAGCTGTCATCAATAAGGCCTTCGCTGTACAGCCTCTGGTACAAAGCAGAACTCTTGCCAAACAGCATTTCCAGCAGGACCGACGTGACGGTATCTTTGCTCAGAAGTTCCTTACCGCCAAAGCCTACCTTGGAATCCTTTACCCCTATATTGAAAATGGGCTGGGATACAGCCAGTACCTGTTCTATTCTTTCCGCGTGTATTCCGTCCGGCTCCTTGGGATAGTACCTTTTTATGTCCTCCTCCCTCTCGCTTAAGTTTCCCTTAATATTATTCACAACCAACTCCAGAGTATCGTTTATATCAATGTTACCCACCACAAACAACACCATATTGTCCGGATGATAAAAGTTGTTGTAGCACTTATACAAAACTTCCTTGTCGATTCCGGATATGCTTTCCACAGTCCCCGCAATGTCCACCCTAACCGGGTGCCTGTGATACAGACCTTGTAGCATATTAAAAAAGCTTTTCCATTCGCCGTTGTCATCATACATCCTGATCTCCTGCGAAATAATACCCTTTTCCTTTTCTACGTTTTCATCTGTAAAATGAGGACTCTGGACAAAATCCAGCAGTACCTCCAGGCATTGGTAAAAGTTTGTGGTGGAGGAGAAAAGATAGGCGGTGCTTGTAAAATTGGTATAGGCATTGGCGGAGGCGCCCAACCGCGAAAACCGGTCGAACACGTTCCCCTCCTCCTCCTCGAACAGCTTGTGTTCAAGGAAATGGGCCACCCCTGCGGGGACCTCGGTTATACCGTCCTCGCCTGGGACGGAAAACCTCATATCCACCGATCCAAAGTTTGTGGCGAATATGGCGTATTGTTTTGAATACTCCTTCTTGGGAAGTATGAAAACCTCAAGCCCGCTGTCCAGTTTCGAATAATACAGCTTCTCCCTAACCCTATCCATATTAATTTCCTTAACGGGTGCCATCATCTGCATTCCCCCTCTCCGTCTTTCCTGTTATCGGTCAGAAAATACGTAACAGCGTGCTCTATTCCGTCCGCTACCGCCGCCACGTCTTCCCTAGTTACATCGCTTATCCTTTCCACCAGCACCTTCGGGGTCATTGTATGGCCGGATACAATTCTGTTTATCAGGAAGTCGGCAGTGTGCAGCTGGCTGTCCTGCATCGAATAAATATCATTTATAAGGGCCTTTTTCGCCGCCGTGAGCTCGGTGTCGCTTATGCTGCCCTTTTTCATCTGCCCTAGTTGCTCATTTATTATTCCCACCGCTTTTCGGTAGTTAGCTATCTCTATACCGGCCCCAATAACCATAAGCCCTTTAAACTTTTCAAGCCGGGCAAAGGAATAGTACGCAAGGCTGGCTTTTTCCCTGACGTTGTTGAACAGCTTTGAGTGGGCCCCTCCCCCCAGAATGCTTGTATAAACAAGCATGGGTGCATATTGCTCATGGGTATAACCCACACCGGTAGTAAAGCCCATTGTCAGTTTTCCCTGGTTGACATTCATACGCTCCACCACTTCCGTTGGAGCACTATGCTGCGGCGAAGAAAGTGCCTGACCCGGATACTTTATCTCCCGTCTTTCAAAGGCTGGGGGGTTGTCCAGAAAGTCATTAATATCTGCAATATCCACATCCCCTACCACAAATATATCCATAGGAGCCTCGGCCAGAACAGTCCTGTAATATTCCGCCAATCCCTCGGGTGTTATGCCCTGCAGTTCTTCGCTGTCCCCGTACCGGTATCTGCCAAAGGGTTGCCCCTTTGCCGTTTCCTCATAACACCGGTCTATGGAGTACTGTATCTTATCGTTAATTCTGGCGTTTATAAGTTTACCGAGGTTGTCCCTCTCCTGTACGAAGTATTCCCTGCGGAAACCTCCCTCTTCAATGAGAGGCCTTTCTACCAGCCCTGTCAGAAAACTCAGTATTTCGGATACAACACCTTCCCCCTTGATTGTATACTTGTCGCTTATTACGCTACTGCCAAGATATATAAGCTGCATATCCCCTTTTTTTAACACGTCCACGTTAAGAGAGGCCCCGTATCGCTGGCCTAAAAATTTTTCTATGGCTTTGGTATCCTTCAGGTCCTCATTCCCCCGCTTTAATATTTGAGGCAGCAGTGCGTTACCGGTGGTGTTTTCATCAAAAGACCTGTACATTACAAGGCTGGCCGAAACAGTCTTAAACTTCGGCTCCCTTATAAGGTATAAATTAATGCCATCTCCCAGCTTCTGCTGGTAGTATACCCCTTCCATCCATTGCCCTCCTTAGTCTGTGATGTGAGAGGTGTGAGGTGCGAAGCGGGTTTAAATGTTGCTCTTGAGTACTGTTTAAACTCCCACATCCCATTTCCCACATCCCACTTCCCACATCCCACTTCCCATATTACTGTCCCCGATTGATTAAATCTCTGAGTTCTTATCTATAATATTATTAAGAGATTACTTAATATTTATCCACGCAACTGGAAAATCCTCCTTAACTATAAATAAAAGCGGGAAGATACCCGCTTTAAAGAACATCAACCGTATCCAGCCTCTCCATAAGCGCCTTTACAAGAAGGTCACTGTCCCCCCAGGGACCTATAATCACCGTATCTACATTCTCCGGAATATCTATTTTATCCAGAAGCCGGGGTAGAAGCCATTCGGTATCTAACCCTGGGTTCTCGAAGCCCGCCGCTACTATAACCAGTTTGCTTATTCCGGAATCCAGCAGATATTCCACCGCATCTCCTATACCCGGCTGCCTATGCCTTAAGTAGGCAACCCTTATTTTTCTGCTCTCGTACCCATTCTTCATGATGCTTTCCTTTATTTTATCATAGAACACCTGCTCACGGTTAACGGCCTGGGGATACTCATGCCGAACCCTTTTGCCGGTCCCCCTGGCCACCAGTACCACGCCCACCTGCTCCGGGCTTATCTCCTGGGTTTTTTCCAGAATGCCCTGCTCATAATAGGATACAAGCGCGTCATGATTCCATAGGGGAAAGGTAAAAAGTACCTCGGCGTCCATTCCACTGTTTTCTATTACCTTGAGGATTTTTTTATCCACCACTTCCTTATAGGGTTGCTCCACCAGCAAGTTGTTTAAAACAACTATTTTGTTGTATCCGTCCTTTAAAATATCCTCCACCGTCGTTTCAATAAAGGGAGGCCCAAACAGGTTGGCACTGTACAGCCCGAAGTCTTCCCCAAGGGCCTCGCTCAGCTTGTTGTACAAATTCTCACCGGTTCGTATGCATACGTTCCCGTCCATTCTTTTGATGTTCCTCTTCAATTGAAGAGCCTTAACCGGCATGTTCCACCACCTTACACCTCCAGCCCCGGCCTCTCTTTTTATATCCAGTCGGTACAAAGCGTTTTTGTAATGGTATTCGGTGATTTCCCCGGGGGAAAGGAGCAATATGGCCATTTCCTGTTTTCTGTCCGATGGGCTTATCTCCTCAATATCAATCCTGCCCGGGAAGGCGCTGACAAACACGCAGTAAAGAAGATACCCCAAAATCGCTGCCCCGGCGAAAATAAGCACCACCCTCGTTTTTTTTCTGTGTTTTATAGTCAAAAGCACAAAAATAAAAAAGCATATACATAAAAGGGCAATTGTTATTATATGCCATATGCCGTGAAGCATCATAGCCGCTGCGACAATAATGCCGGTTAAGAATCCAATAAGTATCAGCGACAGGTATTCAAAACGCAACCAGATTTTCACAAAACTCCCTCCTTCCTACTAATCTTTATGCATGCGCGTCCCGATAAATAACAAAAAAATAAAGGCCCAGGATAAACCCGGACCTTAGAAATTATTATTTCTTTTATTTAGCGAAAAAATTAGTCGGTAATCACTTCCACCATGGCCCCATTGCCAATACCAGCCGCATTCCCTTCCTCTATGTCTATGTGCATATCCAATGCAAAAGTGGGGGACACCCTGATTAGTACATTTTCAAATACCAGACCCCTCATGCCTTCCACCCTAACCTTGACCCTCTGGAAGTCCTCAACACCAAAGGCCTTTGCATCATCAGGATGCATATGAATGTGTCTTGCCGCCACTATAACGCCGTATTCCAGGTCAACCTCCCCCTTTGGTCCGACAAGCTTAACGCCGGGAGTGCCTTCGATATCTCCGGAATCCCTCACCGGAACCTTCAGTCCCAATTTATAGGCGTCCGACACCGATATTTCAATTTGTGTCTCCTTCCTTACGGGACCTAAAATCCTCACACCCTTAAGCGTTCCTTTTGGCCCAACTATGTCCACCTTTTCTTCACAAGCGTATTGCCCAGGCTGGGACAGGACCTTGAATTCGGTCAGTTCATGGCCAGCGCCAAAAAGCTTGTCAAGATGTTCCTGCGTTACGTGCAAATGCCTATTGGACAGTCCAACGGGTACTTTTTTGCCGCTCATGTAAACTCCTCCTTACTCCTTCGTTATTATTGGTTAACAATCCTTATAGCTGCGGATTGAACTATACACTTTATTTTACCAGATTGCCCGATGCATTGCCAACTACCTTGTCCCTATATATTTATTATCCACCTAAGCAAAGTAAATCCTGTATTTAAAAAACAGGGGCCAAAACGTCCCTGTTTAAGAATACATCTTATTTAATTCTTCCACTATTACATCGGCTTCTACGCCATAGGTTTGAGCTGCCCGCTCAATGCTCTTGTACAGAGCCCCGCCTCACCCAAAACATCGAATTCCGTACTTGTCAAATACTTCCTCGGCGTCGGGATGCTGTTTTAGTATATCCTTAATCTTGCTTTCTTTGCTATACAAATATAACACCTCCAGATAATCCTGCTCCTATTATTATACTACGGATTATTCGCTATGGATATACTTACTGCCGTTTTTCGGTCCTAACGACAGTAAAAGTCGTGGTTACCTATGGTTGTCACATAGTTTAGTTCCTCCTTGAACCATTTGGTCGCCCTGCTGCCGGCAAGGCTCTCATATATAAAGAATTGTGCATTACCAACAGTTTGTCCATTTTCGCCGATAGGTCTTACACCCTTAAGGGCTTCCCTGGCAGCCCTATATGACTGCTCTGAGGGTTCCTTACTATCCCATCCGCCATCGGTTATCGGCTGGAACTGACCTTTTTGGAATATTACCCCCTTTATGGTATTTGGGAATCTTTCGCTCATGGCCCTGTTTAATACAACAGCACCCACTGCTACCTTGCCATCATAGGGCTCATAACGGGCCTCGCATTCAATTATTTTAGCCAGCAGATAGAGGTCCTCTGCATTTGTACCGATATTCCCCCTGCTTACCGTGGTTTTGGGGGCTGCTACGGCAGGCATCATTCGCTGTTCCTGCAAAAGGGCTACCGCCGGCGCATCCAGGTAGGCATCCTCTACCGTTTCAGTACACTCCTTACCCCCTGTGAACAGTATCGTAATATTAAGCAAAACCACAGCCCATAATACTGTTCTTCGTATTTCTATCATCACTTCTTCCCCCTAATACTGGTAGCTTTATCCAACACAAGTTAGAACTATACCAGATTTTAGTATTAATTGCAACCTCTTATCTTTATATCCACTTTTCATAAGAAATATAACCATAAAAAAAGACCGCCCTGTCGCGGTCAAAAAAATGGGGAAATTCCGTATTAGTTTTGATATTTTAGTTCCCCTAAATATCACACATTTAACAC